>SDGW01000435.1_pt1 | contig 17576 bp, 16 predicted proteins | sample 2873831 | NCBI WGS metagenome assembly SDGW01 (sample SAMN08132700, study PRJNA421101) | hypersaline lake metagenome | isolation source: celular fraction 0.22 microns magnesium sulfate-rich crust from ephemeral... | place: Spain: Penahueca Lagoon, Toledo | collected 2011-07
AGTCCCGCGATTCTCCTTCGACTTTCAGTTCGACCGTATCGTCCGTGATCTGAGACACCTGACTGGCCGTCACGGGATACGCGTCCTCGTCGTGGCCGCCCCAGTCGAGTGCAGTCTTTATTTTATCAGTGATCGACGGATGCGGATCGACGAACATCGTGTCGTTCTCGACTTCGACGACCATCCCGACTTCCTCACCGGTCGCGTCGACGACTGTCTTTCCTTCCTCGTCTTGCGTCGGAACGAGCCGTTCTTCCTCCGCCCCAGTGGCCCCCATTTCCGTCTCTTCTTCCACCACTGCTTCCTCGCGGGTCGTCGTCTCCTCCATCTCGAGGGTCGCCCCTTCTTCGTCGACGATGGCACTCTCGACAGTCTCGCGGGAGATGGTTTCGGCTGACACAGTCTCACCGTCCGAGATAGTGCCAGTGAACTCCTTCTGGAGGGAAAGTTCCTCTTCGATCGTCTTCCGTTCCATCAGCTCGGTCTCGAATACGTCACCCTCACCGAACTCCGTGTGGATGGAGCCGCTCTCGATGACCTCTGACGTCGTCGCCTCCGTATCGATGAGTTCGCTCTCGAGGATCGTCTGCTGGACGCCCTCGATATCGATCGTACTCTCGATCTCGTCGGCTTCGATGGTGTCGGTTTCGGTGGCCTCGGTATCGACGATCTGGCTTTCGATGGTCAATCGTTCAAGCACATCTCGGGTGAGGTCCCAGGACTCGTTGACGATTACCTCGATGTCGAACTCGTCGGTGAGCGTCGCGCCGGGTTCGAATTGGTCGTACTCGATCGATTCGTGTCTTTCGGCCCCTCTATCCGTCACGTCACAGCTTTCGACGTCTCGAGTGAGGAGTTCGGCGTTCTGGATGGTCGATTCGACCTGCTCACGGTCGGCAATTTTGCTCTCTATGTCTGCTTCTTCGACGACGGTTCGCTCGATGACAGTCGTTTCAGTGATAGTACTGGTGACTACTTCCCCTTCGACCAGTGCCTGTTTCAGCTCCTGGCTCTCGACTGTCGCCCGACCCATCGCTTCGTCGTGTTCAAGCACCTCGAACTTGTCGTTCTCGTGAGCGATGACGACCATATCCTGGTCTTCCATCGTGGAGAAAAATTCGTCCCAGGACACCGTTTCGTGCATCCCACCGACGTCGGATTCCTTGATGAGGACCAAGTCGTGGGGTTTCTCTCCGCCTTTCCGGCGAGCCGGGACGACGTTGGCGTCCTCGGCCCACGATTCGATTGTCTGGCGATCTGTCGTGATTTGACTCTCCGAGTCACTGTGGCTAGCCATAGCACACCCCTTACGGCAAACGTTCGATTAAAACCGTGGCTGGCGTATTCAAGCTATTGACGAGCAGTCAGTGACCGGCAGACGAGAAGACAGCTGAGATGGGCAGAGAAGGAAAAGACCATGAACGGCCCGGAGACGGCAGTATACGGTCAATCGAGTGGAAGTAGTATTTCATCTCCTTTGGGATGCAGGCTCCGCGCTGATACGCATCGAACTCAAAGACACCGCGAGGTACGTGACAATGGCAGTCTTCGACTCAACAGTTGTGCTACAAGTACAGGTTCCGGGATTTCTCGAAGAGACCATCAGTAACATCGTTGCGTTCTTGCCTCGATTGGTCGGTGCGCTCGTCGTACTGCTGATCGGGTGGATTATCGGCGTTGCGATCGGAAAGCTCGTGAAGAGTCTCAGTGATCGCGTCGAGTTAGACAGATTTGTGATGGACACTCCGCTCGGGCAGATGATGGGCGGAACGGAAAAGGCCGTGTCGTCGACCTTCGGAAAGATAGCCAAATGGTTCGTGTACGCGCTCGCGATCCTCGCGGCGGCGGATGTCCTCGCGATCAGCTTGCTCTCGCAGTGGATCCAAACCGCCGTCTCGTACCTGCCGGCATTCATCGGTGGCCTGGTCGTGATCGTTCTCGGGTTCGTGGTGGCGGACTTCATCGGAGACGCCATCATGCGGACTCGGGGCGCGACAGAGTCGTCGTACACGTCCTGGTTCGCGACGGGAACTCGCATGTTCCTGTATTTCACCGCCATCGTCATCGGTCTAGACACGATGGGCATCGACGTGAGTATCCTGTACGTCTTCGCGCGTGCCATTGCGTGGGGACTGGCCGCAGCGCTGGCGCTCGGCCTGGGTATCGCAATCGGCTGGGGCGGACACACCTACGTGTCGAACAACATCGACCGATGGATGGGTCAGGCCTCCTCAGCGACCCCTGAACCCAGCAGCTCCCGACAGGCAGATGGCGGTTCCACGGCCGGCGTGGAACCCACCTCTGATGAGGACGGCTAACGAGGGTCCGGTTTGCAGCCCACTTCGGCCCTGAGTCTGGGGTCGGTCTGCAAACCACGCCACGTCAGACTCGCTGTCGCTTGTAGCCGTATATTGGCCATACGGCTCGTCGAATGACCCCGCGGCCTGCTAGTGCCGGGAAATCGCGATACTGTTTGGGTCTGGTTTTTTCTGATCTATATCCGTCACGTCTTCAACCTGGGCTACAGTACCCACAGGCGGAGATCCTCCAGTGTAAGTTCTATATCAATTCAATCGGCAAAATCAGGTACTGCGGCGTTACCTGCCATAGCCAGCAAATAGTAATACCCGTTGTTTTCCATGCCAATGACATGGGCACGATTGTGGACGCACGAATTCCAACGGCCGAGTTTGCACTGTCTGAGGCTTTCGGAGACGTACCGGATGCTTCGTTGGAGGCGGTACACGTCGTAGTGCCTCGGAACGACTGTCTGTTGCCGTTCCTCTGGGCGACGGCACCGGACACGGACGCACTCGATGCAGCGCTGGAAGCCGATCCGTCCACAAACGAGGTGGTTCGACTCGTCCAGGACGACGGTCGCGTCCTGTATCAGATCCAGTGGGACTCACAGGTCCGCGTGTTCCTCTCGATGCTCGTGGAGAAGCAGGGGACGCTCCTGGACGTACAGATCCAGTCCCGGGCCTGGGAACTCCGCATCCTCTTCCCGGACAAGGACACGATGTCGGCGTTCTACGACTTCTGTCAGGCGTACGGAACCAGCGTCGACATCAATCGGGTGCACGACCTGGAAAACGTCGTGCAACACGGCGGCACCCGACTCTCTGCGGCACAGTACGAAGCGCTGACTGAAGCGCTCGATTCGGACTACTACAGCGTGCCGCGCGGGACGACGCTCGTCGAACTGTCGGACCAGCTCGGGGTCTCCCATCAAGCCGTCTCGGAGCGGCTGCGCCGCGGACACCAGGTACTTCTGGAATCGAATCTCCACGACGGCATGGCCTCGAACGGCTCACTGTCCTGACGTCGTGACGGTGTAAGTCACCCTTAGCCAACGCCAGAGACGGGTGCTCTCGGCCCATCTTTCACGGCATGGGCTAAGTACCCTGTAACAATGCGGTCCCGGAAAGTGGGGTTTTACACGGGCCTCGGCGTCACTGACACGTCACGCGTAGCTGAGAGCCCGCTTGCACCCATGAACGATTTTAATCGATCAGCGGGGCGGTCAGACCAACGATCACAACATCGGCAGCAGGAAGGCCAACAGCACAGCCAGCACCAGCAGCGAGGACGACACCAACAGTCCCAGCAGCGAGAACAGCAGCACCACCCCCAGCAGTCCCACCAGGGACAGCAGCAGGGGAGCCAACAGCCCCACCAGCACGGCCGGCAACGACACGAGCAGCGTGGACGGCAACAGCTCTCGCAGGGCTACGGCCAGGAACGATACGACCAATTCGAGGGAGGCCAGCAGCACCACGGGGTGCAGTCCGGTGGCCAGCAGAGAGTACAGGGAACGCAGTTCGGACAGCACCAACAGCGAGGACAACACCAGCATTCCCAGCAGAGTCAACGACAGCATCCTCAGCAGTCACAGGAGAATCAGCAACAGCGTCAGCACCCGCAACAACACGCGGGGCACCAACGGGGACAGCAGTCTCAGCAACACGCTCAACAACGAGGTCAACAGTCCCAGCAGGGAATTCAACAGCAGCGACACACCCAGCATACGGACACGCAGTCGGGGCAAAGGGGACAGACTTTCCAGCAGAGCCACCAGGGACAGTTACACCAGGAGCAGCCGTCACAGCAGGCCCAGCCACGAAACCAGCAACAGCCTCAGCAGGAACGACAGCGACGCCATCAGCAACCCCAGCGACAGCAGGGGAGTGAGCTCTCGAATTTGCGTGAGAGAGAGCACACCCAGCCGCGCGAGACCGGGCAGGGATATGGTCAGGAACAGCAGCGAGACGATCGACAGCGTCGGAGTGAGCACGACCAGCGCACACATTCCGAAGAAGGGCACAGCGAGCGGTCGATCGACGAGCAGCGCATCGACGAGGACGAGCAGACGCAGTACTGATCGGGCGACGCTCAGCTACTGGCGGATCTCCTCAGAGATGGGTTCCTGCTCGTCGATCGTATCCGGTGGCGAGCGAGCGGACAGGATGACGTTCGTCGCGGCACCGATCAACAGGACGAGCGCGCCGAAGTACAGCCAGGTGATCAACAGCAGGATGCCACCGAGCACGCCGTACAACTTCGCCGCCGAGCTGTAAGACGCATACACCTGAAAGATAAGTTGGAGGACGGTCCACCCGACGGCAGCGACGACGGCTCCGGGGATAACCTCCTGAAGGGAGACCTCGACGTCGGGGAAGATGTAATAGATAGGGAGAAACGCGATGGCCAACGCGACCGTCAGCAACAGGAGATTGAGGACGTTCATAAAGGGCAGTTCCGGGAAGAGTGCGTAGACGGTCCCGGCGAGAAACATCGCGAACGTCGCGATAAAAATCCCACCAATGACGATGAGACCGTCGATGGTCTTCTCGATGAAACTTTCGTGGCCGTCAGTTCCGTAGAGCTTCGAGAACGCCGTGTCAAGCCCCCGGAAGACGCTCGTGATACCCCAGAAGAGAGTGAGAATGGCGATGATGGAAAGTTGGAAACGGCCACTCGCCTCTCTGATCGTGTCGAGCAACATCGACTGGGCAGTCGGCGTCAGATACGCTTCTGTCGCGCTGTTGACGAACGCGGCCAACTGCTCGTTGCCGATAGACGAGACCACCAGAAAGACGAGCAGGAGGAGTGGTAACAGTGATAGAAACGCGTAGTAGGCGATGCTCCCGGCCATGAACGGGATGTCTCGGTTGCGGAACTCCCGAATGATCGCCCCGACGATCGAGACAACGGAGTCGGCACGCCGACGAAGCGCCAGTGACATCAGATTTCACATCGCGAGAGGAGTTTCCCTCCCACAAGTCGAACATAGCGGTGGCAGCCACTTAGCCCCCTGGATAGGTCAGTGCGTGAACAGTATCGGACAAAGCGGGTGCCGGAGAGCCTGCAGCAGCCAGCCCCGGACTTTTCGCCGTCAACATACATGTGATTGCCACCCACGGCAAGGGCCACGGAGACCAGAGATGAATTCGAGAGCATCCGAGACCGGTGGACCCGATCACGGAAAACACACGTCGATCTGGCTGGACACGACCGCCGAAACGTCGTACGACGAGCTCGACGGGTCCGAGACTGTCGACACAGTCGTCCTGGGCGGTGGCATCGTCGGACTCACGGCGGCCTATCACCTGACCAGGGCGGGACAGGAGGTCGCTGTAGTGGAGCGAAACCGCATCGTGACGGGAACAACCGGCCACACCACCGCCAAGCTAACCTCGTTACACGGGCTGTGTTACAGCGACCTCAGAACCCAACTGGGCGAAGAGAAAGCACATCAGTACGCACGAGCGAACGAACAGGCGATCGACGACGTCGAGACGGTCGTCGATCGACACGGCATCGACTGTGACTTCGAGCGTATGCCGGCCGTGACGTACGTGTCGGACCGAGGAAAAACCGACCGCGTACAGGACGAAGTGCGGGCGGCTCGGCGGCTCGGCCTGCCCGCGTCCTACATCGAATCGGCAACCCTCCCACTGGACGTCGAAGCCGCCGTCCAGTTCGACGACCAGGCCCACTTCCATCCCCGAAAGTTCCTGCTGGCGCTCGCTTCGGAGATCGACGACGGTGGCGGCACGCTCTACGAACAGACGAAAGCCACCGACGTAACGGAAGAGCAGGGATTTTCGGTCGAGACCGAGACGGGGTCGATCAACGCCGAACACGTCGTCATCGCGACGCACTTTCCAGTCGTCGACAAGTGGCTCTTTTTCTCCCGAATGTATCCCAAGCGGTCGTACGTGGTTGCAGTAACCCTCGACGACAGTACCCCCGAGAAGATGTACTACAGGCCGGGTAGTCCGTACTTTTCGGTGCGACCAACCACAGACGAGTCGACGGTGCTGGTCGGTGGGCAAAACCATCGCACCGGACACGGCGGAGACACGAACGAGCGGTATCGAACGCTCGAACGGGAGGCTCGCGATCGGTTCGATGTCGAATCGGTCGAGTACCGCTGGTCCACGCAGGATTTCGTCTCGATCGACGGCGTCCCGTTCGTCGGCGTTCACAAACCCTTCGGTGAGAACGCGTTCGTCGCCACTGGATTCGGCGGCTGGGGAATGACGAACGGGATCGCCGCCGGCCGGCTCATCGCCGACAGCATTCTCGACCGAGGATCGCCCTGGGAGCAAGTGTTCCGACCCTCACGCCTCACGGTCGACAGTTCACTTCGAGAGTTCGTCTCGCACAATACAAAATCGGCCCGACACCTCTTCGAGGACTATCTGCAGACCCGCCGCCCCGAGACGGTCGACGAGCTGGGGCGTGGAGACGCGAAAGTCGTCGCGATAGACGCCGACCAGATCAGCGGAGTCGATCAGTTACGTCTCGAAACCGAACCGAAGTGAACGCAGTCGCGCGACGGCACACGTCGGTCTTCAGGGGCTGATTTTCCGTCTTGGAAAAATGTGGTTCGCTTGAGACCGCCCGCTGTCGTGAATGGAGCGGATCCGAGTTCACGCCGCTCCACTGAATGCTACTCAGTTACCGCTGCTGGGACTGCTGAGACCTGCTCTGCTCTTCTTGCGGACGCTGCTGTAGCTGCAGGCCGCCCTGGGACTGCTGTGGTTGCTGCTGCGTCTGCTGCTGAGGCTGCTGCTTGGCCTGCTGCTGTGGCTGCTGTTGGGCCTGCTGCTGTGGCTGCTGCTGGAGTCCAACCTGGGGCTGCTGTTGCTGCTGCGGTTGCTGGTACTGCTGCGGTTGCTGCTGGAACTGTTGTGGCTGCTGCTGGAACTGCTGCGGTTGCTGCTGGGCCATCTGCTGTGGCTGCTGCTGATACTGCTGGGTTTGGGGCACCTGTTGTGCCTGCGGCTGCTGACCCATCTGCTGAGTCTGGGGCTGTTGCTGAGTCTGGGGCTGTCGCTGAGCCTGTTGGCCCTGCTGGCCCTGCCGCCCCCCGATGAACTGCCCAGTCTGTGGGTCTCGCTGTGGCATCTGGTGTGGCTGCTGTGGCTGCCCATACTGGGCTGGCAACTGCTGGGAGATCTGTTCGGGCGACAGCTGTGGTCCCTGCTGCTGGCCCTGCGTCGGCTGCTGCTGTGGCAGCCCGATCTGCTGGTGAACCTGTCGTTCCTGCTGTTCTCGCCACTGCTCGTGCTGCTGTGGCTCCTGGACGAACTGCCCAGTCTGTGGGTCACGGGGCTGCAGTTCGGCCTGGATGGCCTTGTCCTCGCGGAACTGCTGACTGTGACGCTGATCAGTTGCACCCTGGTCGGCACCGCGACCCTGTTGGCCTTGGAATCCGCCCTGCATCTGCCCCTGCTGACCGATTTGCTGTGTTTGCTGTCGCTGCTGGCCTTGACTCTGATTTCCTTGGTAGCTCATAGTTGTGAGAGTGTGATTGCTGACGTCCGGGTCAATTCCGACGCGTTTGTTCGTGGCAGTCCGAACCGTCGATTCCGGCAACCGCTAGCGATACTGTTCGACATGTAGCGAGGTTGGGGAATGACGGCTGTCGTCCGTCATTTCGCGGGATCAGACGATTGATCCCTATCCGGCCGCTCAATGAGTATCCCATTAACCGTTTCGCCAGTTTATGCAGCTAAGGATGGGCTACTCACCGTTTCATCGCTTCGTTCAAATGGAATCCAAGGCCTGTACAGGCGTGGCTCACGTAATCTGTGAGTTTAATATCAATCTATTAGATATACATACTGATTGCAAACGCACCGTTTACGAAAGGGGAAAAAACACGCAACTACGACGAATCCCGACTAATCCCGAAATAGACAGTACTGACCAGAGGTGACGACTGCATAATTCAAGAAGGGAGCAAAGACGGGAAATGCCGCTGTACGGGGCCCGTCTCACCGATCGATTGGGCGGGGTGGTTCGTGTGGTTTCCAACGGAACAGTGCTACTGACTGTTGTGTTAGTATCCCGGTTGCGAACCCGTCTGGGTGCGGCCCTGGGACATTCCGCCCTGTTGCATTCCCTGCCGCATCGAACCAGTGAGCTGCTGAACCGTGTTGATCGACTGCCCGAGGACGGACGCACAGTCCTGACAGTGAGCCTGGGTGTGGCGGCTACACTCCTGCGCACACGCCTGCATCGCCTGGGCAAGCGTTTGGACCACCGGCGTACTGTAATTTGATTTCCGTGAAAGCAGCACCTGGCTCGCCTCGCCGAGTTCAGAGACGTCCTCACAGAGTCGAATGCACTCTGCCATGTTGGCGTTGCCCTCTGCGATACACTGGTCTGCACACCACTCACAGATTTCGATCGACCGTGTGATCGCATTCATTGCCGCGGCTTCCTGCGGCGATTGAACGTCTTGCAGTCGCAATCCGCCCTGCTGTCCAGTCGTCCGTGATTGTCCCATCGTAGTTCCCTGCTGTCCAGTCAACTGTGCCTGCTGGCCGCCCTGCTGTGTGTATTGTTCTGACATCATCGGATTCGGGCGCGAAAACACCCACCACGACAATGCTCGTATTGGTAGTTAGGTATAGACACAGTACAGCGACTGTATGTCGAATATCATGAGATTACCAGAAAGTCGGCGAGAATGTCCCGGTCTCAAGGAACCTGCGATCGCTGGTGAGTAAGCCGGGGTAGTTCACACGCCGGGAACGCCCGCAGCCTCGAACCCCGCGACGCCGATGACCCCGAGGAGGACGACGACGATGACAGACGCAACCCAGGCGATCAATGCGATGGCCGTTGCTTTCAACCATCCACCAGGGTATCGGTAGTTGATGACACCGATGTAGGCGACGAGCGTTGCCAGCGGGCCCAGGAGTGGTATCCAACCCAGAAACAGCGACACGAGGCCCCAAATAACTGCTCCGATGAGCGCAGTTATCAGCGCATAACTGTAATCGTCGGTGCCGGTAACGATCCTCGCCCCGACGTAGATTCCGACTGCGCCGATGAGAAGGCTCACGATGAACACGATGAGCGAGTCGAAAACGGCCATGGCAGATCAGTTTCTCGAAGGCGCATAGTTAATCAGGTCGTTACCGCTGGCCAGCGTGTCTGCACCGGTCCACTGCGCGTCGCGTCGTCTCGCTTCGGAAAATCCACGGCAAGAGTGCACGTGTGACTATCAACCGTACGCTACTCCGAAGCGACGTGGCCAGTAGTCGGTATCGACTCCGCTAAACGATCGCAGTGGTTTATCTATTACAGTCGTTTACGTGCCAGTTGGGTGGTGTGGTGGTCATCCGTGACAACAAGCTACGTGGCTGGGAGCCACGTCGCTACCATATCGCCACGACAGTAAGGAGAGAATCGACAGTCACTCAGTCAATCCGAATCGATGAGGTCACCAGACGAACAGCACGACACTGATTGGGGTGGGTTCGACCGACTGTTCACGGTTCCGCCGTCGCAAGCCGTCGAGACGCAGCGGACTGTCGCACTGCTGACGAACGCCACGATAGCGTTGCAGGACGAACTCCAGCACCAACACATCGAACTCGTGAGAACAATGATCAGTTCGTCTCGCGACGTGTTCGAACAGTCGAGAGACGACCAAACCCGTACTGTGGAGGTCGGTGCAACGGCAGAACCTGCGCCACGGGCGCCGCCGAAACCGACTACGATGCCGGATGGTGACCGGCAACTGCCACGACAGTCCACCGTGAAGCTGTAGTTCGCACCGCAGTCACTTCGAAATCAAACCGTCCTTGCAACCCCTCACGGGGTTTTCGGTCGCCAGAGACAACGAGTGGCTACGACGGCGTCGTCCACGTGTCGGTCTCGTCGCTCCGGGCGATCGCATCGAGAAGTCGCTGTACTGCCACTCCCGCTTCAAAGTTCGGCTGGTAGGTGTCACCTCGATCGATGCTTCGGAGGAACTCGAAGTTCTCGTTGATGATGGCGTGTTCCCAGCCCAGCACGTGCCCCGGCGGCCACCAGTGATCGACGTACGGGTCAGTTTCGTCCGTCACTAGCCTCGTCTCGTAGCCTCGCTGGTTCGGTCCCCGAACGTCGAGTTCGTTCGGCCGTTCCAGCGAGAACTGCAGACTGCCCTCGGTCCCGTGGATGCGAATCGTCTGATCGTTCTCGTGACCAGGCGCGACCCGAGAGCCTTCTACCGTCCCCAGCGCGCCGTTCTCGAACGCAAGTTGGGCGGTGTAGGCGTCGTCGACCGTGACCTCGCGGACGTCGTCGCTGCCAGGCACCGGTCGTTCCGGAACGAACGTTCGTAACTGACCGCTGACCCGCTCGACGTCCCCGACGAGATACCGGGCCATGTCGATCGTGTGCGCCCCGAGATCGCCGAGCGCCCCGCTGCCGGCGCGGTCCGCGTCCAGCCGCCACGACCAGGGAGCGTCCGGATCGACGAGCCAGTCCTGCAGGTATCTGCCCCGAAACTGCCTCACCTCTCCGATCTCGCCCGATTCGACGAGTGTTTTCGCCGTCCGGATAGCGGGGAGAAATCGGTAATTGAAGGCGACGCCCGCGATAGCATCGCTCTCGGCAGCTGCGTCGGCCATCCGTTCTGCCGCATCCAGGTCGTGCGCGAGCGGTTTCTCACAGAGGACGTGGATATCGCGTTCGAGCGCTGCGATCGTCGGCTCCGGGTGGAGATAGTTCGGTGCTAAGTTGTAGAAGACGTCGATATCGTCCAATGCGTCTTCCCAGTCAGTTGCCGTCCGCTCGAACCCGTAGCGGTCAGCAGCCGACGCGAGGGCGGCCTCGTCTCGGCCGACCAGCACCTCGCGAGTCACCGCTGGGGCTTCTGGGAAAAACATCGGCAACCGAGCCAGGGCATTCGCGTGTGCTTTCCCCATGAACCGGTAGCCGAGAAATCCCACTCGGAGCGTCATGACTCGACCCAGTGCAGTTCGCCGGGTTGCGTCTCCAACACGCACCGTTGGAGGAGTTCGACCGCTTTTTCGAGCCCTTCCTTCGAACTCGTCAGTGCGTCCTCGTGTTCGATGCTGAGCGCCCCGTCGTATCCGACGATCCGCAGAGCGCTGACCAGTCGTTTCCAGTGTTGCTCGCCGTGACCGTAGCCGACAGTGCGGAACAACCAGGAACGCTCCGATTGCTCGTCGTACGGCGTCGTATCGAGAACACCCCGCGTTCGCACGTTCGTCTCGTAGAGTTCCGTGTCCTTCGCGTGCACGTGGTGAATCGCGTCCTCCGCACCGAGGTAGCGAATCGCCGCGACGGGGTCGATCTGCTGCCAATAGAGATGGGACGGATCGAAGTTCGCGCCGAGATACTCGTTTGTCTCCCGCCGCAATCGCAGGAGACCGTGTGGTTCGTACACCAGCATGTTCGGATGCATCTCGATCGCGACGTGTACGTCGTGTGACTGTGCAAACGCCGCCAGTTCCGTCCAGTAGTCGATCGCGCGCTCCCACTGATACTCGAGTGCTTCCTCGTGTTCCGGCGGCCACGGGGCAGTGATCCAGTTCGGAGTGGAATCGTCGGGCGCACCGCCCGGGAGGCCCGAAAAACAGGTGATCGTCTCGACGTCTAGTTGCTCGGCGAGACGGATAGCGTCCCGCAGTTCGGTATCTGCTCGACTCGCTCGATCCTGCTCAGGGTGCAGCGGGTTGTTGTGAGTCGCCAGAGCGCTGACGTACAACCCGTGTTCGTCCAGTTCGGCGTGCAGTTCGCGTTGCGAACGGTCGTCATCGAGGTACTCCGCTGTTGGTAAGTGCTCGTCACCAGGGTGGCCGCCACAGCCCAGTTCGACAGCGTCGACGCCGAGAGATGCGAGGTACTCGAGAGCTTCTGTCCGCGATTGTGACGCTAATGGAACCGAAAGAACGCCGGTGTCCATGACCGTTCTTCACCGCCGATCGGGTAATGCTTCGTGGCAGGTCGGTCTACGGTTGGTTATTCTGCTCACTGGACCGACTCGATGCGCGACGTGGTCCAGCCACTGGCGGATCCAGCTCGGTTTCGAGTTGTTGGATCCGGTGTTGCAAACTCCGCTCGACTAGAGAGAGGCGACGGTCGAGTTGCTCTATCGCAGCCATCGCGACTGCGTTCCCACCGTTGAGGTACGGACAATGCTGTACGTGTATGTCGAGTTCCTCGTGCGAAACCTCTCTTTCACACCCTGGGCAGACTGGCATGTGCTACCCCCGTTTCGTCGTTCTAGAACTTACGAGATTTGGGGGTTGGACCGACAGGAGACCTGCGAATCCGATAGACATTTTTTCGTCAGCACCTCTGCCTAGCTATGGGCCTGCGTATCGGTGTTATCGGAGTCGGTGGTCTCGGCTATCTCCAATCGAAGACATACAGTGGACTCGAAGACGTGACGATCGTCGCGGCTGCAGATGTCGCAGCCGATGCACGAGAGCTCTTCGAACGTGAGTTTGGCGCGCCAGCCTACCAGAACTACAGAGCATTACTCGACGAGCACGCGGCCGAACTCGACGCCATGACCATCGTGACACCGCACACACTCCACTACGATCAGGCCATCGCGTGTCTCGAACGTGATCTCCACATCCTCATCGAGAAGCCAATGGTTACCGAGGTCCAGCAGGCCGTCGAGATCATCGAAGTAGCTGCGGAACGCGACCTCGACGTCCAGGTCGGCTATCAGCGACACTTCCACCCGGCGTTCGAGCAGATGCGCTATCAGATCGATCGCGGTGCGATCGGTGACATTCGGGCTGTCAACTGTTTCATCTCCCAGGAATGGATCGAGAACCACCAGAACACCTGGCGCGTGGATCCCGACTTCTCCGGCGGTGGCCAACTGTACGATACCGGCTCACACCTCCTCGAAGCCCTGATCTGGCTGACAGACAGTACCCCCAAGACGGTGACCGCACAGATCGAATACGACAAGCCGTCCTTAGACGTCAACAGCGCAGTGACCATCGAGATGGAAGGGGACGACGATCGCTTCCTCTCGTCTGTCAGCATCACCGGCGATGGAGACGACGTCATTCCCACCGAGGGATACTTTATCTGGGGGACCGAGGGCTCGATGGCGTACGTCAACGACGTGCTCTACATCAACGAGAGCGACGAAGTCACGTACAGAGCGGAGATACCCAGCGAGTTCAATTTCGACGCGCTCAACAAGCGAAAACTCGAGAACTTCATCGAGTCGATCGATGACGATGCGGATCCCGCCGTCCCCGCAGAGGTCGGTCTCGAAGTGACCGCACTCACGGAGGCGATCTACGAATCCGACGAGACGGGACGAATGGTCGATATCGATGCCTTCATCGATGGCTTCGACTCGTCAGACACCTAATCCCGACGAGCAACGGTCAGAGAACTCGTGCGATCCATTCCAGGAAGCCCGCTACGTCCTGTTGCCTGGGAATGCGATACGTCGCCGTGGTCTCGTCAGTGCCGACGAAGACATCGAGGTCGGGCGGATCGAGAACCGCGAACGCGTCCTCGTCAGTGGTATCGTCACCCACGTATCCCGTCAGCCAGTTGTCCGGGACTCGGCGCTGGAGCTCCATGACCGCCTTTCCCTTGTCCCAATCGACAGCAGGTCTGATCTCGATGGACTGTTTCCCGGGGACGATCCTGAACTGGTCGTTGGGTCCGTCTTGTGACCGTCCGAGGGACTGGGCAGTCAGTGACTCGACGGCACGCTCGATCTCGGGGACCCTGGCCGAGGGAACCTGCCGATAGTGGAGCGTCAGCGACAGTCCTTTGTTCTCTACCTTCGCGCCGGGAATAGCCGCCGTTCGGGTATCGAGTATCGTCGCTGCCCGTTGGATCGCCGGTTTTTGCCGGGCTGCGATCGGATGGACGACGACCCCGTCGCCGGCATCGAGTTCGAGGCCGTGGTTGCCAGCATACGTGATCTCGGGGATTCCTACGCGAGAACCGAGGTCCGAGAGTTCGCGGCCACTGATGATGGCGATTCGCGACTTGGGATGGGCACGAAGGAGCTGTAGCGCACGTTCGTTCGCCGGGGTGATCGTCGGCGTCTCCGGCGAGTCCGCGATCGGAGCGAGCGTTCCATCGAAGTCGAGACACAGCAACAATCCACCACGCTGTTCGAGACGTGCGCGAAGGGCTGGTTTCGCTTCCGACACCAGCGTCTGTGACGGTGGCTGCATTACTCGGGACGAACTTGCCGGGCCGTCTGTAAAACGTCTAGCTGACTATCGACCCACTGTTGCAGATCGTTTTGAGCCACGATCCGTCGGAGTTCGCCCATGCGCTGTCGACGCTCGTCGGGAGCCATACGAAGTGCTGCATCGATCGTCGAACTGAACTGGCGGGTGTCGTGTGGATCGATCGTGAGCGCGTGTTGCCCCAGCAAGTCGTGGGCGCCGGCGTTGCTGCTCAGGAGGAGTACCGCGTCGTTAGACGTCTGGGCTGCAATGAACTCCTGGGCGACGAGATTGAGACCGTCTCGGATGGGACTGACGATCGCCACGTCCGCGAGGTTGTACAGTCCGAGCAGTTTCTCGCGAGAGAGTCGTTTCGTGGTGTACACGACAGGCGCCCAGTCGTCAGTCGCGAACTGCTCGTTGATCGCCGCCACTTTGTCGGTGACTGTGTCCTGAATTTCCTGATACGCCGGGATCCGCGAGCGACTCTCACTCGCGTTTTGCACGTATGTGAGTTTCCCACGCCACTCGGGATTCGTCTCGAAGAAGTGTGCCAGCGCGTCGAGTCGCTGCGGAATTCCCTTCGTGTAATCGAGTCGGTCGACACCGATGGCCACCCGCGCTGCGTCAGGAATAGCGTGTTCGTCGACGAACGCTGCTGCCTTCGATCGCGTCTCATCAGACTGGACGTCCGCCTGAATGTCGTCGACCGGCACGCCCATGGGGATCGCCTCGACAGTGATGACTCGACCCTGATACCGGATGCACTGGTGTTCCCAATCGACGTTGGCTTCCGGGATCGCTGCGTCGACGCAGGACAGAAAGTTCTGGCAGTACCTTCGGACGTGGAAGCCAATGCGATCGTTCCCGAGGAGTCCGCGAAGCAGCGTGTGACTGTTCGGAACCACCCGATAGACGTCCCACACTGGCCAGGGGATATGCCAGAAATGCTGAAGTGTCGCTTGCGCATCGAGTTGTGACCTGACGAGCGAGGGCGCGAGCGCAAGGTGGTAATCATGGAACCACACGACTGGCTCGTCGGACGCCTCCGCGACCGCTGCATTCGCAAACTCTTCGTTTATCTGTCGATAGCGGTCCCAGTCACTCCCCTTGTATTCGATCTTGCCAGGGAACGAGTGGCAAAGTGGCCAGAGCACTCGATTACTCAGTCCGTAGTAATACCGGTCGACGTCTTCCTCAGAGAGCCATATTCGTTTCAGCGTGTAGGCTTCTTCCTCGGGAGGAACCAACACGCGATCGTTCGAATCGACGACAGCATCATCGGCGTCACCATCGCCCCACGCGACCCACGTCCCGCCCACTTCTCGGACGACGGGATCGAGCCCCTCAGTCAATCCACCAGTTGGACGTTCGACTTCGATACCGGATTCTGTCTCGGTGTGTCTGTACGGTTGTCGGTTCGAGACGACGATTAATTGATTGTCAGAAACCGTCTGAGTGTGCCGGTCCCACTGCCTTTGAGCCCTCGACGGGTTTATCTGAGGTTGCATACTGGAAGTGCCGAAATGACCGAATTCCGGTCTGGATACCAATTCCCCACTGCCAAGATAAGGCAATGCTGCCTGCATATGAAACCGGAATTAGCACCCGTTGATCGATGTGAGTGGCCCGTGCGCAGAAGAGCCGAAACTTCCTCGTCGGACGTGTCATCGACGTGTTCCGTCACCCCCTCCCTGGCTGACGAGATATGTGATTACACACGTACTGCTGTAAAACAAGAGACCAGAGACGGTTGGAAGAGTGATCGATTACGCTTCATCGCGAGAGATTACGCGACCGGCAACGAACGTCAGTAACGCTAAGAGGACGAAGGGGACCAGGAGGAGGCCTTGAGAGACGATGAACAGGAACGCATCGAACGGCCATTCCTGGATGACCGCAAAAAAGATCATGAAAAACAGGATGATTACAAGCGGAACAGCGTTCACTACCAGGTCCAGAGTGGTCTCTCGATCGAATCCGAGCATTCCAACCGAGTATTCGGGAATACGCCGTAAAATGATATGGCTGGCAGTTGCCGGCCAGATCGCAGTGACGATCAGCCCCAGACGGTTCTTCTATTGACGAAACGACAATTGACGAGACAACAACTACCGCAGAGGCAGCTGCTAGCTTTCAGCCAGTCATGGTACCGACTCAACATATAGACATACGGAATCGTTGTCGCTCAGACAAACGGAGTTGACGTCAACCATTGAGATGGAGGGGCAGAACTGTATTAACCAACAGACCAGTGAAGTCCCCCGCTTGTTGGTTAACACAGGAGTAGCTCCAGAGAGACACACACCGGGTTTCCGGTGAAACCAGATTAGAGAGGGAGAGTGAGAAGGATTGATTGACGAGAGACACACACCGGGTTTCCGGTGAAACCCGTCCAAAGGGAGGGGATGGTCGAGTGGAGTTTGGTCGGTGATCTGAAACAGAGCGGAGAACCGAGGGAAACGGAGCGAGTGCTGCCGAATTCAAAGAGAACCGATCGAACGAAGAAATCCAGGAGACACACACACCGGGTTTCCGGTGAAAATGGTTACGAGAGGGGGTGAGAGTCCTGGCATCCGAGGGAATGAAAGCAGAACAATGTGGCGAGATTGACTGAACTCCTATGAGATAGACCAGGCACAACAACCGCTGTTTGTAGCTGTGTGAGGCTTTTCGAGGAACAGTAGTCTAGTTTCTGTACTAAATTTCCGTGCTAGTGCAGATGAATCTAGTAAGATAGAGAGTCTAGGAAATGTGCAGACTCACTTCTAGCAATAAATCACTTTCACAGGCAGTGTGGTAGTAAACTATTTATAGATAGTAGTAGAAAAGTCCATTAAGTAAATCGCATTAAATATATGCGATTTTAATCGCAGGAGAGCTGTTCTCTCCAGACGAAAATCTGGCAGCATCAATCTGGTATTTCTCACTTCAGTAGATATACTTCTTCATTACTCTCTTCTGCCTTCTCTTCTCTGCGTCTATCCTGCTCAGTGTATCTCTCCTTCTCTAGTTTCTTTTGTTCCCTTCTGGCTTTTCTGTTCTCCTCTGTTCTCCTCTGCTCCCTCTGCTTCCTCTGCTCTCCTCTGC
>SDGW01000436.1_pt1 | contig 17562 bp, 22 predicted proteins | sample 2873831 | NCBI WGS metagenome assembly SDGW01 (sample SAMN08132700, study PRJNA421101) | hypersaline lake metagenome | isolation source: celular fraction 0.22 microns magnesium sulfate-rich crust from ephemeral... | place: Spain: Penahueca Lagoon, Toledo | collected 2011-07
GGCACCGCGGAGACGGCGTCCATCGAGGGCTACCACACGCCGGCCATCTGTGTCGAACTGGAGGACCTCGAGGGCAATGCCGACGACACCATCACGGTCGAGATCGTCGGCGACGCCGGCACCTACACCGTCGACGAACGAACCCGTTCCTCGCTGGGCGGGTACGTCGTCACCGTTCCGCAGGCCGACACCGTCCGGGTGACGAGCTCGAACGGGACGACCATCAGCGCCGAGGCGCGGAACAACCCGCGGTGATGACTCATGCCTGAGGGGTACTGCACGCTCGACGACGTCCGGCGGGCGCTGCGCAAAGCCAACCTCCCTGGCGACGTCCAGCAGGATACGGACATCGCCGTCGACGCTATCGTCGCCGAGAGCGAACCTATCGAAAAGTCGCTGAAGCGTCACTGGTACGAGCCCGACGGGATCACCGAGGCCGACGTCATCGACATCCCGACCGGGCCCAAGAACCGGGACGACGAGCACGACATCCCGCGGCACGCCGGGCTGGTCCACGGCGACAGCGAGATCGAACGCAACCGCTACTCCGCCAACAGCGACGCGCTGCTCGAGGCGGGCCCGCGGCACGAACGCCGCCGCCGGCACGACTGGAGCGAGCCCAAGCGGGAAATCCGCATCGCGACGGGCGACCTGCACGACGATAATGTGCCCGCCTACACGCGCATCCGACTGGACCGGCGCGACGTCGACGCGGTCAACACGCTGTCGGTGATCAACGCCGACGGCGGGTACGACGACTGGGTCGCCAGCGACGAGTACTCCGGCGGCGTCGGCAACACCCACCGTGGCGAGGACTACTGGGTCCGCGTCAACAACGGCGGCTGGTCGGAGCTGTATCTGGACGTCCACGCGATGGACGACGACCTGGCCAGCCTCAGCAACGGCGTCTACGTGGACATCGACTACGGCCACGAGGGCATCCCGCGGAACGTCCGCCGGGCGGTCGCCCTGCGCGCTGGCGCCGAGCTCGTCGAGGAGGCCGTCATCGAGATTCCCCAGAACGCCACGGTGTACAACATCGAGACGAAGGCCGACGAGATGCGGGAGAAGGCAGACGAGCTCCTGGAGGTCTACCGCTGATGGACCTCCACGGCTTCGAAGACGCTGCTCGCGAGGCGTTCCTCGACGAAATCGAGCAGACGTTCCGTGAGGAAACCGGCCCACAGCTGAAGCAGGTGGCCGAGGCGAACTGGAAGGCCTACGCTAGCCGCAACGGCTACGACATCGACCACGTCTGGCAGGACGCCAGCGAGCCCATCGTCAAGCGCGATGGCGACAGCGTCTCGGTCCGCATCGAGTGGCCCGAGCTGACGGCGCTGTTCGAGTTCGGCGTCAGCCCCCACACAATCGAGGGGAACCCGCTGCTCCACTTCTACTGGGCCGAGAAGGACCAGTGGGTTAAGACCGACTCTGTCAACTGGGGCAGCGAGACGGGCGGGATCAACGAGTCGCGAGCCATCCGTGACGCGATGAACGAACTCCGTCGGGTGCTCAGTGCATGACTGCGAAGCCAGTCGAGTGGGTGCTCGACGAGCTCGGCGCTGTCGTCGACGCCCAGCCTGCGGACCACCCGCTCTACCGCGTCGACCGGGACAATGCTCTCCGCTACGACGGCGGCGGGCAGTTCGACATGGACTCAGCGATCAGCAAGCGCACCGAAGACCTCAAGCGGGCGAACTTCGTCGGCGCTCGGTTCGCCGATCGCGATGGATCCTACGCCGGTCCCGAGCCCAAACTCGACACGGAGGAGGTGGTGGGTATCCGCATCGAGGGGTACAGCGGCAGCTTCGGACACATCGACCCACGTGGCAACGACGGCGTCGTGTTCCAGGGCACTGACGATGCGCTCGTCGAGCAGATTCGGGCCGCCATCTACGACGGTCTGTCCTACCCCAACGCTGGCCGGACTGACGTCTCGTTCACACACCTGACGATCACGAACGAGTCGCCGGCGATGGCCGACTGGCAGCAGTACTTTCGGTACGACTTCGACGTCGCTTTCGACGGATACGAGACACTATGAGCAACAGCACCAGCACTGACGGAGGGACAGTATGACCGGCGCTGGCTCGGCGACCGTGGCAACCACGGTCGAGGACGAGTTCAACGCCGGTCCAGCAACCGATCCGGTGTGGTTCCAGCCCGGCATCGACGTTTCGGTCACCGAACTGACGGTCGAGCAGGCGCTCGAGCGCAGCCGCCACCCGGACTCCCCACTTCCGGCGGGCTCGCGCGAAGGGAACTTCGAGGGTGGACTCGGCGTTGAGTGGACACTCACCGACGCCAACTTCCACGACCTCGTGTTCGCTGACGGCGGGACGGCACTTCCTACAGAGCCGATGCCGGCACCGTCGGCTACGTGGTACTTCGCCGTCCAACTCCCAGACGGAACAACGGAGGCACGGACCCCAACGGGTACAATTGTCACGGACGCCGAGATCACCTACGAGCAGGGCAACGACGTCCGCGTGTCGCTGACCATGCTCTACGCGGACGAGCCCGACGACGTCACCGCACCTGCGGACACGGACATCGAGCAGCCCTCGGAGGACGAAGCCTACTCGTGGCACGGGACGACCTTCAGCGTCGACGGTCTCGGGCAGCCGCTCATGCAGACAGCGACGGTCTCGCTCTCGGCCCTCGCCCGGTTCCGGCGCGGTCAGTCGCGCCACCCCTACGACGCCGTGGTCGACGCCATCGAGCCAAGCTTCTCGAGTGACGCTGTGTTCACAGAGCGTGACCAGCTTGCGCTCGCCGTGGACGACGTCGACGCGAGCAGCTACGAGGAGGTCGACAAGGTTCCTGGTTCGGTGACGTTCGAGAACGGCCAGGGCTCGACCATCGAGTACGCGATGGAAGGGCTGCAGCCGACGACATATTCGTGGTCTGACCTGGTCGCGGCCGACAGCAACCTCTCCGAGCCCATCGACTACCACGTCACCAACATCACACCCACGGTGACCGCCTGATGCTGACAACCGAGACGATCACCGTCGAAGAAGCGCTCGAGGAGCTCGGCGAGCAGATTGACTCTCTCAGGGATGCCCTTCAGGACCTGGACGAGGGGACCGAACAGGCGGCGTCGCTACGGGACCGCATCGACCGGCTGTCCTACTGGCGAAACGGCCTCGAGTGGCACGTGTCCGAGGGCGACTGGACCGAGGAGACCCAGTTCACTGTCGGAGCCATGACCGCCGGCGAGGAGGCGATGATGCATCGCGAGATTCCGTCGGGAGCCGAGGACGACATGGAGATCCGGGTGTGGTTCGTCGCCGCTAGCGTCGAAGCCGCGCCGTTCGTCGAGGAGGACCTCACCGAGACGTTCCACAACGTCGCGAGCCTCCACCCGGCGGCAGTGAAGTGGCTGGAGGCGAAGGCCAATAGCCTCAGTACCGCGAGCGACTCGGGAAACAGGCCCAGCGAGTCATCGCCGGCGACCGACAGCGAGGCGACCTCGACCCCCGAGGCCGGCTCGACTACCTGATCGTCGTGGCGCTGGCCCACGGCCTCCCCTACGAGGAAGCGCTCGCCACGCCGACACCGTATCTGGAACTGCTCGCTGACTACGCTGCCCAGCACCCACTATGAGCTTCGAAGCGGAGGGAACGCTCAACCTCACGGTCCCACAGCGCCAGCTGGACGCCGTCAAGCGGCAGATCGAGGACACCGTCGGCACGACCGAGGTCGGCATGACCGACGGCGGAACCATGTCGGCACAGACCGCCCGTGGAAGCGGCCGGGCACGGCGGCGAGCGCGACGCTCCTACCGGATGGAGGAGACTCGGACGGACCTCCTCGACGAGGCTGTCACCTACCTCGAGGGAATCGACGACAAGCTCGACACTCTCGGCGGTGGTGGCGGTGGCCTCGCGAACGAGCTCATCGCTGCTACTGCTGAAACGGGTGGCGACGCGGCTGTCGAGGGTGCAGGAACAACTATCGACACACTGACGGACGCCCTGACGTCGTCGCTCGGTTCCACCGTGGGCAACCTGGTCGGTGGAGAGCTCTCCGCCTCTCTCGACAAGCCCGGATGGGTCCCGATCGCTCTCGAGCGACCGAAGTGGGTACCACTGGCTGTCGAGGACCCTGGCACAATCAGCATCGCCGACCCGCCAACGGCCGGCGTCGAGGACCCTGGCAAGGTCGGATTCGAGAAGCTCCCGGGGCCAGTCTCTGTCGAGGATCCATCGCCACTTAGCGTCGAAGAGGTCGAACCGCTGGAGGTTGAGGACGTCGACGCCATCCCTGTTGAGGTGACTGTCTCGGCGCCCAGTGCACGAACCGGCCCCAAGGACTCTTCCCCGAAAGTGACCAGCCCAAGCCAAGAGGGCAACATCGGATTCGGGGAAGCCGTCGGGGGAACAGCACTGTTTGGTGCGACCACGGGTGCCACTGCAGGGATGATGGGCGGCCCTATCGGTGTCGGCGCCGGTGCCGTTCTGGGTGGCGCCCTCGGCGCCGCGGGCGGTGCAACCGCCTGGGGTATCGACCAGGTAGACGAGGACGTGGCTGGCTGGATGAACAACCGCGGACGGCGTGGGAGTGGCCGTGGCCAGACGCAAGGTGTTCAGGTCGGCTCGGCTGGTGGGACGACGGTCAACGTCGACGTCTCGGCGCGCAACGACGTCCTCGTCGAACCGAACGCCAGCGACATCGCCGACGAGGTCGCGAGCACCGTCGAGGACAGGCTGGGGAAGACGGTCGACGAGCTCGAGCGAGAGCTCCAGGACGTCGAGGACCGCCTGTCCTCAGTCGAGAACTCGCTCCAGAGGGGCCGATGACGCTAGCGGGTTTTCAAGAGGTTGAAGTGCCCGGTTACCAGGCCACAGAGGACGCCAGCAAGATGGGCAACGTTGGCCACGTCCAGTCCTGCGTACCGGAACGTGACCAACAGCGCCACGCCTACGACGATCACCACGACCGCGGTCCTCGAGACCTGGGCGAGCACCCACGAGGAGACTGCGTTACTGGTCAGGATGTAGCCCACCAGCGCCAGGGCAGCCCCGCTCGCCCCGAGGACGGGTGCGGTCGAGCCCAGAGCGGCGGTCGCCGCGACCTGGGAGAGCGCCGCGACGCTCCCCGAGAGAATGAAGAACAGGTGGTAGCGGATCACGCTCGCCGTCAGTACCACAAGCGAACCGGCAGCGGCAACGACGGTCGCGTTTCCCACGAGGTGGGCTGTGTTGGCGTGAGCGAAGATAGAGACCGGGAACTGCCACCAGGCGCCGGTGATGGAGCTGGCCGTGAACAGCGTGACGTTGCCTGCTTGGAACGCGGTCCAGGTGAGCAGCGAGACCAGCGCCATCAGAACCAGCGAAACGCCCGGTCCTGCGAGAACTCGTTCGACGTACCCGAGGCTGCTGCTGGAGTCGGTCCCGGAATCGGGCTCCAGCTCCTCGAGTTCGACGCTCATAGTTCCGCGTTCCGACCGGCGAATGATAATCCTTCCCCCACACCAGCATGACTGGACTCTCACAAAAGGCGTACCTCGAGGTCGACATCGTCGACGACGAGGACACCGAGCGCACCTGCGTGTTCGAGTTCCGCGAGGACCTCGAGGTTGCTCCGAACATGACCAAGGCGTTCCTCATTGGGCACCGGGGCGAGTACGTCCGGGAAGCTGCCAGTGTTGGTGCCGATGTCCTCGGTGTGGACATTCCTGAGGCGGAGAACCGGCGCGGGTACTACGTCGATGCCGGCGCTGGTGTCGAAACGCTCACCATCACCGCCACCGGTGGCGATCGCGACATGCAGTGGGGTGACGGTTCGAGCGACCCAGCGGACCCAGAGGACGTCACGAAGTACGACGCGACAGGCTGCGACCCACGAGCGCAGGTCGACATCATCGACTGGGTTATCAGCCAAGCCAAGACCGACAGCGCGTCACCCGCCCGCCTGTACCACGGCCAGTGGGCAGACGGCACCTACGCGGACACGGCTGGTGCCTACAACCGACCACGGGCCATCGCCGTGCAGGAGCTGAGCTTCGAGGACCCGACCGACGATCCGTCCGGATTCACAGCCACCATCGAAGCCGTCTGGCTCGCTGTGTTCCCAGAAGCGGCCGTCGACGAAGCGCAACGTGCCATCGACGAACTCCTGGAGGCCAGTCCCGAATGAAGTACCTCTACTTCTCACCCCTTCCGCAGACGAGTCAGCCCGAGGAGACGACGACGACCGGCAAGCAGCTGTCGACGCTCGACGCGGTCGACCTCGACAGTACAGTCGTACAGGCTATCGGCTCGCAGGCGGCCGACGTCTCGCTCGACGGGCAGTACCGGTACGGAACGAAGTACGCCACGAAGTTCGCTCGCGAACTGGACGAACTCGCCGACTCGGCGTTCACAAACCTCCCGCTGTTCGGCGACGTCGACGGCGAGGACATCTCGAGGCCTGGCTACTACGCCGTCGAAGAAGCCGTCGTCGAACCACTTCACCCGAACAGTCACGACGTCTGGACCTACGACCTCAGCCTGACCCTCGAAGGTACAAGGAGTTCTCACAGACAGGCAGTCAAGACGTCGAAAGACTCCAAGGACAACGATTACGGAAGCAACGAGACCACATACATCTCCATTCCGGCCAAGGCGTCGCTCGTCGAGTGGTGGGACGGCAACGCTGTGACGGAGTCGGCCTCGCCAGTCGAGACACGTGCTTCGGCATACGGCGACCTCGAGGTGTACGACGTCGACGCCGCTGGAGTAGGTGACTACCCGACACTCCTGTATCGGCCAGCAGAGTACGCGCTCGAACGAGATCTCCACTGCCGTCTCTGGGACACCTACGGTCGCGACGCCAAGCACAGCGACGAGGGGATCGTCCACTGGGTCCGGGCGTTCAACACAGGGCACGACCCCCGCGGAGAACTCGTCCTCGAGAACGGCCTGCTGCGGCTCACCCTCGACGACGTCGACGAGACCATCACGGCCGAGCGCTGGGACGCCGGCTCGAGCAGCTGGACGAGCGTCTCGCTGGGCACCTCGAGCTGGTACCCGGTGGACGTCGACGTCCGGACGATCGCCCCGGCCCGCCTCGAGGCCCGGATCCTCTGGAGTGACGGCAGCCAGCGCTACCCGCTGGACCTGGTGCTCTCCAGAGGCGACGTCGACGCGCTGTTCGCGCGGACGCCGAACGCGCAATCCTCGACGCCGTCGGGGCTGGTCGACCTGCTGGAACCCATCGCACAGACGACGATCTACGACGCCGGCGCCGAGCAGGCACTGGCCGCCCGCGAGGAGGTTTCTGCATGACAGTCCATATGGTTCGGGTACTCTGTGAACCCCCAAAGGGCGACGCAGAGAACGCGATTCAGAACTGGGTGGAAAACTACACCGAATGGGACGGCGACACTGAGGAACACTCGATTTCCGAGATAAATACGCAAGACGACGGGAGCGGCGTTCAGTATCTGCGCGGGGACTGGCGATTTGTGCAGAACGGCGAAGAACCAACAAACATTCTCGGGGACCTAAGCGAGCGCTTTCAGAGTGTTCAGGGTGGTCTCTGGCATCGGCTGGGCTATCACGTCTGTGACCACGACGAAGCGGTCGGGACTGAATGCCCACCGTGGGACGACAGCCACGACGACGTGGAAATCGAACAGTGGGGCGACGTGCCTGCAGAGGTGAGTCTGTAAGATGCCGAGTTGGAGCTGGGATGAGCAAACAAGCGGCAGCGGCGTGGCGCATCAGAGCACCGCGAACACCGACCACATTGATGCGACGAAGCTCAAACAGGGCTATGACTACGCCAATTTCAGCGAAATCACACCTGACCCCGTAGCATGCTGGCCGTTTCACGAAGATAGCGGCAGTACTGCATATGACCTCTCGGGTTCGAACGATGGAACTTACCACGGCGCGACTCTCGGACAAACAGCTATTCTGGAGACGACTTGTCCGAGCCTCGACGGGACGGATGACTACATCGAGATGGGTTCTGGGCCTGACTTTTCGACCATCGACACCGTCACGGTTTGCGGGTGGGTCAACGGCAGTTCTGACGGTCGTATATTCAATTCTATCGATGGTTCCGGGACCGACTACAAGTTGGTTGTAAACATCTCTGGGGGCACAATCTTTGCAGCAGAATACACCCCCGGCTCCTACTCCTCAGTTTCCGGTTCGGTAACGATCTCCGACGGGGAGTGGCATTTCGTTGCTGTTACAGCCGATTATTCCACGGATGATGTAGAGATATACGTCGACGGGTCATTGGATACCTCTGGAGCGTTTGACGGAGGCTACGATAATCCCGCTTCAGGTGTTGCGTTCGGTGACGATATAGCGAATCGTGACGAACCCCTTTCGGCCAGACTGTCCGATTGGCGGGTTTACACCACCGTATTGACTTCCGCAGATATCGAGGCCCTCTACAATGTGGTGGCGGCGGAGGGTGAGTGGGTGGGGAACGGGAAACTACTCTGATCCATGACCGAGATCGAAGTCACTCTGCAAGGCGTCGAGATCCCCACCAACACCTCTGTCACGCTCACCGTACTGGAGGATGTGGGTGATGACGGAGGTTCAAACACCTACACAGCGCAGGATGGGACCGCATACGGTTACGACAATATCGATACCATCACGCTGTCGGGCGGACAGACCTCCTACACAGTCAGTGGCTTCGACGCGTCCAGCGGGAACCGTGTCTGGCCCATCTACAAGCCCGACAACTCTGACCCAGAAGTCACAGCTAAACTGACAGAGGCGACGGAGCTAAACCCGGTTCAACCCCCTCCCGAAATCACCGGGACCCTATTCGCCTCCCTCGGTGGAGACTTCGACGACATCGTTCTCACGCTGCCGGATGTTGACTGGGGCGGCGAGGTCGGCGACTACCAGATCTATCGCGCCGAGGCCAGCGGCAGCACGCGGTCCGACTACACGCAGATCGATACGGTAGGCGGGAGCAACGACGAGTACACGGACATCGACCTCGAGGACGGCGAGCGGTTCTACTACCGCGTTGGTGCAGTCAACAGCGGTGGCGAGTCCGACCTGTCGAACGAGGACGACGCCACCACGGATCTCCCCGAGCCGGCAATCGGCGACACGTACTACTACCAGCAGACGCAGGAGATCGAGGTCCCGTGGACCATCAACGACAACTCCGGGGACGGCGGCGTCGACATCGAGCGGTCCACTGACGACGGTGATACGTGGTCGACCATCGCCACAGGACTCGACCCGGGCAGCTCGCCGTACTACGACAGTGACGTGCCGCTCGGCGAGACCTACACCTACCGGATCGAGCGCAACACTGACCACGCGACGGCGACCAGCGGGACCGACAGCACGACCCTCGTCGCGCCGCCGGAGATCACCGGCACGCTGACGTCGTCGGTCAGTGGCGACGACGTCACGCTCGACCTCCCGAGCGTCGACTGGAACGAGGAAGTGGGGACGTGGAACATCAACCGTGGCGACAGCAGCGGAAATCTAATCGGGTACGACGACACCGACGGGTCGAACACGACGTACACAGATAGTGCGCTCGAAGACGGTGAGCGGTACTTTTACACCGTTCGGGCGACCAACAGTGCCGGCAGTTCTGACGAGTCCAACGAGACCGACGAGACCACGGCTGTCCCCGCGCCGACGCTAGATGCGCTCTCGCAGTCCGGTGAGGACGTCCTCGTCGAGTGGACGAAGAACGACGACTCCAGCGATGGCGGTGTCGACGTCGAACGCTCGACCGATGGCGGGAGCAGCTGGTCCACTATCGCCTCCGGGCTCGACCCGTCGACGACAGAGTTCACCGACACCTCCGCGCCCGCAGGCACAGTCCACTACCGCGTCGAGCGGAACACGGACCACGCGACGGCGACCAGCGGGTCGCAATCCATCGACGTCCTGGGCATCTCGAACACCCAGGTCGACTCGACGACGCCGACGTCGGCAACGCTCAGCTGGCAGGACGACTCCGAGAGCGAGGACGGATTCACTGTCGAGCGACGCGAGCAGTTCCGCGACGGGTTCGAGGCCTGGGCGGAGATCTCGACGCTCGAAGCCAACAGCGGGACGGGCGAGGTGACCTGGACCGACGACAGCGTCCTCCCGAACACGACCTACGAGTGGCGGGTGACGGTGTTCGACGCCGACACGGAGGTGACGGGCGACGTCGTCCAGGCGACGACCGACGACGACGGCGTCCGGGCCGACCGGGTCTCGGCAGAGGGCTGGCACGTCGTCGTCGAAGACTCGGCCGGCAATCAACTCGAGCCGACGATCGTCGGCGAGCCGGTGCATCGCCCTCGACTCAACGACCTCCCGACCGTCGAGATCCCCGTCCCCGATGCGGCGCGGTGGAGTGACTCGACGGAGTGGGAGCGCCAGCCGATGCGCGTCTACCACGACGGCGAGCGCCTCCCCATCGAGCAGGTTCAGCGTGTCCGTCAGGAGCCCGGGCAGGCCATGCTGGTGGGCGTCGGTGGGGTCGACCTTCGCGAGCAGGTGAGCGTCGACGTCATCGAGCAGGACGCCCACCTGACCGCCGAGGACCTCGTCCAGGACGAGACCGACTTGACTGCGAACGTCGACGACCCCAACGCCGAGACCACGGCCGACCTCCTGCAGCAGAGCGCCGACGCCGAGTCTGAGTGGGACGACGTCCTCGAGGCTCTCCCCGGCGCGCAGGACGTCTTCGAGACGACGTCGACGGGCGAGCTGGCGACGCGCCAGACCGCCTACTTCGTCGAGGCCGAGGACGCAACCGTGAGCAACGGGTCGGAGTTGATCGAGCAGGACAGTAACCGCTGGTCTGGGGGCCGTGTGATCGACTTCGAGCAGGCGGGGCTCAACACCTACCTCGAGGCTACGGTCTCCACCGATCACGCGATTCCCAGCCACCAGATTGCGGTGGCGATCCGGACCCAGCAGCCCGGCGACGGGAACTACGGCTTCGACCTGGAGCTCGACGGAGCGACGGTGACCGACTTCCCCGCTGACGCGCTCGCGACCGGTGAGACGGAACCCAACTGGTCACTCCAGTCCGCCAGTAGCGAGTTCAGCAACCCACTCGGTGCAGGTGAGCACACCATCCGGCTTCAGTTCGACGAGTCGACCAGTGCCGACGAGGGGTCGGTGTACGTGGACGCGGTCTGTCTCTACGACGACCGCTTCGACGCCGGGTTCAGCGAGCAGGTGACCGACGGTGTTCTGGAGGGTCCCGACGAGTACCCCAGCGGTATCCAGACCGAGACCGTCGACGCCGTCTCGGTGCGCCAGGTCATCGGCGGCCGGCTCGAGGCGACGTTCAACGACACCGCGGGCTCGCAGGCGGTCGCCATCAGCAACGACTCGGGGGCGACGTGGATCGAGGCCCAGAACAGCCAGAGTGTCGAGGGGGCGTTCGGCGACGGCTCGACCAGCATCCGTGCGCGGTTCACCATCGGCGGGTTCGACGACGACCCGACGACGTCGCCGGCGGGGCGAACGGCGCCCCAGCGGGTCGACCTGTTCGAGCTCTTCGCGGATCTCGAGGACACGCCGCTCCTCGCGAACCGTTCCTGGGACCAGACGCTGCTCACAATCCTGCAGGACATCGCCCGCTACGGCAACTTCATCTTCGAGGTGGTGTGGGACGAGTCCAGCGATGGCCTGGCCGTCGAGTGGACGCAGGCCGGGCAGCGGACGGCGTCGATCGACCCGTCGCTCGTCGACTACCAGACCGAGACGGACTACTCGAGCATCCACCGGCGCGCCGTCATCTACGGGACGGGCGTGCCGGAGTCCTCGACGATCACCGCCCAGCACGACAGCTGGGTCGCCCTCGAGCACGACTGGCTGCACGAGACGGGCGAGGTCGTCGAGAGTACCGCCGACGACACCACCTACGAGCGGTCGGTCGACTACGAACTCCGCCCCAACGCCGGTGAGCTCGAAGCGCTCTCGACCGGCGGCATCTCGGATGGTGAGGAGCTCCGCGTGAGCTACGACAAGCGAATCCGGGGCACGTTCGAGTCCGAGGACTATACCGGCGACTACGAGACGTTCGTCGACGACATCCCGAGCATCACGACGACGCGCAACGCCGACGCCGCGGCGCTGGCGATCGTCCAGGAGACGAACGAGCCGCTTCACACCGCGTCGGTGACCGTCGACGTCTCGCCCGGCGGCATGTCGCTCGTCGAGGCGGTCGACCTCGACCAGCTGCCCGTCGACGAACCGCTCGAGGTCTGGTCGGTCGACAACTCGCCCGGGCAGGTGACGATGCAACTCGGCTCGCGCGAGGAGGTCAGCGAGACCGTCTCCCGGATCCAGGAACGGCTGGGGGCTACCAGTCGGAAGGTGTAGTCCACTCCCCTCCCCGTTTCTCTGGTCGGGCAGATGTAATCGCTTGGTCCAAGAAAATTCCAGCAATCGCAAAGAGCGAGAACCTGAACAGATACGTAATCAGGATGTGGTACCAGAGGGCTAAGGATAAGACCCCGAGCACAAGTTCGAGCGTGCAGAGAACTACAACTTGACTCACAACAACATCTGGCAACGATTGGACGAAACCCCGAGTTTTGGAAGAAGTGATATAGAGGGTCGCGAACGCGAGAATAGCTACTCCGAAGATTAGGAGTCCGCCAAGTTTCGCCTCAAGGATCGTGACCTCCATCCCAGCCACGGATTGAGTGCCCCCCTCGAACAAGCCATACTGGCGTGTACTCATTCGGCTACTGCCGGTTCGCAACCAGTAGTCAAGGTGCTGCATGCCGAAGGGAACGAGAGGGAGAGAGACGAGTACTGATACCCCTCCAGTATGGAGTAGCCCACGCAAATCCTTTGATGCGAAGTAGGTAACAGCGACGACGAGAGCGGCGAATGCAGCAAGTGGTAGTTCAATTAGTGCTGTGAGGCCGAGACCGACACCTGCACGATTATATTGTCCCTGGTGGGCGTGTTGCCAAGCGTAGAGGATCGGAGGGATAGCAAACGCGTACATCCAAAAGACGCTTTGAAACATCGTATTCACCAAAACGGGTGAGGCGTTCGGGACTACATCTGGAAAGAGCAGAAATGAAAGTGGCCCGTAGAGGAGAACAGTCCAGCCGGCGGCGTGTTCGCTCCACCACGTGGAAACTGCACGGAATAATGTGATCGGTATGAGGACGAACTCGATCATAATCATATAGGCCGTCGTAACTTCTTCGGGTGTGAGACCGATGGGCTGAAGCACGACCATCAGGGCAGAAATTGGTAGATACCGAAGAGGAGGATCCGGCCATTGGAGGGGGCTTGTTCCCTGTGAGATGAGGTACGAACGCTCGATAATATTTGCAATATCGCCGGTATAGGCAATTGGAAGATGACTAATCGCGACAACCGTACCCATCAAAATCCCTGCAATTAGTGCAGTCCGTGGGAAATAGATTAGATAGCGTTCTGGAAAATTCATCAATCAGGAGATAGATGAATGTTTAAGTAAATATATTCACCGATATTCGCCCCTCACTCCGTCGGCAATTTAAGCGCAGTAAGGGGATTTTTGGCGGCTATCACTCTGGATGAGAGTAGGTTATGCGGCGCGATCGGAGATTAGCTCGTCTCGAGCCTGCTGCAGTTCATGGACGTCGCGGCCGGCGAGCGCGCTGTTCGCGAACGGCTCGACGAAGGTGTCTGGGCGATGATGCTGCTCATGGCGTTGGCTCCGTGGGCGCTGTACATCGTTTTCGAGGAGGGAGCGTAAAGACTGCACGAGGGCAGGGACGTCCGTTGGCCTCCGGGGCTGAAGCGTCGACGACGTTCCGACTCAGCCTAGGAGCCGCTCGCGCAGGTAGTCGACCCACGAGGGGTACCGAACCCACCGTAGCACTGGATAGCCGACGGTCCAGCCACAGCGGTGGCACGTGAGGAAGAGATCGTCGTCCATCCGCTTCACGTACGCCTGGCAGTTCGGACACGTCCCCTCGTTTCGCGTGGTGGTGTGGTAGTCGCTTTTCAGCTGTCGGTAGTAGTTACAGCCGACGTTGTGTGCCGTCGTCTCCGCTTTGTAGACCCACGTGTCCCCGTGGAAGGTGTCGTAGATACCGAAGCCGGCTCCTTGATTCAGCCCCTTCGACTCCGCCGCCTCGCGGACCCACCCAGGGACATCGTCGCCGGTCAGGAGCTCCCAGCCGTCTGCTTCGCTCTCCCGGATCTGCTTCTCGACGTCCTCCGCCCGCTGCCCGTGACCGTTCGGCATAGCATCTGCCTGTAGTTCTAGTCACATAGCTCCTTGCTCAACCCACTGAGCAATCCGAAGCAGTCCTCCCCGCGTACCCCTGATGGATGTCTGCCGCCAGACCAAAACGCCCTGTTCATGCCACTCAAACTCCTGTTATCACCAATCACAAAACAACCAAAAGACCCATTAGGAGTAAACCTGTAATACGATATACCGATAAAGCCGTGAGAGGGCGATGACCTCGCATAGGTGGGAAAACCACCTCGTCTGACTCGGTAGCCTATCCGTCTTGTGTATGGGGGCAACACCGAGTCAGGCTGGCGGGTGGGAGGCCAATCACGGTCCGGCATCATACTCCTCCAGCCGCTGCTCTAGCTGCAGTAAGGACATGTGGGTCTCTTCGTAGATCTTGTCGTCGTCGATGTAGGATAGCCAATCAGTCCCTTTCTTGATGTCCTCAGCAACTGCCCCGGCGAAGCAGTCCGCTGATTGAACGCCTGGACTCTGGCGTGAACCCACGTGGTCTGTCATCGCGTTCTCGACGAAATGGTGAACGTGGTCTTCAACTGCTTGTGACTGGGTTTTTGATGAGACGCGATCGAACGCGAACACCGTATGTTCTTCAGTCGCACCCATCTCGAACAGCAATTCACCGTACGCATATCCTTCAAGCGCGAGGTCCCAGTCCGGGGGTAAATTCACGTTCTGATACAGAAGATGACTGAGTCGGAGGCTCTGAAGCTGTTCCTGTGTGAACTTTGCATACCCAAACTCGAGGTGCTCGTTATCTGCGAAACACTCGAAGAGTCGCCGTTTCTGCTTCGGCATCAGATCGTTCCATTTCGCTTCAGGAATATCGTCGATATTTCGGACCGCCTTCTTCGCACACCGACCGCACGACATTCGATCACCAGCGACAACAGCAGCAACATAAACCTCACAGTCTCCGTTTAAGACGCCCCGGAGGTCACCAGATGCATCGCCGAAGGCATCCATCTATTAGGTAACCCTCACCTACGTACTGTAAAAATTCTCCCGGTTCGATGTTATCAACAAGTCGGCAGGAAAGGTTGTTCGCCATTGGTGTCCTGCGCATAAGTTTCAATACACTATGACAATATCGTCTGAAAGTGAAATCCAGTATCTATCCAAACGGAACCGAAGTGGGCCGGAAAGATTTCTGGGAACAGGCTTCTGAGGTGTTCAGTGCTCTGGTTGTGCTAACTGTCCTTCTCATGACCCTCACAGTCTTCGCGTCGGTTTTTCAGGTCCTACAGGGCTATATAATAGTTGACAACCCTGACAACATCAGCCTCCTGCTCATACCGATTATCGGATTTTACGCTATGGGATATGGTTGCTGCAAGAAGTCTGAAACATACGGACAGCAGGTCATTCGGAACTCATAGGAAGGTGCGCCTGATTGCGGTTTTGGCCCAAACGGAACCCACCGGAACCACCTGAAGAGCGGTGATTACGTCCCCGTCCGGTGGGTGAGACATGGCGCAAGCCGAGAACCCAACCGTCGAAGCAGAGTCGTTCAGCATCAACCCGACCGAGCACCTGCCCGCGGAGCTCGTCGACGACGAGACGCCGCGGAACGTCCACGTCGAGATCAGCAGCAACGGGCGCTACCTGATGGCCATCCTCGCCGCCGGCGAGGCGGGCCGCTGGAGTTTCGACTTCCGCGTCGAGGGCGCCACGGTGAAGATCGTCCGTGGCTACGAGGAAGGGATGCGCATCGACCCCGGCAAGCTGCCCGCCTGGGCCGAACCGGTCTCCCAGCGCGTCGAGGAGCTCCTCGAGGTGTGAGGCGTGGCCGAGACTGATGGCGTCATCCCGACTGTGAACGGGCTCGAGGAGCCCCCGCCGGTCGACGAGCGGGAGATCACCGCGGTGGACTTCGAGCACACCGACGGGAGGTTCCGCATCAACCGCTTCGAGAAGGAGTGCCAGCACTGCGGTGCGCATGTCGACCTGCGGGAGCGCCACACGCGGGCAAGCATCTGGACCGGGGATGGAGTCCACCGAACCCTGAACAAGCCGGTCTACTGCGACAAGGAGTGCTGGCTCGCGTGGCTCGGCGGCGAGAAAGAGTAGTCAGTCGGCGAGATAGTCGCGCGGCTGGAGTTCGTGGACGCCCGTCACGGACTCCGTTCGCTCCCCTTCGCACGACGGGCAGGCGTAGCCAGCGTGGTCCGTTCTCCACACCGCCGGGTCGCCGCACTCGTCACAGACAGGGCGCTTGCCGCGGCGCTGGGCCCACCACCACTGCAGCTCTCGGGGCAGGAGGTCGAACAGATCAGGCATCGTCCAGCATCGCGTCCCGAGCTTCCTTCAGTTCTGCGACGTCGTAATCTGGGTTCGCGCCGGCGTCCGCGTGGCCCTCCTTCGCGAGCTCGCGGAACGCGCCCTTGATGACCGGGTCCGGTGCGTCTTCGGAGACGCCCAGCACCTCGTGCGGTTCCTGGTCGAGGCCATCGTCGACGGCGTCGCCGATGGTCCCGTCGGGCTGGACCGCTGTCGCTTCACCGCCGTCGCCGGGTGGAAGTGCGGCGACGTCCACCTCGTCGTGGGCGGTCGTGACGCCGCAGCGCTCGGCCAGCCGCTTGCGCTTGACGCACAGCGCGATCGCGCGGGCGTTCTCCCGCTGGGTCGCCCAGCGGTCGCAGGCGATGGCGAACTCCTGGTCGGCGCGGTGGCCCTCCTTCCGGAAGCGGACGACAACGCCGACGTCGTCGGGCTTGTCGTGCTGGTGGGGGATGTTCGGCCGGTCGACGTAGTGCTGGCTCGCCGTGGCGATGCGGATCCCGCTGGCGCCCCAGCGCTCGAGCTCGTCGACGATGCTCTGGAAGCTCTTCTTGCGCGTCGGCGAGAGGTCGCCCGGGTACTCCTCGCGGTCGGACGAGTCCGTGCGTGGGTAGCCCTCCGGCCAGTCGAGGCCGGGATCGACGCGGTCGGGGCGCTCGCGCTGCTCAGGCATCGTCGTCCTGCACCTCTTCGACGACGTCGACCGTGGCGGCCATCTCCTGCAGCGTGAGGTCCAGTTCGGCCAGCGTCTCGTCGATCCGCTCGGCGAGAGCGGTTGCCTCCTCGCTGTCGGCGGCCTCCTGCGCACGGCGGAGCTCGGTGCGCGCGTCGTCGAGGCCGTCCGTTGCGGCGCGGAGGTGGTCGGACGCGTCAGGCATCATCCCCCTCGCGTGGATCCTCAACGAGCTCGTAGAGGCCGCGGGCGATGCGTTCGACCCACCCAGCATCGCGAAGGCTGCGGAGGGAGAACTCGACGTTCCCCTTCTCCAGGCCGGTTTCGTCGATGAGCCACCGCGGGTTTCCACGCCCCCACGGCTGCTCCTCTTCCCGGCCCTCCTTCAGCGCCTCGAGGAC
>SDGW01000631.1_pt1 | contig 17543 bp, 18 predicted proteins | sample 2873831 | NCBI WGS metagenome assembly SDGW01 (sample SAMN08132700, study PRJNA421101) | hypersaline lake metagenome | isolation source: celular fraction 0.22 microns magnesium sulfate-rich crust from ephemeral... | place: Spain: Penahueca Lagoon, Toledo | collected 2011-07
GTCTCACTCATGGGCGAATGTAGCGCAAACGACCGGGTAAACGTGTCGTCGGCGGCGGCGATGGCCGTCAGTGATAGTCAAATAGGAAACTGTTAACCGATTCAGGGATAAGGCTGTATATCAATGGCGTTGTCTCCGCCCCTCGAGACCGTGTTGGCTGTCTATGAGGTCCCGCTGGTGGGACTCGAGATCGATCAGTCGGTCGTGACGATCCTCGGAGCGCTCGCCCTCGTCGGACTCGTTGGTCTCTCAGCGTTCTTCTCGTCATCCGAAATCGCGCTGTTTTCGATTCCGAAACACCGCGTCGAGGGAATGGCCGAAGACGGGATCCCAGGCGCAGAGCGTGTCAAGGCGCTCAAGGAGGACCCACACCGGCTGCTCGTGACGATCCTCGTCGGGAACAACATCGTCAACATCGCGATGTCGTCGATCGCGACGGCGATCCTCGGGTTGTATCTCGGTGGTCTGACGGCCGTGACAGTTGCCACGCTCGGGATCACCGCTGTCGTCTTGCTGTTCGGCGAGAGCGCACCCAAGTCCTACGCGGTCGAGAACACCGAATCGTGGTCGATTCGCGTCGCCGGGCCGCTGAAGCTCGCCGAGCGGGTGATGTTTCCGCTGGTCGTCCTCTTCGACTATCTCACCCGGCAGATCAACCGCCTCACTGGCTCGACGGGGGCGATCGAGACGCCGTACGTCACCCGCGACGAGATCCAGGAGATGATCGAGTCCGGCGAGCGCGAGGGCGTCTTAGAGGAAGAAGAACACGAGATGCTCCAGCGAATTTTCAGGTTTAACAACACGATCGTCAAGGAGGTCATGACGCCGCGACTGGACATGACGGCCGTCCCGAAAGACGCCGACATCGACGAGGCGATCGAGACCTGTATTCAGAGCGGCCACGCCCGTGTGCCGGTCTACGAGGGAAGCCTCGACAACGTGCAGGGGGTCGTCCACATCCGCGATCTCGTCCGCGATCTCAACTACGGCGAGTCCGGCACCGACGAGCTCGAGCTCGCCGATCTCATCCAGCCGACGCTGCACGTTCCCGAGTCGAAAAACGTCGACGAATTGCTCTCGGAGATGCGCGAAAACCGGATGCACATGGCGATCGTCATCGACGAGTTCGGCACCACCGAGGGGCTGGTGACCATGGAGGACATGATCGAGGAGATCGTCGGCGAGATCTTAGAGGGCGGCGAGGAACAGCCGATCGAGGCGATCGACGAGGACACCGTCCTCGTCCGCGGCGAGGTCAACATCGAGGATGTCAACGAAACCCTCGAGATCGACTTGCCCGAGGGCCAGGAGTTCGAGACGATCGCCGGCTTCATTTTCAACCGCGCGGGGCGACTCGTCGAGGAAGGTGAGGAGATCACCTACGACGGCGTCCGCATTACGGTCGAGACCGTCGAGAACACGCGGATCATGAAAGCGCGACTCAAGAAACTCGCAGTACGCGCCGACGACGAAGCGGAGAGCGACAGCGAGGCTGCCACGCTCGAGCTCGAGGAAAACGAGAGCGAGCGGTAGACGAGCGTTAGTGCTCCCCGTTGACGATCGCTGCGACGTCGCGTGCGACGGCGGGCGGGACGACGAGTCGACGCGGCCCTTGAACGTACTGTCCCCCTGGCTGGGCGTAGCTGAGCGACAGCACGGCGGTATCACCGATCGGGCGGACTGAGACATCCTCGATCACATCGAGATCGATCGCCTGTTTCGGCTCGTAGAGGTAGATCGTCTGCGCGCCGCGGTCGAACGTGCCGACCGACTGCAGAAACGAGGCTAGCACGAGCGCGACGAGTGCAAGCGGGAGTAACAGTGTGACCAGCGCGGTGAAGGGACTGGCACCGACGGCCAGCAATTCGTTCTGTGAGACGTACCGACCGACACCCAGCAGCGAGCCGATAACGACACCCATCACGACCGTGCCGACGGCAGCGTCCATCGCTCGATCCAGACGTGCCCCCGACGGGGCGTCACCCGGGAGTCGCTCGAGATATCGCTCGGTCTCGTCCGTGGCGGCGAGCGCGAGGACCGTTGCGGCCAGCGCCGCGAGGAGGGCGATAATGACGATACCAGCGCCGACCTCGCTGGCCATTCGGTACAGTCGCCAGCTGACGACGATATTGATCGTGGCGAAGAATGTGCCGACGCCGAAGGTCCAGAGCAGCCGAACGGTACGCGAGGTACTCGCGTCACGTCGCCATTGGACCGCGTCGTCGGGGATTTCGGTGCCGTCGACGGCGTCCTCGTCCATACTCGACCTCACGACCCGTCGTGTAAAGACCGTTCGATGTTCTCGTCTCATACGGACTCCTGTCAATTAGTGCCGGTGAAATCGCGACCGTCCTGCGGTCTCACCGGTAACCAGTGACAGCAGACCGTCTCAGAGCACGAGCGCGTCGACGGCGAGATACCCGACGTAGGAAACGGCGATCGACCCGGCCAGCGAGCCGATCCAGGCAAGTACGGTAAAGCCCATCTTGCGGGCGCTGACGCCACCGCCGGCCCCGGCGGCCGCGTAGCCGCTCCCGATGATCGCGCTGACGATGATTTCGTTGAACGAGACCGGAATGCCGAAGAGAACGGCGGCCTGTGCGATGATAAACGAGGGGATCAGCGCCGCGATCGATCGGCGCGGTCCAAGCGAGGAGTAGTCCTGCGAGATCGCCTTGATCATCCGCGGCGCGCCAGTCCACGACCCCAGCAACAGCCCGAAGCCGCCACCGACGAGCATCGCGATCAGCGGCAACTCGAGGTCGTTTGAGAGCGGAATCAACGGGCCGATCGCGAGCCCCACCTGACTGCCGCCGGCAGAGAAGGCCACGAGGCCGCCGAGGACGAGCAGGAAGTGTCGCTCGCCGCGTTCGGTTCCGGTATCGAGGTCGAGTGCGATCGCGCCTGCCCACAGTATCGCGATAATCAGCGTGGCCACAGCGGTGCCGGCGACCGCAGGGCCGGGGAGCGAACTGCCAGATACCTGTGCGATCGACGCGCCGCCGGCACCCGCGCCGAGGATCGCGAACTCGATGTTGGCGACGATCGCGCCGACGACGGCGGCCAACCCGATGACGAGGTGTTCCTCCGCGATCGTGTCGGCCCGGAGGGCTCGAGCGACCGCGTACGCAATGAAGCCGCCGACGAACGGCGTGAGCACCCAGAGGGAGGCGATCTCGATATACTTCGCCCACGCGGGGTCGCCGCCCATGGCGAGGCCGGTCCCGATGACCGCGCCGGTGACGGTAAACGCCGTCGCGATCGGATACCCCGTGAAGATGCCGATCGCCACCAGCGCGGCCGCGATGAGCAACGCGACCGTCGCGGCGGTCGACGACAGCGTCACGCCGCCGATGAGTTCGGTCCCGACTGCCTCGGAGACGTTCGCTCCCTGTAACACCGCACCGGCGAAGCCGAGCAGCCCGACCAGGAAGCCGGCTCGCATCACCGAAATCGCGTTCGCGCCGACTGCCGGGGCGAACGGGGTGGAGCCACTCGAGCCGGCGCCGATCGCCCAGGCCATGAACAGACTCGCGACCGCGGCCACGGCGAAGGCCCCGACTGTGGCGATTTCGACCATCTACTCGCTTTCTATATGGTGTTCCTACAAGTGTGTGCCGACCTTCGGCCGGCAGGCGCGCTGCCGGCTGTCTGGCGGTCGACGCGACCGCCACTCACGCGGGCTCCTCGGTCAGGTCCGGCACATCCGGCTGTCACCTGCGGGCGTGCCGGACCACCGTGACGGCGGCCCGTTTCAGTTCGTCGTCGACTTGGAGTTGTCGTCGGGTTCGGGTGGGGGCTCTGCGCCTTCGATGGCTTCGGCGGCGTCGGTATCCTTCTCGACTTCGACGTGCCAGCGGTCGATCTCGTCTTCGTACTCGGTGAGGCGGTCGGAGACGATCTCCTTGAGCTCGTCGTCGTTGACGTTGATTTCGAAGACGAACTGCTCGCCGTTGTCGCCGTTGCGCGCCGACTGCTGGATGTTGGCGCTGACGAGTTCGTTATCGAAGTAGTACGGCGCGAGCTGGGTCATCACGTTCTGATAGACCGTGTCCTCAACTCGGCGCAGGGCCTTGCGCCCCGCGGAGTCGGCCGCGCGCGCGACGTAGTCGATCGATTCCTTCCAGTTGCCGACTGCCCCTTCGGCGTCGTCTTCCTCGAGCCGTTCGTACGACTCCGAGAGTTTCTCGCCGGCGGTCTTGATGTCCTCGTCGGGCTCTTTGCCGGCTTTTTCTCCCTTGCCCTCCTCGACGCTAGCCTGATCAGCCGTCTTCTCGCTGACGTCCGACTCGAGGGTCTCGTGGGCTTTGGGACGCCACTCGTCCCACTCCTCGAAGGCACCGGTGTAGTCCGCGTCGGCGGCCTGCTCGGAGTCGTGGACATCGATCTCTCGAAGCGCGCGCGTGATACGCTCGCCGTGTTCGACGATGTCGCCCCAGTCACCGCGAACCTTGAATCCCGAGATGCTCTCTTCCATTCGGCTGGCCGACTGATAGCGTGCGAACGAGTATAAACTTCTCTGCTGGCACTTGTCAGGGCGACGATTGCGTCTCTCCGTTCGGACTCGACGTCAGCCGCGCGGACACGGCGGATCACGAACGTGAACGTGTGTGTAGTGACCGATGGCCGAGGGGATCGGTGTGAGGCTTGTGGCTGATCGATACTGTGAACTATCCGGCGAGTGGCTGTACGGGTATGCCGATTGAAGACCGGGATGATGCCTATCTCATCACGCACGCACTGGCAAAAGATACCCTCTCGCGCCTGCGCGACGTCGAGACCGAGCAGGTCAGCTTCCGGAAGGGGCTGGTCAAACTCGGCCGGATCTGTGGCTACGAGATCATCGACGGGCGGATGGAAACCGAGTACGTCGAGATCGAGACGCCACTGGAACAGACGATGGGCGAGCGCGTCAAGGGCCTAGACGACGTGGTCATCATCAACGTCTTGCGCGCCGCGACGCCGTTCGTCGAGGGGCTGCTGAAGGCCTTCCCGCGGGCGCGACAGGGCGTCATCAGCGCCAGTCGCGACGAAGAGGCAGGTCGTGAGGAGGACGGTTCGTTCCCGATTTCGGTCGACTACGTCAAACTACCCGAGATCACCGAGGAAGACACGGTCATCATCGCCGACCCGATGCTCGCGACGGGGAGTACGATGTGTACCGTCCTCGAGCACGTCATCGAGAACTCACCAGAACCCGAGAATCTGATCGTCCTCTCGGCGGTGTCGGCACCCGAAGGCCTGCTCCGCGTCGGCGAAGAACACGACGAGGCCGACCTGCTGACGGTCTCGATCGACGATCGCCTCGACGACGACGGCTTCATCGTCCCCGGTCTCGGCGATGCCGGCGACCGGGCGTTCCGGACGACGTGAGCTGCGTGCGCGCCGGCCCTCACTGAACGGAACCACGGACTTTTGCGGATCGCCCCGAATCGAACTGCCATGAGCTACAGCGTCGTCGATCCGGACGACTGCGAGTACGTCGATACCCGTCCCTGCGATCTCCGCCGGCTGAGCGACGCGGCCGGGATGGACGCGGTCGCGATCAATCGCTTCGATGCAACACCGGGCGAGCAACTCCCGCTTGCCTATCACTACCACGAGACCCAAGAGGAGGCGTTCGTCGTCCTCTCGGGGACGCTGCACGTCGAGACGCCCGAGGGGGAGTTTACCGTCCCCGAGGGATCGATGTTCGCAGCCGAGCCCGAAGCACCCCACCGGGCGTACAACCCCGCCGACGCCGACGAACCGGTCTCGGTGATCGCGATCGGTGCGCCGCCGGTCGACGACGACGCGGCCCCGTACGAGCCTGACGAGGGACGTAGCTGCTAATGGAGTAAGTCGAGAGCCGCCTGGACTCGAGTGTCCGCTCTTTTGCTACGGTGTGGTGTCGCAGGTGTCGATTCCGAGCAGCGTGTTCACCGGACAGCGCTGAATGACCGCGGTGGCGAGGAGGTCGCTGCCGGCGACGAACGCGAGCGTACCAAGCGTCCGCTGTCGGGTTCGATAGCCGACGACGAGGAGCCCCATCGCGAGAAGCACACGGCCTGCCCGGTCGACTCCACAGACGTTCCTGTCCATGCTCGGTCGAACACGACGAAGTCGAGTATAGATTCCCTTGCCTTCGCCGGGGCGGGCGTCGCGAACGCCGACGAACTCATACGGACTCCTGTCAGTCAGTGTCGGCACACCCGCGACCGTCCTGCGGTCCCACCGGTACAGCAGACCGTCTCACTCGAGGGCGGCCCGACCGCTCGTCGCACTGCGAACCCGATCACGGAGCGCTTCGGCCTCTGCGAGTGGGACGCGCACATCAAACCGTACGTCGGCCTCGTAGTCGGCGTCGAACTCGTGGCCCTCGCTTTCTAAAATCGAGCGAACCGTTCCAGAATCGTCGTAGTCGACAGTGATCGACAGCTGTTCGTGTGGCTGTTCTTCGATGACGCCTGCCTCCTCGACGGCCTCTTTCACCGCACGGGAGTACGCCCGCACGAGGCCGCCAACGCCGAGGTTCGTGCCGCCGTAGTAGCGCGTGACGACGACCGCACAGTTCTCGAGTTCCTGCTGGGTGAGCACGTTCAGCGCCGGTTTGCCAGCGGAGCCGGAGGGCTCGCCCTCGTCGCTTGCGTACTCCCGGAGGAAGTAGCCCTCGCCGTCGTCACCGGTTCGGACGCGGTAGGCGGGAACGTTGTGGGTTGCGTCGGCGTATTCGTCGTTGACGACGTCGATGAACGCCTCGGCGGCGTCGACGGAGTCGACCGGCCGAACGTGGCCGATGAACTCCGAGCCCTGGACGACGAACTCGGCAGTGGCAGCGCCGGCGACCGTCCGGTACGTGTCGCTCACTGCCGCTCACCTCTCGAGTCGGGGTCCCACTGTCGGCGCTCGAGACTGGCCATGACGGCACTATTCCGGCCGGTGAAAAGAGCCCGTCGGTCCCCTCGTCTGGCGGCTGCAGATGGGCTGTCAGGTATGTTTCGCCCCGACCAGTACGTTATTATTTCTCTATGCGGTGTGTGGGCACATGGAACGCGAGGCGATCGATCCCCAACTCGCAGACGAGCTCCGCAGTGTCTGCCGGACGACGGTGGGCGACGAACTCCGCAGTATCACGTACTTCACCGAAGACATCGTCGAACAGCTCTATCTCCGGTCGGATCTGGAGCAAACGGCCGATCTGGTCGGGTTCGCCGACCACGAACGGCTGGGCTTTCACTCGCAGTCGGCCTACCGCAACACGCAACTCGGCGAGTATCAGGCGACGATCCGCATGTTCGAAAACGGCTATCTCTCGCGCGTCATCCGGGGGCCTCACGGCGTCTGGGTGACGGTCGACGCCATGTCGATCGACCGATTCGAGGAACTCACGAGCGCGCTCGAGGCGGTGCTCACCGACTTCGCGGACGTCGTCGATAGCGAGCCCACCGACTACTGAAGTTCGATCTTCCGGACGAAGGTGAGATTGCGGATCTCGGTGATGACCTCGCCCGGCAGTTCCTCGTCCGTAATCAGGTAGAGTCGCGGTTCGTCGGTGAACTCGGGATCCTCGCTGATCGTCTGGCGAATCGAGATGCCGTTGTCGGCGAGTGTCCCCGTGACCTCGGCGACGATCCCCTCCCGTTCGGCGTCGTCGGGCGTGATCGTCAGCACTGTCAGATCGAGCACCGGTGCGAGGTCCATCAGGCTCGGCACCTGCGAGATGTTCTGGAAGATCCGCCGGAGTTCGTCGTCCTCGAGAATGACGTCGGTCGTCGAGTCGACGACCCGCCGGTCGACGCCGATCTCACGAGCGATCCCCGTGTTCGGAATTTCGATGCCGCCAGAGACGACGCGCCCATCGTCGTTGACGGAGAATCCGCGCTCGAGCAGCAGGCGGATCACGGCCTGCTGACTCGGCGACCCCTCGAACTTCTCCATGATCTCGTTGAACATTCGTTGCCGTCCCTACGAGTGCGTGGCTATAATGTCCGGCGATCGGTCGTGCTCGGTGTTGCTGCCAACGAGTTGCGATCGCTGTCGAGACTATCGTCTGACGGACGCTTTTTGCGTTCGGCCATATGACCTATCACTATGCGCGAACTCCGGACCTGTGATTTCTGTGCTGCCGACGCCGTCGGCACGTTCGAGATCGTCCCACCCGAACTTGAGCCGGCGGAGGCCGAACAACGCCGCGTCGTCTGCTGTCCCGACTGCCGGGATCGACTCGAGACGCTGCTCGAACCGCTGCTCGCCCGCCTCGGGACCGACGACTCGATCGGCGGTAGCCACCCCGAAAGCGGCTCGGTCGTCGCCACCGCCGACGGCCCGGCCACGCCCCGATCCCGAACCGCGTCGTCGAACGCGACCGTCACGGACGCTGCCGCCGACGAGCACACCGCTCCCGACACGTCCGAGCGCGACCCCGCTGGCGACGAGTCGGATTCGGAGACGAGCGATGCCGACGTAGACGCCGCTGAGGCCGACCCGAACACCGATGAAGCCGACTCCGACGCCACGAGCCTTACGGGTGGCATTACACTCGAGCGCGACAAGCAATCAGACGACACTGGCTCAGAACCTGCGGACGCGACCGACGGTGCCGACGCGCCATCCTCGTCGGCGGGCCCGCCGCGGGCCTACAGCAAGGTCATTCGACTCCTCCGAAACCGCGGATTTCCCATGCAGCGACGTGCCGTCGAGGAACTGGCTGCAGGAGCCTACGATCTCGAGAATCACGAGACCGAAGCGATCGTCGACTACGCCATCGAAGACGGCGAGTTCGTCGAAAACGGCGGAGAACTGCGTCGCCCGTAGCAAACCGAGGGCTGCCTACAGCGTGCCTTTCGTACTCGGCGTTCCCTGTCGGCGCTCGTCGATCCGGGTCGCATCGTCGAGGCTCCGGGTCAGCGCCTTGAACAGCGCCTCGACCTCGTGGTGGGCGTTCTCGCCGCTGACCTCGAGGTGGAGCGTCAGGCCGGCGTTCATCGCCAGCGACTCGCCGAAGTGACGCGCCATATCGCTGGTGAAGTCGCCGATCTGCTCCTGGGAGAACGTCCCGTCGAAATAAAAGCGGGGGCGGCCGCTCACGTCGACGATGGCGCTTGCGACGGCCTCGTCGAGGGGCACTTTCCGGTCGGCATAGCGGACGATCCCCGACCGATCGCCCAGCGCCTCATCGAACGCCTCGCCGAGGACGATCGCCACGTCTTCGACCGTGTGGTGGTCGTCGACCTCGAGGTCGCCGTCACACTCGACCTCGAGGTCGAACAGGCCGTGTTTGGCGAACGACGTCAGCATGTGATCGAAGAAACCGATGCCGGTGTTGACCGTAGCCGTCCCGGTCCCGTCGATCGTCAGCGTACACTCGATCGACGTCTCGGCCGTCTCGCGCGTGCGGGTTGCCGTTCGCTCGCTCATGTCGAACGCATACCGTCCCCGGTACAAGGCGGTTCCGCTCGCCCCCTGCAGCCGTCGGTCCGGATGGCATATCGACCTCTTTTGACACCGATTCGAGAGATGGACTCATAACCAGTTATAAAATGTCTAAACGGTTCTTACACGATATAAAAACATTAGTAGGATTACAATATTCACGTAAAACGGATAGAAATCGCGCCAATCTTCGACCCGTTATATGACCTCTGGGGGGAATGGTGTATTCGAGAAGAGGTGCCCCGTCCCGATGTCAAACTCCCCCGTTTCGAACGACTCGATCGCTCCGTCGAGCCCTGAGCCGGAGGCCAAGCGCGATCGGTCGAGCTGGATCCTCCGCTCGCTCAAGGGCCCAACGCAGTTTCTCTCGTTCTGGGCCGCTATCGCGCTCCCGTTCGTCCATCTCCCGCTGCTCGCACAGGGCCTCGGTGATCCCGACGTGACGCTGGTCTTTTTCCTCTTGCTCGCCGCCAACGTCTTTGCTCTCTACGTGGGCCACGGATACAATCAGGAGTGAGACGGTCTGCTGGCACTGGTCCCTGGCACTGATTGACAGGAGTCCGGATGAGTGGCTATCCCGTGCCGAACCGTTATCCTGCCCGCCGTCTACATGTTGCCTGTAGATGTCGTTTCGCGTCGACTGGCGCTCGAGTTGTAGTCTCACCGGGACGATCCTGAAGTGGCTCGCGGTCCCGACGATCGCGCCGCTCGCGCTCGCCGTCGTCGACGGGGACGACCCGCTCCCGTTTCTCGTCACGCTCGTCGTCACCGTCGTCCTCGGAGTGGGTCTCGAGGCACTGACCGACGAGCGCGAGATCGGCCAACGGGAGGCGTTTTTGATGGTTGCGCTGACGTGGCTCGGCGTCGCGCTGGTCGGGGCGATCCCGTTTCTCGTCGCGGGGACAGGGGTGTTCGCACAACCGGTCAACGCCGTTTTCGAGAGCACGAGCGGCGTAACGACGACGGGTGCGACCGTGATCGCGGACTTCGGGATCCACTCCCGTGCGATCATGCTCTGGCGGGCGATCCTCCAGTGGCTCGGCGGTCTCGGCATCCTGATCGTCGCCATCGGCCTGTTCTCGCACCTGCTCGTCGGCGGTGCCCAGCTGATGGAGACCGAAACCCAGACCCGGAGCGTCCACAAACTCCACCCCCACCTCGACGAGACGGCTCGTCTCATCTGGGGACTGTACGTCGGGTTGACGATCCTTACGACGGTCGTGCTCTTCGCGTTCCACCTCGCCGGCCTCGCACCCGAGATGGACCTCTACAACGCCGTCGCACACGCCCTGACCAGCGTCTCCACTGCCGGCTTCTCGCCACAGCCCGACAGCATCGGGGCGTTCTCGCCGATCGTCCAGTGGACGCTCGTCCCCGTCATGATCGTCGGCGCGACCAACTTCGTGATCCTGTACGCCGTAACGCAGGGTGATCTCCGTCGGCCGCTCGAGTCCGCCGAGTTCCGGTTCTACATCGGTGTCCTCGCGTCGATCACGACGATCGTGGTCGTCACCCTCGCGCTCGATCCCGATCTCGCGATGGGGCTCGAGCCGACGATTCGCCACGGCCTGTTCAACGTGGTGTCGATGGTGACGACGACGGGCTACGCCTCGGCGAACTTCGACCTCTGGTCGCCCGGCGCGAAGCACATGCTGTTTCTGTGTATGTTCACCGGCGGGATGGCCGGCTCGACGACGTGTTCGATCAAGTCGTTTCGCTGGCTGGTGGTCCTCAAGGCGTTCCGTCGCAACCTGTTTCTGGCCGTTCATCCGGACGCCGTTCGCCCGCTTCGCCTCGACGAGACCGTGGTCGACGAGGAGACCATCCGTGACGTCTTCACGTACGTTACTCTCGCGCTGGTCATCTTCTTTCTGCTGACGGTCGTCATCGTCGTCGACGCTGCCCGTGTCGGCAATCCAGTCGACGAGTTCGACGCCCTTGGCGCGGCCGCCTCGATCTTCCTCAACATCGGCCCCGCGTTCGGCGTCGCCGGCCCGTTCGACAACTACCTCGCGTTCTCGCCGCTGACGCGAACCGTGATGATCGTCATGATGTGGATCGGCCGCATCGAGATCATCCCCGTACTCGTGTTGCTGACGCCGGAATTCTGGAGGTCATAGGACCAACCGGTTGCTCGGCGTGCGGTCGGGAACTCGGCACCGGAGATCGTCTGACCCACACGGCTTCCGCGTCGTTTATTCGTCGGATTCGACCGCAGCCTGCGCTTCCTCGAGTGTGAACTCACCTTCGTACAGCGCGCTGCCGACGACAACCGCGGCCGCGCCGGCGTCCTCGAGCGCCTGCACGTCCGAGAGCGTCGCGACACCGCCGCTGGCGATCACCGGGATATCGGTCGCGTCGACCAACTCGCGGACGGGTTCGGTTGCGACGCCCTCGAGTCGCCCCTCGACGTCGACGTTCGTAAAGAGGATCGCGGCGGCCCCGAGGTCCGCGTAGCGTTCGGCGGCCTCGACGGGCGAAATCCCCGCACCCTCGGTCCACCCTTCGACGACGACTTCGCCGTCTTTTGCGTCGAGGCTGACGACTACGCTGTCGGGATATTCCTCGCTGATCTCGGCGACGATTTCTGGGTTCTCGACCGCCGCGGTGCCGAGGATAACGCGGTCGACGCCGCGCTCGAGGAGGTCGACGGCGTCGGCGGCGGTGCGAATCCCCCCACCCAGTTGCGTCGGGACGTCGACGGCGTCGATGACCGCGTCGATGGCGTCGGCGTTCGCGCGCTCGCCCTCGAACGCGCCGTCGAGGTCGACGAGATGCAGCGTCTCGGCACCGGCGTCGATCCACCGTCGGGCGGCCTCGACGGGGTCGCCGTAGGTCTTCTCGGTCCCGCGTTCGCCCTGGACGAGTTGGACGACCTCGCCGTCCTGAATGTCGACCGCCGGGATCACCTCGAACTCTTTGCGCGCGTCGTCGGCGTCGGTGTGCATACTCGAGTGCGCGAGGCCGGCGCGAGTAAAGGCGACGGTTTCGCCGACCGCCATCGCCGCGACACTGTTCCCGCTCTCGACAGAATCGTTACAAGTGTGGCCGGTGTCGGTCGCCCTATGCCGGTGTCGGCGTTCGATTTCGTCGCCCAGACGGCCGTCACTCGGCCCGACCTGACGACGGACGCGCTCGTCGTCTTCGGCGTCGTCGGCCTCGCGCTCGTGCTCTTTCTCACCGAGCGCCTGCCCATCGACGTCACTGCGATTCTGTTGATCGTGATTTTGGTCGTGCTCGAGCCCTGGACGGGCGTCGATCCCGCGACCGGCATCTCGGGCTTTGCGAACGAGGCGACGATCACCGTGCTGGCGATGCTCATCTTGAGCGGTGGCATCAGTCGAACCGGCCTCGTCCAGGAACTCGGACGACGGATGGCCGCGTTCGCCGGCGACAGTCTTCGCAAACAGCTCTTTGCGACCGTCGCCGCGACCGGCCCCGTGTCAGGATTTCTAAATAACACGCCGGTAGTCGCCCTGCTGGTGCCGGTCGTCACAGACGTCGCGAACCGCGGGAACACGTCGCCGTCGAAGCTACTCATCCCGCTGTCGTACGCCTCACAGATGGGCGGGATGCTCACGCTGATCGGCACCTCGACGAACATCCTCGCCAGCGACGTCAGCGCACGCCTCGGCTCCCAGTACCCCGAACTCCACCGGTTCTCGATGTTCGAGTTCACGAAACTCGGCGTGCTCGTCCTCCTCGTCGGGTCGCTCTACTTGATCTTCGTCGGCCACTACCTGCTGCCCGAACGCGTCCCGCCGCGGGCGGACTACCTCGAGGAGTACGACGTCGAAGACTACGTCGCCGACCTCGCCGTCGTGCCGGGCTCGCCGCTGGTCGGCCAGACGGTTCGCGAGGCGACCGCCCTCCTCGGGTCCGACGTCGACATCGTTCAGATCGTCCACGACGAGGATCGATCGGTTGCGCCCCGGCAGGCGACGCGGCTGGCAGAAGGCGATGTGCTCGTCGTCCGGACCGACCGCGACGCTATCGCGACGCTCGAGGACGTCGAGGGGCTCGAACCGGTCGGGCACGCGACCGCCGTCGACGATCTCGCAGCGCCGGCCGAGGCGGGTATCATCACGGAGCTGGTCGTCTCGCTCGACTCGCGGCTTGTCGGCGAGCGACTCGATCCCGAGGCCTTCCGCGAGGAGTTCAACGCTGCCGTCCTCGGGCTTCGCCACCGGGGCGAACTCGTCGCCGACCGCATCGTCGGCACGCGCCTCGATGTCGGTGACACGTTGCTCGTCCAGGCACCACCGGACACGCTCGATCGCCTCGCCCGCCGTGACGACGTGATCGTCGCGCGCGGGCCGCCCCGGCCCGAGTACCGCGCGGACAAGGCCCCGATCGCGGTCGCCATCATGGTCGGCGTCGTCGCCGTCGCCACACTCGAGCTCTATCCGATCCTCGTCACCGCGCTGGCGGGGGTCGTCGCGATGGTCGTCACCGGCGTCTTGGAGCCGAACGAACTCTACGATGCCGTCGAGTGGGACATCATCTTCCTGCTGGCCGGCGTGATTCCCCTCGGGATCGCACTCGAGCAGACCGGCGGCGCGGCGTATCTCGCCTGGCTGATCGTCCAGTCGGCGGGGTTCCTGCCGACGATCGTCGTGCTGTGGCTGTTCTACGTTCTGACCGGGTTGCTCACGGAGGTCATCAGCAACAACGCCAGCGTCGTTCTCCTGATTCCCGTCGCGGCGGCCGCGGCGACGGGCATCGGCGCGAACCCCTTCGCGTTCGTGCTGGCGGTGACCTTCGCCGCGAGCACCGCCTTCCTCGGCCCGATCGGCTACCAGACGAACCTCTTCGTCTACGGGCCCGGCGGCTACCGGTTCGGCGACTACTTCCGGATCGGCGCGCCGCTGCAGTTGCTACTGTCGGTGGTTACCGTGCTCGGGATCGCCTTCTTCTGGGGCATATGATTGTACGACCGGCTGACTGCGCGCCGACAGCCCGGTGTACCACACGTCGCCCGGTCCCGACACGGGTAGTCGTTCCTCTCTCGACACCAGTGACAGCAGTTTCCCCAAACTGATTTCACACGCTGCCCTGAAATGACACTACGACATGCGCTCCCGTATCGCTCGAGTTCGAAACCGACCCGCGACTGCACTAGAGGGGCCGAGCGAGCGATGAACTCGCGCCGTATCGACGCGATCATCGATCTCGCCTACGGAGCACTGATCTTCGTCTCGGTCGTCCTGATCGTCTCCGTCGGAACACAGGTCGGGCTGGCGTTCGGCCTGGGCATCTTGGTCTCGTACGCACTGCACGTCGTCTGGAAGATGGCCCGCTTCGATCCGGAGTGGATGACGACGGCCGTCGAAGAGACGTCGCCCCGCGGGCGAGTCCCGAAACGCACACGCTCCGGGTCGTTCGACCCTCGTCGACCCGGGACGGCGCGGCACAACGCATATGCGAGTGCACGTGAAATCCGCACAACATATGAGCACGGTGTTGCTTCTCGTGGGGATCCTCGTGGCGGTCTTCGTCGGCTACAACATCGGCGGTGCGACGACGGGGCCGGCGTTCGGCCCGGCCGTCGGTGCCGACGCCATCTCGAAGGTCAGTGCTGGTGCGCTGATGACGGTGTTTTTCTTCGTCGGCGCGTGGACCATCGGCCGCCGCGTCGTCGACACCCTCGGTACCGAACTCGTCACCGACACCGCCGTCTTCACGCTCGAGGCGAGCGTCGCCGTGCTCTTCTTCATCGGCATCGCACTATTCGTCGGTAATTTCTTCGGCGTCCCCGCGTCGACGTCGATGACGGCCGTCGGCTCGATTGCAGGACTCGGACTCGCCGCCGACGAACTCAACTGGGCGGTCATGGGCGAGATCGCCATCTGGTGGATCGTCTCGCCCTTCATCGGCTTCTGGGTCTCGCTGATCATCGGCCGCTACTTCTACTCGACTCTCAATCGAGTCATCGCGATGGAGCGAAGCCAGGGGCCGCTGTTCGAGATCGACCGATCCCGTCCCGTTCCGATTCCGGTCCCGAGGGACACGACGAACCGGCGCGAATTGGTTGGTGTAGCGATGGTGATCGTCATCGGCTGCCTGATGGCGTACAGTTCCGGAACCTCGAACATCGCGAACGCGGTCGCCCCGCTCGTCGGAAGCGGTGAACTCGCGATGAATCCCGCCATCGTCATCGGCTGTCTCGCGGTCGGGATCGGCACGTTCACCATCGCGCGGCGGACCCTCGAGACGATGGGCAACGATCTTACGGAACTCCCGCTGCCGGCGGCGATCGTCACCGCGACGGTCAGCGCCTCGCTCGTCATCTTCCTCTCGGCGATCGGCATCCCCGCGAGTTTCGTCATCATCGCGACGATGTGTATCATCGGCCTCGGCTGGGGACGGGCGACGCGGCCGGTTACGGTGGCCGAGGCGGTCCGCGGCGAGGAGACGGTCTCGGTCTCTGTCGACGCTCTGACCGCCGACGAAGCGGGAGAAGAACTCCCGCCGATCGGCGAAGAGGAACCCGAACGGATTCCGAGCGCGGCCGACCTCTTCGATCCGGCGACGACGGCCCGCGTGGTCCTCATGCAGAACGTCGTCCCGCTTATCGCGACGATCGGGGCGTACGTGACGTTTCGGTTCGTTCCCGTGTTCGGACTCTGACTCGAGGCGTCCTCTCAGTCCGACAATACTGTCCACTGGGGAGTCAGGTGCCACTCTCATATCGCGTTCTCGCGCTCGGCCGAGCCACAGGCTGTGTACTGTACCCGCTCGATCTCCGGTCAGATCCAGATCCGGGCCTCCCTTACGTGTTTATACTGGGCAGCAAGGCAAATCCCCGACCCACCGGTGGCGGGGTAACATTCACTCGTTCCGGTGTGGAAGGGGACGTATGGTCTCACGTATCCTGGTTCCGATGGAAGACTCGGAGATGAGCGAACACTCCCTCGAGTACGCCCTCGAGGTCTTTCCGGACGCCGAGATAACCGTCTTACACGTCGTCGGCGAACCGTCCCAGATGTGGGGGCACGCAACGGGGCTTGCACTCGCCGACGACCTCGAGGAAGCGGGCGAGGAACGCGCGAAGGACGTGTTCGATCGCGCACGCGACATCGTCGCGGACGCCAGCGGCGACGCGGAACTCGAGACCGAGGTCGCATTCGGCCACCCCGCCCGTGCGATTATCAACCGGGCTGGCGACTACGAGACGGTCATCATCGGCACCCACAGTGGGTCCGTTGCGGATCGCATCTTCGTCGGCAACGTCGCCGAGAAGGTCTTTCGGAGTTCCCCGGTTCCGGTGGTTGTCGTCCGGTAAGCTGACGACCCGTCGTGGTTCGTGAACCCAGAACTCCGCGCATCTCCGATCGCCCAGCGCGTCTCCGGTTCGACGACGGGAATCGCGAATAGGCGCGTTTTTACCGTCGGACGTACGAGTTGTCTGCCGTGACGGAAGTACTGCTTATCGTAGGGATCCTCACCGCGATCTTCGTCGGCTACAACATCGGCGGCTCGACGACGGGCCCGGCGTTCGGGCCGGCCGTCGGTGCGAACGTGATCACGAAGGTGATGGCCGCCGGGCTGATGTCGGTTTTCTTCTTCCTCGGGGCCTACACCATCGGCCCGCAAGTCGTCACCACGCTCGGCGAGGAACTCGTCACCGACACCTCGATATTCACGCTGCGCTCGAACGTCGCCGTCCTCTTTTTCATCGGCGGCGCGCTGTTCGTCGGCAACTACGCGGGCGTCCCCGCCTCGACGTCGATGACCGCGGTCGGGGCGATCGCCGCGCTGGGGATGGCGACCGGCGAACTCAACTGGGACGTCCTTGGCGAAATCGTCGTCTGGTGGATCGTCGCGCCGATTCTCGGGTTCTGGGTGGCTGGCGTGGTCGGTCGCTACTTTTATCCCCGAATCAACGCCTGGGTCGCCATCGAGGAGAAAGAGGGCGGCCGACCGATGGTCTCGATCGACCGGTCGGGACTCGTGCCCCGGCTCCAGTTCGGCGTCGACGCCACTCGCCGGGAGATCACGGGTGCGCTAACCGTCGTCGCGATCGGCTGTCTGATGGGCTTTTCCTCGGGCACGAGCAACATCGCCAACGCGATCGCGCCGATCTACGGCACCGGCGACGTCGACATGACGACGCTGATCCTGATCGGCTC
>SDGW01000612.1_pt1 | contig 17538 bp, 17 predicted proteins | sample 2873831 | NCBI WGS metagenome assembly SDGW01 (sample SAMN08132700, study PRJNA421101) | hypersaline lake metagenome | isolation source: celular fraction 0.22 microns magnesium sulfate-rich crust from ephemeral... | place: Spain: Penahueca Lagoon, Toledo | collected 2011-07
AGGACCGCGCTACCGGTCTGGAACTCCGACCGCCGGGCGCGGCGCTGACCGACCCGCTCCCCGACGACGGCCGCGACGGCGTGGCCTTCGTCGTGGCGATTCTCTGGGTCACGACCTACGACGGCTTCGTCGGGACGCCCCTCTGGGTGGACGCGGCGAACTGGGTCGTCGGCGCTGGCGTCCCTCCGGCGCTCCTCTACCCGGCCGCGTTGCTGGCCGGCTACGCGCTCTTCCTCGGCGCGTGGTGGCTCGCCTCCCGATTCGCGCGCCGGACCGCCGACACCTACCTCACGCCCGAGGCGATCGCGCGTCGGTTCGCGCCGTCGCTGTTGCCCATCGCGGCGGGCTACCACCTCGCGCACTTCCTCGGGCTGTTCGTCTCGCTGTCTCCCGCGCTGGTGGCCGCGCTGTCGAACCCGCTGTCCCCGCCGATTAACCCCTCCGTGATCAGCCTGCCGGGGTGGTTCGGGATGCTCGCGGTGGCGTTCGTCCTGCTGGGGCACCTGCTGGCGGTCTGGGTCGCCCACGCGAGCGCGTACGAGGTGTTTCCGGGCCGGTTACAGGCGGTCCGGAGCCAGTACCCCTTCGTCGTCGTGATGGTCTGCTACACCATGACGAGCCTCTGGATAGTCTCCGCACCGAGCGCCGAACCGCCGTTCGTCTGACCGACACTCGCCATGACCGACCGACCAACGCCGACCTACGATACCGACGTTCCGCCGGGCGAATCGCCAGCCGAGTGTCCCCACTGCGGTCGCCCGCTGGAGAGCGACCGACTCCTCGTCCTCCACGAGGGCATCGACCACTGGGAGCGACTCGACGACGAGCGCCGCGAGCAGTTCCGCGACACCTACCGCGAGGAGAACGACGACCTGCGCGTCTTCCGCCTGAAGTTGCTCGGTCTGCTGGTGGTGGTGTACTTCGCGTTCCTCTTCGTCTACTCGTGGCAGAGCAACGACCCCTACAGCGTGCTGACGCTCGCTCCGGTCTGAGTTCTCCCGAGACGAAGACGTTCGGACGACGGCTTAAGCACCCGCGGACCCGGAGCGGTGCCCTTTAGTCGCTACTCCCCTGAATCGTGGGTATGGACGAGCAACCCGGACTGAGCGACGAGTACCGCAAGGCGAGTCCGTGGCCGCTGTTCGTCGCGTTCGGTCTCGCCATCTTCGAGGTCGGCATCGTCTGGCCGCTGTTCCCCGTCGCCGTCGGCGGACTCCTGCTGTTCGTCGGGAGCGTCGTCGGCATCCTCCGCGAATCGGGGTACATCGCCGACCCGTGGAAAGGACTGGTCACGGCGTCGGTGCTGTGTCTCGCGGTTGGCGGCGCAATCGCCTACTTCACGACCGGTTCGGTCCACCTCCGCGGGGTCGCCATCCTCGTCGGCGGCGTCATCTTCCTCTTTGGAGGCATCTTCGGGTCGTTCTGGCAACCGAAGGCGGTCTGACGCGGCCCACTGTGCCGGAAGGCGAGCGGACGCGGCGTAGCGCGGCCCGCGCGGCCCGCGCGGCCGACTCGAATCGGCAACCTATTTGAGACCCCCGTGAGTATCGTCCCCTATGGCAACCCCCATCTTCGAGCGGGAGACGTGGCTCGACATCTCGGTCAACATCATCCCGCTCTTCATCATCGGCTTTTTCGTCGCACTGTTCGTCGTCAACTCGCCGTGGGGCATCGAAGGACTGACCTCCGCAGTCGCGTTCGCGCTGTTGGTCGTCCCCCTCGTCCTGCTGGCGTACCTGACCTACATCGCGGCCGACCTCATCGAGTCGGCCGAGTCCGGCGAGTGACCCCGAGCCGTTACTCCTGTAGCTCTAGATAGCCGAGCGCTTCCAACTGTTCTTTGTCCACTTCGTCCACCGGGTCGCGCAACTGCTCGTCCTCGCGGTCGAAGAGGTAGTCGGGAATCGTCTCGCGGAACTCCGCGACGACGTCGGGATGTTCGTCCGCCACCGAGTCGGCTTCCTCCGGCGACGCGTCGAGGTCGTACAGTTGGGTCGATTCGTCGTCGTAGATGAACTTCCAGCCGTCCCACCGACCCGCGACGACCTGCTCGTCGTCGGGGCGACCCGATCCAAGCGCGACGACGCGGCGGTCCTCGCCCTCGAACAGCGGTTCACCCCCGAAGTCGAACCGGTCGGCGTCGATGCCGTGGAACTCACAGATACTCGGAGCCAAATCCAGCAGTTGGCGCTGCGATTCGACGACCGACGGTCCATCGTCGTCGCCGCGCTTCGCTATCAGCGGTACGTGTATCAGTTCGTCGTAAGGGTAGTTCCGGTGGAAGTAGTTGCCGTGTTCGCGGAACTCCTCGCCGTGGTCGCTCGAAAAGAGGACGTTCAGGTCGTCCCAGAGACCGAGGTCCGCCAGCGAGTCGAACAGCCGTTCCATGTGGCGAGAGCAGTACCGGAGGTCCGAATCGTAGAGGTCCTTCAGAAGCCGATCTTCGCTCGAGGAGATGTCGTCCGGGGCGGTTCCGGCGGTCTTCATCAGTTCCTTGATGCGGTCGGTTTCGAGGGGCGCGTCGAGATACGCCGGGTCGTCGTCGTGGACGCCGTACGGACGGTGGGCCTCCATGTAGTGAATCCAGAGGAAGAAGTCCTCGTCGGCGTTGGATTCGAGCCACGAGACGGCGGTGTCGGTGACCTCCTCGGCGCTCGTGTAGCCGAGGTACTGGAAGTCGGGGGTCGGGAACAGTCGCCGGTAGGCGTCGTTGACGACTTCGTAGACGGGTTCCGCCTTTCGGAGTAGCGGCCCGACGCGGGCGGCCACGCGGTCGATGCGATGGGTCACGCGGTCCCCGAGCGACTGGTCGTTGTTGGCGTCCTCGTAGTACTCGTCCCGCCCGAGGTCGAGGTTCTCCGCGAAGTCGAAGTCGCCGTCGATGAGACCGACGCCGGTCTGCGTTCCGATTGCGGCCGTCTTCACGTCGTGGTCACCGAGAATGGACGCGATAGTCGGGTAGCGACCGACGTCTTCGTACGCGAGGAACTGCGACGTCTGGAACGACGGAATCGAGATACGGGTGTACGGTGCGTTCGAGAACGCGGCGTCGAAGCGAGTCCCCGTCTCGGTCAGTCGGTCGAGAACCGGCATCGTGTCACGCTCGTAACCGTACTGCCCCAAGTGGTCGGCCCGAAGCGAATCGACGGTAATCAGGATCGTATTCATTTTGACCTCCGATAGGAACGGGTATGTCTGAGATGGCGCAGGGGGAACTAAAAGGACAGCGATGTTACCCGAACTTCTCGTCTTTCTCTCGTTCACGGACGGCGACGTGGACGTACGATACGATTATAACGAATTATCATAGGATACTCGCCACCCCGACAGCGTATCCTAACCTTTCTTTACCTTGTAGTCCTCACAGACCTGTATGGTAGAAGCCGGGCAAATCGCACTCACCGTCGTCATGGGGCTACTCCTGTTCGGAGTCGCCACGTTCCTCTCGCGGCTGGAGGACTGGCGCTCCTACACGCCCCTCGCAGGCGGCGGGTACGTCGGCGAAAAGACTGGGCAGGTTCACAGCGAGAAGCCTGCCGGAATCGTGCGTTGGCTAACGACTGTCGACCACAAGGACATCGGTATCCTCTACGGACTGTACGGTCTCGTCGCGTTCACGTGGGGCGGCATCGCCGTCCTGCTGATGCGCGCGGAACTGGCGACGGCCGCCGAGAACTTCATCGGGGCGAACTTCTACAACGCCCTGTTGACGACTCACGGCATCACGATGCTGTTCCTGTTCGGGACGCCCATCATCGCGGCGTTCGGCAACTACTTCGTGCCCCTGCTCATCGGCGCGGACGACATGGCGTTCCCCCGCATCAACGCCATCGCGTTCTGGTTGCTCCCGCCCGCGGCCATCCTCATCTGGGCTGGCTTCCCGCTGGCGTCGTTGACCGAGACCATCGACCCCGCCCAGACGTCGTGGACGATGTACACGCCGCTGTCGGTCGAACAGACCAACCCCGGCGTGGACCTGATGCTCCTCGGACTGCACCTCTCGGGGGTCTCGGCGACGATGGGTGCGATAAACTTCATTGCGACCATCTTCACCGAGCGCGGCGAGGAGGTCGGCTGGGAGAGTCTCGACATCTTCTCGTGGACGATGATCACCCAGTCGGGCCTCATCCTGTTCTCGTTCCCACTCCTCGGGAGCGCGCTCGTCATGCTCCTGCTGGACCGTAACTTCGGCACGGTCTTCTTCGCGGCCGAAGGCGGCGGTCCCATCCTCTGGCAACACCTGTTCTGGTTCTTCGGCCACCCCGAGGTGTACATCCTCGTGTTGCCGCCGATGGGGCTGGTCAGTCTCATCCTCCCGCGGTTCTCGGGCCGGAAGCTGTTCGGGTTCAAGTTCGTCGTCTACTCGACGCTGGCAATCGGCGTCCTCTCCTTTGGCGTGTGGGCTCACCACATGTTCAGTACGGGCATCGACCCGCGCATCCGGGCGAGCTTCATGGCGGTCTCCTTAGCGATTGCAGTGCCGAGCGCCGTGAAGACGTTCAACTGGATTACGACGATGTGGAACGGCAAACTGCGCCTGACCGCGCCGATGCTGTTCTGCATCGGGTTCGTCCAGAACTTCATCATCGGCGGCGTGACGGGCGTGTTCCTCGCGTCGATTCCGGTCGACCTCGTGTTGCACGACACCTACTACGTCGTGGGACACTTCCACTTCATCGTCATGGGCGCTATCGCGGTGGCTGGCTTCGCGGGCATCTACTACTGGTTCCCGCTCTACACCGGCCGGATGTACCAGCGCACCCTCGCGAAGTGGCACTTCTGGCTGACGATGATCGGCAGTAACGTGACGTTCATCGCCATGCTCCTCCTCGGCTACGGCGGGATGCCCCGGCGCTACGCGACGTACGTCTTCAGCGACCCGCAGTTGGTCTCGATGTTCACCGACCTCCACCTCATCGCGACGGTCGGCGCGTTCATCATGGGCTTCGGTCAGCTCATCTTCGTCTACAACCTGCTGACCTCGTGGCTCGAAGGTCCCCTCGTGGGCAGCGGCGACCCGTGGGACCTCGAAGAGGACGGCATGAAGACCAAGGAGTGGGCGTGGTTCGAGCGCAAGCGCGAGACGGCCCTCACCGACGGCGGTGAGAAGGTCGCCACCGACGGCGGCGAGCCCAGCGACTCCGAATAGAGCCGACGATCGACTGCAATCGTTTTCCGTTATTTCCGCCGAATAGCGCCCGCTATCACGAACAATCTCCGTCGCCTACCGGCGGAACTCGTCGGCGTAGTCGGCGACGTACTCCCGGAGCGTCCGGGGGTCTCGACCCAACACCCGCGACGCGTCGTCGGTCACGCGGTCGGCGAGACCGAACCGCGCGGTGGTGTAGATGCCGACCATCACGGCGACGTAGGGCCAGTCGAACCCGCGGCGGTGCATGTGCCACGCGAACTCGGGAATCGAGGGGTCGGCGTACTCGATACCGCGGTCGAGGACCGCGCTGAACACTCCGGCGACCTGCCGGTAGGTGAGCGCCTCGGGACCGGTCACGTCGTAGGCGCGATTGCGGTGGCCCGGTTCGGTCAGCGCGACGGCGGCGACCTCGCCCACGTCGCGGGCGTCCACGAAACTCGTCGCGCCGTCGCCCGCGGGGACGAATATCTCGTCGCGCTCCACGACCTCCTCGCGGTGGACCTCGTTCAAGTTCTGCATGAAGAAGGAGGCCCGCAGGAAGGTGTAGGGCACGTCGGCCGATTCGAGGTGGCGCTCTACCTTCCGGTGGGGGAGCAAGGGATTCTTCTCCGCGCCGACGACCGACAGGTAGGCGACGTGTTCGACGCCGGTCCGGACCGCGGCGTCCACGAACGGCGTGATGTGGCGTGTCACGTCCGACACCGCGGGCGGACGCATCAAGAAGAGCCGGTCCACGTCCGCCAGCGCCGCGCCCCACGTCTCGGGGCGCTCGAAGTCGAACGCCGCGAGTTCGACCTCCTCGGCGAATCGGTCGGCGGCGCTCGCGGGGTCGCGCACGCCCGCCCGAACCGATGTGTCGCGGTCCGCGAGCGCGCTCACGACGTGCGAGCCGACGGTTCCGGTCGCGCCCGTCACGAGGAGGCGGCCCGTCTCCGGGTTCGAATCGACTCTGGTCACGTTACCGCTAGTACGATACCCATCGTGAACATCAACACGGCGATGCCCCCGAGGATGTAGGCCAGCATGTCCTTCTCGGTCATACCGGAGGTACGGTCGTGCAGATGAAAAGGCTAATCCTTCCGCCGTTCCGACCGTCAGTCGTGAGCCAGACGTTCCGCGGACGCTCGTTCGTCGTCGGGTTCTACCTCGCTATCGTCGCCCTCACGGGCGCAATCGGGGCCGTCCTCGGCGCTTTCGGTCCGGAGGATTTGACTCCGGTGAAGCTCCTCGGGCTTGTCGAGCTACAGCCGACGCCGCTCGGCCTCGCGGTCTACGGCGTCGTCACGGTCGGTATCGCGCTCGGGATTCCGCTCGTGCTGGTCGTCGTCGTCTCGGAGATCGCCGACGCCGAGAACGCCCGCGAGGAGACCTGAACCGACACGGCGTCGGTAGCTCGCTTCGATTTTCCGGACCGCTCGGGGACACCCGACCCGACCCCGCGTCCAGAGCCGAACATCTAAGACCGCGTTTCCCGTCGGTACGACCATGTACCACGTCGTCATCGCCGTGGACGAGGAGACCGACCGGGCGCGCAGACAGGCCACCGCAGTCGCCGACCTCCCGAAGGCCGCCGAGGAGGTCCACGTGACGCTGCTCCACGTCTTCACCGAGAACCCCGGCGGCGCGTCCGCGACGCAGGTCGGGTCGGTCCGGCGCGCCGAGGAACTCCTCGAAAACGAGGACATCGAGACCGAAATCGTCGAGCGGTCGGGCGACCCCGCCGCGTCGGTGCTGGACGTCGCCGAAGCGGAGGACGCCGACTGCATCTGCGTCGGCGGTCGGAACCGCTCGCCCGCGGGCAAGGCCATCTTCGGGAGCGTCTCCCAGTCCGTGATACTGCAAGCCGACCGGCCGGTTCTCGTGACGGGTGGCGAGACGGAGTAACTCTCCGTCGGCGTTTCGAGACGGCCGAAGTGCGGTTCGTCTCGTCGTGGGAACGACGGTCGAAAGGTCCGGGAAAGAGTCTCGGAAAGCCCCCGCCCGCTCGCTGTCGCTGACCGACATCTCCTCCGTTCGCTTGCTCGGGGTTCCACCGTCTGCTCGCGGCTCCCGCCGCTCGCACGGTCCGAGGGACGCTCCGCGCCCCTCGCCACTCGCAAATCGCGGCGCGAAGCGCCGCGCAACCGCTCACTCCGGAGAGGGGTCGCTCGAACGACTGAACTGTACGCCGGAAGACAAACCGCGTCTTCCGAGGCCACACTCGCTTCGCTCGCGTGACCGCGACCGGGCGGCCCCTTTCAGTCCACCCAAACCGCTCGATTGTCACACCGAGCGTCTGCCGGTGGTCTGCATCGCCGAACGTTCTAGAGAAATACATAGCTGTCTTTTTCGTTTCTGTATCTCGTTTAAAGCACTCCGAGACTATCCGAGAGCGAGCTACGGGAGGAACAGGAACACCGCGTAGGCGACCGCCAGCAGGACCGCCGCGTGCTTCGCGCCGTTCCGGACGCTCCCCTCGCCCATCTGCCCGGCGACCAGCCCCGAGCAGACCGCCTGCACCAGCGAGGTGTGGAAGAACAGGAGCGTGTAGGCGTCGGTATCGACCTCCGAGATGCCCGAGAGCGGGCCGGTGCTGGCCGGACCGGTCGCGGGCGCGGCGGCGTCGGTCGGCAGGTTCGGGATGAGGATGCTGTTGAGCGCGCCGACGATGACGAGGAACACGACGAACGAGAGGTAGATGATGACGAGGTACGTCACCATCTCTTGGCGGCGCTTGCGCTTGAGTCGCCGGGTGTCTTGGGCGTCGTCGGCCGCGATGCGGAGGACCCGCGCGATGTCGCCGCTCGCGTGCATCGCGTTGGCGATGAGCGTGACCGTCCGCGTGATGGTCGGCGTGTCGAGGCGGTCCTCGAAGCGGTAGAGGGCGGTCTCGGCGTCCACGCCCCACTCGATGTCGGTCCAGAGTCGCCGGGCCTCGGCGTCCAACGCCCCGAGGTCGCTTCTGGCGACGCGCTCGAAGCTCTCGACCACCGACATCCCGGCCTCGTTCACGCTGGCGAGTCTGTCGAGGAAGTCCGGGACCGCCGCCTCGATGGCCCCGATGCGCCGGCGGTGGAGTTCTTGGACGACCGCGAACGACCCGACGACGAACAGCGCGGCCTGCACCGCGAAGTCGTCGAACGCCCGAAGCGTGAGCGTCCCGTCCGCGAGGAGGGGCCACGACCGGACGAGAATCGAGAGCAGGCCGACCGGGACCGACGCGTAGAGGACCACGACCGGGTTCTCCCGCAGGGTCCGAACCGGGTCCGACAGCCCCTCCCGGAGCCACCGCACGTTCTCGAAGGCGTCGAGGCGCTCGAAGTTCAGGACCGCCGGGTCGGCGGACGCGTCACCGGCGGGCGCGTCGGGGGTCGCGGTCCGGCCGCCGTCGGACAGCGCCGGGGTCTCGTCCGGTCGCTCGACGCCCGTCCGCTCGGCCGTGGGCGCGTCCGTGCGTCGGACCCCCGCGAGCGCCGCGGCCGCGAGGTCGATGTCGCGCTCCTCGCGACTCGCGCGGAGCGATTCGGTGATGCTGTCGAGGTAGACGATGAAGCCGACGTTCGCCAGCGGGATGGCGAAGTACGCCAGCATCCGGAGGAGCGGCAAGGTGTTGCCCAGCGCCATCAGCCCCATGATGACGAGGATGGTGATGAAAAGCAGCGGCGCGACGACGAACACCGAGACGTACCCCTCCGCGAGCGTGGCGAGCAGTTCGAGGAACGACTCCTGTTGGGCCTCGGCGTCCTCCTGATAGCGCTCGTACTGGGTGTCGAGGTACGACGAGATGCTCTGGCCGCTCTGGAGGACGCTGGCGAGGTTGTCCGCGAACTCGCCGAACTTCTCGCTGGGCGTGCGCTCGGCGAGGCGTTCGATGGCCGACAGCATGTCCAGTCCCGCGTAGTCCATCGCCTTGACAGCGACCGCGACCTCGTCGGCGGCCTCGCCGAAGACGGCCCGGTGGCGCGCGAGAGTCCGCATAATCTCGGGGAACGCCATCCCGGACCGCGAGAGGGCGTAGACGAACGCCACCGTGCGGGCGAGACTCTCGTCTATCTTGCGCTCGCGGGCGTTCGCCCGGTACGAGAGGTTCTCCCACCGGAGCCAGTAGGTCAGGACGCCCGCGCCGACCCCGAGCGTCGCGCTACTCGCCAGCAGGATGGCGAACAGTTGCCCCGCCGAGAGATTCGGAAAGACCAGCAGACCGGCGAGGAAGTCGAGTTGGCCGGGTAAGGTCGCGCGCATCTCCTCGGGCGAGACGCGCAGAATCGCCAGTACGCCCGCGACGACGTATACCCCGGCGATGCTCCCCACCACCGCGGCGTAGCCGGTGTACAGCAGGGTCTTGGCCGCGAACATCCGGTAGGTCTCGGCGGAGTGGACCGACTGGAGGAGTCGCCTGCGGGCGGTCTGTCGCCGCCCTCGCTCGGAGACCCACCCGCCGAAGCCGGTCAGCGCCAGAAAGACGAGCAGTCGGTCGGCCCGGCGCGAGACCGGCGCGAGCGCGACCGGGGCCGCGAGCGCGAGTACCGCGACGAGCGGCAGGAACCCCCACATCAGTCGAACCCGGTCGAAACCTCGGTTTCCAACTCGATGGTGTCCAGCACGCGCTCGGGGTGAGAGTAGTACTCGTTTATCATCGCGGTGAACCGCCGGTAGTCCGAGACGCCCCGCTCGCGGAGATACTGGAGGACTCGCTCGCGGTCGCGGAGTTCTTCGAGGAGTTCGCTCCGGGACCACCCGCGCTCGTCCTGAATCTGGTCCAAGACGTTGCTGTCGTTGTTCCGGAAGGTGTCCTCGGTCGCGTTCCACGAGAACGTCGTCGAGTAGTCCAAGTCGCCGGTTCGCTGGTCGATGCCCTCGATTTCGGCCAGCACGCGGTTGCGCCGCACGCGCTCGTCGCCGACGTAGGTCAGCGTCTGGACCGAGAGGATGTCGAGCGATTGAATCATCGCCCGCGGGACGTTGATGGGTTCGTTCTCGAGGCGGTTGATGACCGTCTGGACCGAGTCGGCGTGCATCGTGGAGTAGGTCGTGTGGCCCGTGTTCATCGCCTGAAAGAGGGTCATGGCCTCCTCGCCGCGGACCTCGCCGACGACGATGTACTCGGGGCGGTGACGCAGGGCGGACCGAAGCAGGTCGTACATCGTGATGTCGGCGCTCTCGCCGCGGCGCTCGCGGGTGACAGACGACAGCCAGTTGTCGTGGTACAGCGCCAACTCGCGGGTGTCCTCGATGGTCAGCACCTTCGAGCGCGGCGGGATGAACATCGAGATGGCGTTCATCGAGGTGGTCTTGCCCGAGGCGGTCCCGCCCGCGAAGACGAGCGACTTGTTCGACTCGATGGCCAGCCAGAGGTACGCCATCTGGTCGAGGCTGAAGGTGCCGTACTCTATCAGGTCGATGGGCGTGAACGGCTCGTCGGCGTACTTCCGAATCGTGAACGCCGACCCCCTCGGCGTGACCTCCTCGCCGAGGGCCAACTCCGCGCGCGAGCCGTCGGGCAGTGTGGTCTCGACCACGGGGTCGCCGATGCTGACGTGGCGGCCCGACTGCTGGGCGAGGCGCACGACGAGGTTGTCCAGTTCCTCCTCGGCGTAGGCGACGTTGGTCTCGATGTCGGTGTACTCGTCGTGGTAGACGAACAGTGGCAGGTCGTAGCCGTCACACGAGATGTCCTCGATGTGCGGGTCGGCCATCAGCGGGTCCAGCTTTCCGAACCCGCGGAACGACCGGAACAGGTAGTAGAACAGCCGATAGAAGCTCGCGACCTCTATCTCGACGCCGTACATCGAGAGGAGTTCTTCGAGTTCGTCTTTCAGCACGGTCTCCGCGGTGGCGGCGTCGTCGGTGTCCGCGCGGGTATCCCGGCGGTGGATGAGCGAGTCGCGGATGTCCGAGAACAACCGGTCCAGCAGCGCCGTTTCGAGGTCGTCTAGCTCGGGTTCCACGACCTGATACAGGTACTCGTTCTCCACGTCGTCGTAGTTGATGGAGACGAACGCGAACGGCGCGTCCACCCAGTAGCGTTCGACCTCGTCGTAGCCCGCCAACCCGGAGAACGTCACCAGCGGCCCGTGTTCCGCCGGGTCGTACTCGTCGGCCTCGACGGTGGTCCCCCGGAAGACCTCGGCGGTCCGGCGGAGCGTCCGCTGGAACTCCCGGATGCGAATCCGCACGTCGTCGGTCCACTCGGAGAGAGGCGACTGGGACATGGTAGTGAATCGCGGGCGGGAACGACGGTCGCGCGCCCGCAAGGTTCACGCGCCACGTCACAGCGACGGTACTTAAATTATCGGTCACGCGACGACTGGAACTGACCTGTCTTCGGGAAACTTGACTTCCTCCGGCGCGTGCGGGCGAACCCTCGTGGTTCGCCCAGCACGCGAGGTCGTCGTGAACGGATGTGAACGACGGCTCGGGAGACGCGGTTTGTCTCCCGGTGGCTGAGGACCGCAGGCCCGTGGCCGAGGACCGCAAGCGGTTGGGGAGGACGTGGCCCGGTCGCGGAGCGGTGACGTGCGGTTGCGGTGACTCCTTTGAGTCGGCTTCAGTGCTGTTCTCGGTTCCCGTATAGTCGGTAGTCGCTGTGCGGTTGGTGGCTTCGCTGGTCGAACTACTGCTCTTTCCTGACCTACAAACTATTCCACCTCTCGGCCGTCCCGGTAGTTTTTACTCCCCCGCTTTCGGTGTCTCGCGCATGGTCTGGGTTCGGTCGGAGTACGCGGGCGAGTTGGCGGTGGTGGCGGCGTGGCTCTCGGCGCTCCTCCCGTGGAACGTCACCTACTCGACGCTCGACGGTCTCGGGAGCGTCCTGTTCGTCCGCTTCCCGTTCTTTCAGGTGCGGTACGTCTTCGGCATCGACATCTCGAAGGCGGTGGCGGTCCAGACGCCCCTCGGCGCGCTGGCTTATCAGGAGAGCCAGTCGATAGCGGTCGCCTACCAAGCGTGGACCGTCGGCGCGGCCCTCGTCGGCGCGGCGGTCGCGTTGAGCCTCGCGCTCTACTGGTACGAGGAGCGCGTCGAATCGCTCACCGACCCGGTGACGGCGATGGGGGCGCTCCTCGGACTCGCAGGCGTCGTCCTCTCGGCGGCGACGTGGTTGCTCTGGACCCGCGGGTTCCCCGGCCTGCCGATTCCGGTCGGGGTCGCGTTCCTCTACCTGTTCGGCGGGACGTTGCTCCTCGCGCGTAGAGAGTGAGTTCCGGTCGCTTGCGATTTCCAGTCGATCGGGGTCGGTCGGTTGCAGTCGGCCGGTTGCAGTCGGCCAGTCGATCGATTAGGTCAGTCGGGTGCGGTCGGCGAGCGCGTCGCTCCGTGACGAACGATTCGGCCGACGTGCCGACGGGCGGCGAGGAGCCACGGAAAACTTATGTTCGTGACAGTTGACTGGTCGAACATGGACGGAGACGGCGGCGGCGGATTCGGCGGGATGGACGGCGACGTCACCGGGGAGAACCGCTCGCCGCTACTGACCGACGGCCTGAAGGCGATACTGGTCCTCGTCGGATTTCTCGTGGTCTTCTTTCTGCTCCTCGTCCTGCTGGGGTAGCGCGGCGACCGTCGGAGCGCGACGACCCTTCCGAGCGAGCAAACGCGAGGAGTACGCCGAGGAATATCACTGAATCTATCGGTTTCCGGCAGGGTAATTCGGACTTTCTTCGAGCCGTCGGCGTCCTGCCAGTGGCGTTACGTTCATGACGCGCCGGGCCGTAGGTGGTGGTACGGAATGAGGCGCGATTACTTCACGCTGGAGGTTCGGAACGTCGATTGGGTCGAGGAGGACGCCGAAGCCAAGAAACCGACTGTAATGATAGACTTCGAGGGTCCCTCCTCGACGCTCCGCGAGCGCCTCACGGGGACGGACGACGAACTGCTCGACGCCGAGGAGACCGACGTGGCCTTCCGGCTTCAGGGTCCCGTGGACGACGACGACACCACGGGCGTCGTCAGTGTCACGAACCGCATCACGGGTGATTTCGTGCTGGAACTCAACGAGGACGCCGACGACGTGCTGAAGTTCATCACCGCGGCCCGCAAGTACGGGAAATCCACCGGGGACATGGACGGCCGCTACCACGTCGAGATAAGCATCAACGGCGACGACCTCGTGGAGTACGACAAGAGTACCTTCCTCGTCTACAACGACGAAGGGAATCTCCTGCGCCAGCACAGTCTCATCCCGAGCGGCGTCGAACTCTGAGTCCCTGCCGCCGCTCGTCGGCGACAGCTCACCTCCACCCGACCACTCCCAAAATCGACCGTCCGTAGCAGTTGCTCGGCTCGCCGGACCGCTCAGAAGGTCCCGAACAGCAACATGTACGCGAGACCGATGGCTGCCAGTAGCACGATACCCCAGAGAACGATGTCGAACAGCCCTTGCGGGTCGGTGGCGTCGGGTAGCTCCATATCTTGAGGTATGTCGGACGGAAGTATATCTTTCCTTGGGATTCGACCGAACGTCCCCGGCGTCGCTTCGCGCGCCGAGCGCCGCGCTCGCCGCGCCGAATCGCGGAAAGCTAAGTGCCCGCGGGCGTCACGTGGCAGTATGACTCTCTTCGGGACCGCGGGCATCCGCGGGAGCGCAGTCGAGACGGTGACACCGGAACTCGCGCTGGCGGTCGGGCGAGCCGCAGGACGCGACGGCACGGAGTTCGTCGTCGCCCGAGACGGCCGCGAGACGGGAGCCGCCCTCGCGGCCGCGATGGAGGCCGGACTCGAGAGCGCGGGCGCGGACGTTCGCCGGGCGGGTCAGCTTCCGACGCCCGCGCTCGCCTACGCCTCGCGGGGTCGCCGCGGCGCGATGCTGACCGCCAGCCACAACCCGCCGACCGACAACGGCATCAAACTCTTCGTGGACGGCGAGGAGTACGACCGCGAGGCCGAGCAGACCGTCGAGGAGCGCGTCGCGGCCGACGACCCGTCGGTCGCGTGGGACCGGTGGGGCGACGGCGAGCGCGTGAGCGTCCTCGACGCCTATCGCGACGCCGTAATCGAGTACGCCCAGCAACAGGGCGCGCCCCTCGACGGCCTGCGCGTCGTGGTCGATTGCGGCAACGGGATGGCCGCCGTGGCGACCCCGGAAGTCCTCCGGGCGCTCGGCGCGGAGGTCGTCACGTTGAACGCCAACGTGGACGGCCACTTCCCCGGCCGCGAGAGCAAGCCGACCCCCGAGACGCTCGAAGACCTCCGGGAGTTCCTCCGTGGCGAGGCGGGAAGCGCCTCGACTGCGAGCGGTGACGAACCGCGAGCGACCGACGCGGACCTCGGCATCGCCCACGACGGCGACGCCGACCGCATCGTCATCTTAGACGGCGACGGCGAGGTCGTCCACGAGGACACCGTGGTCGCACTCCTCGCGGCCCACTACACCGACGAGAGCGACGCGGCCGACCCCGTGGTCGTGACGACGCCCAACGCCTCGGGCCGAATCGACGAGCAGGTCGAGGAGGTTGGGGGTCGCGTCGAGCGCGTCCGCCTCGGGGCGCTCCACGAGGGCATCGCCGCGGCCCGCGACGAGGGCGGCGACGACACCGAGGTCGTCTTCGCGGCCGAACCGTGGAAGCACGTCCACACGCAGTTCGGCGGGTGGATAGACGGCGTGACCAGCGCGGCCGTAATCTCCCGACTCGTCGCCGACGCGGGCGGTCTCGCGCCCCTGCGCGAACCTGTCACCGAACGCCCCTACCGGAAGGTCAGCGTCTCGTGTCCCGACGAGGCGAAGTCGGCCGTGATGGAGCGACTGGAGACCGCGATTCCCGAGGCGTTCCCCGACGCCGACGTGGCGACCGAGTACGGCGTCCGGGCGACCCTGCCCGACGCGTCGTGGGTGCTGGTCCGACCGAGCGGCACCGAACCCTACGTCCGCATCTACGCCGAGAGCGACGACGTGGACGCGGCGTCATCTGCCCGCTATTTTCCACAATTTTTGATTCTGAAGCGACGGTTTTATGATGACCTGCCGAACTGGATACGATAAGATGGCGAAAATTGACACGGGTAGACGGCGGATGCTCAAAGTAGGCGGCGCAGGACTCCTCGGAACGGGACTCGCGGGTTGCATCGGCGGCGGTGGCGGCGGCGGCGGTAGCGAGACGACGACCGAATCCGGCGGCGAGACGACCGAAGAAAGCGGATCGGACACGACCACCGAGTCGGAGACGACCACGAAGGCGGAGTCGCTGGATGTCGGTATGGTCTACGCGACGGGTGGCCTCGGTGACAACTCCTTCAACGACATGGCCCACAAGGGTATCCAGTCGGCCGAGTCCGAGTTCGGAATCTCGTTCAAGAACGCCGAACCGTCGAGTCCGAGCGACGTGGCGACGCTTCAGCGCAAGTTCGCGCGGTCCCAGAACCCCGACTACGACCTCATCAGTTGCATCGGATTCGTCCAGACCAGCGCGCTCAAGGAGAACGCGAAGCGGTTCTCCGACCAGAATTTCATGGTCGTCGACACCGTGGTGGACAAGCCGAACGTGTCGAGTTACACGTTCAAGGAACACCAAGGCTCGTTCCAAGTCGGCCACCTCGCGGCCCTGTTGACCGACGCCGACTTCAGCGCCGGAGCGGGCGAGACCAACGACGACCTGAAAGTCGGCTTCGTCGGCGGCAAGGAGGTCCCGCTCATCAAGAAGTTCGAGGCGGGCTTCAAGGCTGGCGTCGAGCACGCCAACTCCGACGTGACTGTCACCTCCGCGTACGCGGGCGCGTGGAGCGACCCCGGCAAAGGCCAGTCCATCGCCAGCTCGATGTACGAGAAGGGCGCGGACATCATCTATCACGCCGCGGGCGGCACCGGTAACGGCATCTTCAAAGCGGCCCAAAGCAAGGGCCGGTACGCCATCGGCGTGGACTCCGACCAGTCCAAGAGCCTCCCGAAGTACAGCGACGTCATCCTCGCCAGCATGGTCAAGAGCGTGGACGAAGCCGTCTACCGCTCGGTCGAACGCACCATGAACGACAACTTCGACGGTGGGTCGGTCCACAGCCTCGGTCTCGAACAGGACGGCGTCGCGGCGGTGTACGGCGAGGAACTCGGCTCCGAGATTCCCGACTCCGTGAAGTCGAAGCTCGACGAGTCTCGCAAGCAGATCGTGAACGGCGATATTTCGGTCCCGACCAAGCCCGAGAACGTCTGAACAGCGGATTGACGACGATTCCTTCTCGTTTTCGGTGAAGTGGAGAGGCAAGAAAGCATCGGATTCATCACGTTCGATGCTGAACGTGGTGGGTATGCGGGGGAAACGCAAACGACGGCGTCGGTTTCTGCAAGCGGTGGGCGGGGCGGCCGCGTTCGGGACGGTCGGACGCTTGCAGGACCCGACCAACGTTGCATCGGGTTCGTGCAGGCCGACGCGCTCCAGCGCAACGCACAGCGCTTCTCCGACCAGAATTTCATGGTCGTGGACACCGTGGTCGAACTGCCGAACGTCGCCAGCTACGTGTTCAAGGAGCATCTCGGGTCGTTCCAAGTCGGCCACCTCGCGGGGCTGCTGACGACGATGGAGTTCAGCGCGGGCGGCGGACAGATCAACGACCAGCCGACCGTCGGGTTCGTCGGAGGCCAAGAGGTCCCGCTCATCAAGCGATTCGAGGCCGGATACCTCGCGGGCGTCCAGCACGCGAACCCCGAGGTGAACGTCCTCTCGGCGTACGCCGGGTCGTTCAGCGACCCCGCGCAGGGCCAGTCCATCGCCAGTTCGATGTACAACAACGGTGCCGACATCATCTATCACGCCGCGGGCGGCACCGGCAACGGCGTGTTCAGGGCGGCACAGAACAACGGCAGGTACGCCATCGGCGTGGACGCCGACCAGTCCAGAAGCCTCCCGGAGTACGCCGACGTGATTCTGGCCAGCATGGTCAAACACGTAGACGAGGCGGTCTTCCGGTCCATCCGGCGCGTCGTGAACGGTAACTTCGAGGGCGGAACGGTCAACGAACTCGGTCTCGAACAGAACGGCGTCGAGGCGGTGTACGGTTCCGAACTGGAGTCCGAGATTCCGCAGTCGGTGAAGTCGGCGCTCCAGCAGTCCGAGCAGAAGATCGTGAACGGCGAGATTTCGGTCCCGACCGAACCGGCCGCGGTCGGACAGCAGACGACGACCACGAGCCAGTAGCCCGCGAGTCGGGCGGCGTTCGTCGGGCGGACGCTCGCTGCCGAGGGCAGGAGAAGCGTCGAGTTACGACTGCCAGAACACGTCTTCTCCCTGAAAGCTCTTTCACAAATCCGGGTCGCTTAAACGGGCAGACGAAGAACACCGACCAAAGATGAGCGTAGCCGTCCACTTACAGGGAATCACCAAGCGATTCCCCGGCGTCGTGGCCAACGACGAGGTCGACCTCGAAGTCGAGGAGGGGAGCGTCCACGCCCTCCTCGGCGAGAACGGCGCTGGCAAGACGACGCT
>SDGW01000437.1_pt1 | contig 17522 bp, 25 predicted proteins | sample 2873831 | NCBI WGS metagenome assembly SDGW01 (sample SAMN08132700, study PRJNA421101) | hypersaline lake metagenome | isolation source: celular fraction 0.22 microns magnesium sulfate-rich crust from ephemeral... | place: Spain: Penahueca Lagoon, Toledo | collected 2011-07
CATTCGTTCCACAGCCTTTCCATGCCGGATATGACCTGTTCGTAGCCTTCCTGCGGGTTCTCTATCTCCACGTCCTTCATCTTGGGGTATGGAGAGAACTCTTCGCCTATGAACTCCATCACGAGTATGTTCCTGTGGAACGCGATCGGCTCCGGACATCTCACCGCTTCACCGGCCTTCTTCAGGTTCCTGTACTCCTTCTTGCACCATTCCTCTATTATTGTGCGTCTGTCGTTCTTGATGCTCTGGAAACGTTTGTCGCCTCTCAGATAGTCCTTCATCTCCCTGAAGTTTCCTGCCCGCGTCATGTAGATCTTGACTATGACGCGTTCGCCCTCAGGCGTGTCAGCTAGAAAAACCACTGACTCCTTGCCTGATTCGATGGTGCCGTACATCTTATCTATGACGTTTCTCTCCGACAGTTTGAGTAGAGCGGTCGATGTACGGTGGTCGAAGACGTTCTGGAAGACCTTCCTGGCCTCGGAGGTATCGAACATGCGGCGGGACTCTTCCTTCCAGCGCTCCTCGAAATCACGGTTTTCGTCTCTCATAGTAGAAAAAATGGCAGGATATTACTAAGAAACCTTGGAATTTGAAAAGAAAAAGTTAGAGGAACTCCGAGATCTCGTCCAGGTGTCCCCGGTCTTCAAGCCACTCCGTCTCTGCCTGAGAGTAGCTCTGTACGATATCTCCTTTCTCGTCGCCCTGGATCTTCCAAGGCTCGATAAGCACTACTGAGTCTCTCTTCACCCAGATACCTCTCTTCTTGGATCCTGGGATGCGGCATATTCTTTCCCTATCATCTGCGCAGTATACTCTGTATTTTCCACCGCCTTCTTTTCTGAGCACGATCCCGAGTACTTCCTTTCCTTCCGGTTCACGTACCCTTCCTATTCCCTCTTCTTCATCTTCTGGCATTCAAAAATCGCCTCCACGATTTTTTGCAAGTCCAGAAATTCTTTGAATTTCGTCCATAATAGAACTTTACGCAACGACTTTTTTAAACCAAATTCCTGAACAGAACAGCAAAATAAAAACTCTCCCAGACCAGGAATAATTTATTAAGAATCCGTAGTCGAATTAGATTCTAAGATGAGCGACTTATCCGCAGCCCTTTTAGTTCTCGCACTATTAACATCCCTGTTCGCAGGCCTATGGAAAACCTTTGAGAAAGCAGGAATAGAAGGATGGAAATCACTGATACCGCTCTACAACATCTATCTGATAGTTAAAATCGCTGGCTCATCCGGCTGGTTACTTCTGGGATTCCTTCTCCCGATTCTCAACGCATTCGTTCCCGTATATGTGTACTACCGGTTCGCCAGGAACTTCGGTAAAGGCAAAGCCTTCAGCCTGTTCGCCGGACTAGTGCCCTTCGTAGCTGTGCCCATAATAGGATTTGGCAGTTCGACTTACACGGGTAGCTACGACATCAGAGAAGACTGAATGGCTTGAGAATCCGGAGGAAAACTTAGAGACGTACGGAAATTACGTTTCTGTACACCTTCTGTCCGTCTCTCTCCGTTATCAGTTCGTAGGACCTCTTGACCTCGGGCTGGAAACGGGACTTCAGGAAGCCGAGTATCTCTCCTGCGATCTTCTCAGTCGAGAGGTAGAAGTCGTATCCGTGATCTGTTTTCTCTATATTGGAAAGGAAGTCGTTCCTGTCCTTGTTGGTCGTCTCCGCCGCGACTTCGGCGATCTCGCCTGAGACCTCGTCCAGATCTGCGTCGCCTCTGAGCTGCATCTTGACCTTGTAAAAACCTCCGCGGAACTGAGAGCAGTTTCCGCACTGGTGCTTGTTGATCCTTAACTCAGTATCGTACTCATCCTTCATGTCGCCCTTGAATGCATGGACCCTTACAAACATCTTGTCGTTCTCCTCCCAGTACTGCAGCTCCATCTCAACGTTTTCTTCGGAGAACTCCTCGAAACGTGCAGCCAGCTGGTCCTGGAGAGAGTACTCCTCCAGCCATTCGCCGGATTTCTTCATCCTTCCGCACATCGAACATATCTCAAGCTCAACCACCGGAGGTATCTCCAGCAGGTCGTGTACATCGGTATAGCATTCAGGACAGAGCTTCTTCTCCTCGCCCAGAAGCTGTTCCGTTTCCTCGCCACATCTGGGACAGAATTTTGATAGTTCCATAATCCTGTTTTTACTCCTGAACCTTTAAACCTCGAACTCGAGAGTGTCGCCTTCCTCCAGATCAAGTTGTTCAAATGACTCCAGGAGGTAACGGTAGTTCTCCTCCGGCGAGTAAAGCTTCCATGTCCTCGGATCCCAGCTCCATGGCTCCGCCTTCTGCACCTCTACTACCTCCTTCTCAGAGTCCATGAAGTAGAGGTGAAGCGGGTCGGAGAGGAACATCATATCAATCGAAGCGTTCGTGTCCCAGCGGAAAGCGAAAAGCATCTTCCCCCGATTTCGAAAGCTCAGTCCCTTAGCTCGAGACAGAAAGTTATCCGAAACTTCTGCTTCGATGGTCTTCCCGCCGATATCTATCTCCATCTTCTCTGTCACGTGAGAGAGTTGGTCTTCCGTAGAAATAAATCAGATGGGTTGAAACTTCAGGATATGAAGGTCGCATGGTTCGACGCCGAGGAATGGGAGAAAGAATACTTAGACGAGAAAAACCACGGATTCGAGATCGACTTCTTCGAGGAGCCTTTAAACGAGGAAACGGTTGGGAAAGCCAAAGGATACGACGCAGTTACAGTGTTTGTCCCTTCAGAAATTGACGAGAACGTGATCGAAGATCTAAATGCGGATCTTATCTCCTGCCGTTCCACAGGTTTCGACCACGTGGACCTTAAAGCAGCTTCTGAAGAGGATATAGATGTGTGTAACGTCCCCGACTACGGGAGCGCCACGGTCGCGGAACACACCTTCGGACTTATTATCTCCCTCTCAAGGAAGATCTACGACGCTATAAGAAACGTGGAGAACGGAGATTTCTCCCACGAAGGCCTGAGAGGCTTCGACCTGGAAGGTAAAACACTTGGAGTCATAGGAACAGGAGGTATCGGATTAAACGTCATACAGATAGCTAACGGATTCAGGATGGATGTTATAGCTTCCGACCCTCAGAAGAAGCCGAAGAAAGCAGAAGAGTTAGGCTTCGACTACGTCAAGAGGGATGAACTCCTGGAGAAGTCGGATATAGTCACGCTCCACTGCCCTCTTCTCGACGCGACACACCACCTCCTCTCCGAGGAAGAGTTTGATAAGATGGATGAGACGGTCGTTGTAAACACTGCGAGAGGAGAGCTGATCGATACAGCCGCACTTATCAACGCGCTGGAAAACGGTAACGTGAAGGCGGCAGGTCTGGATGTCATGGAGGAGGAATGCTACATGGAAGACGATATCAAGCTCCTCGGCGACCTGAAAGACGAATGCGACCCCGAGATAATTCTAGAAGACCATATCCTGATACAGAGAGACGACGTGATCGTGACACCTCACAACGCCTTCAACTCACAGGAGGCGATGGAGAGGATAGACGACACGACGTTGGAGAACCTGAAAGAAAGAGAAAATGTGGTGAACTAATCCTCGTAACCGAACTTCCAGGCGATGATCAGGATAACGAGGAAAGCCGTCGCCGCCATCATAGGGATGGTGATGTAACCGAAGTGGAAAGTGTACTCCGTCGAACAGGAAACCGCCGTTACGGAGCATCCTGCCGATGTGAACTGGTCGACCCTCTGGATCGCGTAATGGTACACGGCGATAGGAAGACCGATCAGAGACATAGGAATCACGTAGTCCCCAAGGTCCTTCTTCTCGAGGAATATGGAGACTCCGGAGAGCGCCACTAGAGGATACATGAAGATCCTCTGGAACCAGCACATCCTGCACGGAGCGTAGCCCATCACGTTCGAGTAGTAGAGGCTTCCAGCCGTCGCGAGGAATGCCTGGACGAAAATAAGCTCTCTGTAGTGGTCGGAAATGAATTCCGTGAAATTATCGTATACATCAAACCTGCTCAGCCCTTCCTCCGAAAACCTGTTGTAGAGGAAGGCGAACAAGGTTCCGATTAAAGTTATATCAAGGAGTAACGTTCCATACACCAGAAAGTTTTCTGCCAGTGACATGTACTCGAATACATCTCGTAAATTAAATATGTTCTAGTAAGTGAGCCTGTCCAGTTAGAGAAACTTGTTAGAGTATCTAGTAATCTATGACATCCCAGTCAGGAAGCCCCATCTCCTTCCGAGCTCTTCTTAGAGTGACCTCCGAGACATCAAGCTCGGACGCTACCTCAACCTGAGTCATTTCACCTATCTTGGCATCGTACAAAGCTCCCGCAAGTGTCGACTCAGGTTTGGCGTTGGGATGTTCCTGCATCCTCTCCTCAATCAGATTCTCATACGGTTCTAGATCTTCTTCGTATTCTCCGAGACCATGTTCCTCCAGATACTCTCCGAAATCCTGTATCTCCCTCATAGAAACCGCTTTCTCACTTTAACTCTTCAAAATATCTGCAATAGAAAAAATCCTCAAAATCACATAGTTTACGCCCGCACAGGGATTTGAACCCTGGATCTGCACCTCCGCAAGGTGCCGTCTTTCCGCTAGACCATGCGGGCTTTGATGCCTAATACTTCCAGTGGTGGAGAGTTTTTAATAATTCAGCGTTCGAGAGTTTATTTATGGAACTAGAGGAATGTACAAGCTGCGGAAAGAACCTTGATGCAGCAGAGACTTTCGTTGAATTTAACTGTCCTGAGTGCGGTGACGCGATCGCACGGTGCGGACGGTGCAAGAAACTTGCCAGCGACTACGAGTGTGCTGGATGCGGTTTCACCGGACCTTAAAAAAGCAGAATAGCTAAAGAATTCAACAGAGGTGCAAAAAATGAAGGAAAAGATCCAGGCAATCATCAAGAAGATCAAGAACATCTTCTAGATTATTCTTCTCTTTTTTCTGTCCTATTTTTCTATCAGTTTTTAAGTGTTCAGTGCACAGTTTCTCCGTAAGAGGTTTTACAAATGGGAAAAATTTCATGCGTGTACAAGGTTATGCCGGAAGATGCTGAAACCGATCTAGAAGAGATTAAGGAAGATATCAAGGACAAGATCGATGTCGAGGACATCGGCGAGGAAGAGGTCGCTTTCGGACTGAAAGCAGTCAAGGTTTCTACGATCACAACAGATGAGGAAGGAGGTACGGACGCTGTCGAGGAAGAGCTTGAGAAGGTCGACAACGTTCAGAGCATCGAACTCGAACACTTCGACAAGATGTAGAGCTTCCTTCCACATCACTTTTTATTCTACAGTTATTTCTCCACCGTTACAGACCTTGCATCCGTACTCCAGCTTGCATTCTGAACAGACCTGTGAACCACAGACGTCACACGTCGTGACAGCAGGCCTCTCCCGACAGTACTCACATAACTGTTCCTGCATAAAACAAAATTTCCTTTAGACGAAATTAAAGTCCAGTATTTTAAAACAGAAGTATAAAGACAACTGTATGGAAGAGCTGAAAGAGGCGTTGAAGGATTCTTTCCAGATATTTGGAGACCCTCAGTCCTACAGAGGACTTCTTATGCTTCTGCTGATGCTTCCCGTAGGGATGATCACGTTCACAGCAGCTCTTTTCTTCGTGACGATTTCCCTGTCGCTGATCTTTGCACCTCTGATCTACAGCAGCACATCTTTCAGGATAGGCAGTTACATGATCCAGAGCCTTCCGGAAGCCCTTGTAGCGGCAGTTTTCGGAGTAATTATCGCAACGGCCTCTATGTACGTGTTCAAATGGTTCTCCCTTATCTCTTACAGATTCATGGGAATAATACTCGGATTCCAGGAGCTTGACGAACTTCCTGAAGAGCTCCGTTCAGAGCTGTAGGGAACAGTTACGTTGTTAAGTCTGGACAGGTACGAACAGTTCTATGGGAGTCAACCTCGGTGAACTGGTCGAGAGAGAAGAGATCGATTTCGCTGATTTAAACGATAAAGAGATAGCCGTCGACGCTATGAACACGTTGTACCAGTTCATATCCATAATAAGACAGAGGGATGGAACACCTCTCCAGGACTCCTCAGGAAACATCACCTCACATCTCTCAGGACTCTTCTACAGGAACATAAATTTACTCGAGAACAACATCAGACCGGTCTACGTCTTCGACGGAGCTATGCCGGACCTGAAGGAGAAGGAGTCTTCGAGACGAAGGAAGAAGAGGGAAGAAGCCCGTGAGGAATGGGAGAAACTGAAGGACGAAGGAAAGATATCTGAAGCATACTCCAAGGCGACCCAGAGCTCGAAGATCGACGGCGATATGATAGAGGAAGCGAAGAAGCTTCTGGAAGCCATGGGAATTCCGTACATCGACGCGCCGAGCGAGGGAGAGGCACAGGCAGCCTACATGGTTCGGGACGACTACCCGGGTGATATCTACGCCGTCGGGAGTCAGGACTGGGACTGCCTCCTGTTCGGGGCGGAGAACATGGTGAAGAACCTGACGACGAGGAAGTCGAGGAAGACCTCTTCAGGCGGTAGAAAATCGATCTCCACTGAGAGGATAGAGCTCGACTCCGTCCTGGAGCAGCTGGAGATCTCTCATGAAAAGCTGGTCTGGATGGGGGTGCTGATGGGTACCGACTTCAACCCGGACGGAGTCCATGGCATCGGACCGAAGACCGCTCTGAAGCTTGTCAGGAAGTACGATGACTTCGATGAGCTTCTCCAGGATGATAAAGTGGAGTGGGAGTCGGAGAACGACCCTTACAGGATAAGAGACTTCTTCCTGAACCCTCCTGTCGAGGAGATCGAGTACAGTTTCGGCGAACCGGATGCGAATAAAATAAGGGAGATACTTGTGGACGAGCACGACTTCTCGGGGGATAGAGTCAACTCAGGTATAGATGACCTGGAGAACGCCCTTGAGTCACGTCAGAAAGGCCTTGGAAGCTTCGTGTAGAAATTATAAGGAAAAATTAGAAGGCAGAGAAGTTATCTCTGCTGCCTCATCTGTTTGAGGACGATCTGCATCATCTCTCCGAGCTCCTGGTAACCTTCTTTGATTTCCTGGATCTCCTCGTCCTGTCTTTCGATCTCGTCGACGACAGCTTCAAGGTCTTCCTCCTTCACTGTCGAAGCGTCTTCCAGGTTCTGCACTCTTTCCTCGAACTCTCTGAGCTCTTCACGAGAATCGCTTCTTTCAAGGCGTTCGACCCTGTTTTCAAGCCTTTCCATGCTCTTCTCGATCTGGCCGTTTCTTTCCCTGTCGTCCAGCTTTGCCACGAGCTTCTCGAGGTTGGAGTTAAGCTCTTCTAGTGCTTCCTCACTCCTGTCTTCTACCTCTTCTTCCTTCTTCTGAAGCTCCTGGTACTCCTGCATTGTGAGGAGTTTGAGCTGTGCGAGGTCGTCGAAGTCGTTGAATATCCACTGGAAGTCGGATACCATACCTTTCAGGTGTTCTACCTGCTCGGAGTAGTTGTCGGCTTTCTCCTCCAGTTTCCGGAGCCTCTGCTCCACTGAGTCAAGCTGCCCTTCTTCCTGTGCGGCCTTGACCTTCTCCTCGAGGTCCACAGTCTTTTCCTCCACCTGTTCCACGCGGCCGTCCAGTTCTGCGATCTCTTCACGTGCTTCCTGTAGTTCATCTACTTTTCCGGAAAGGGATTCGACATCCTCGTTGATGCTTTCCACAGTTTCAGTTAGTTCGTCGTCTTCTACCGCTTCTTCAAGCTCTTCTGTCTTCTCCCTGATGTTCTCTACTTCGTTCTCCAGGTCTTCTACTTCTATATTCTGGATCTCTGATTCTAGCTCTTTCAGTTCTTCCTCAAGCTCTCTGCTTTCGATCTCTTCTACGCGTTCCTGAAGCTGTTCCAGAGCTTCGTCGGACTCTACTTCTTCGAACCTTGCCCTAACTTCTTCCAGTTCTTCCTGAAGCTCCGTGCTGTCCTCCAGCTCTTCGATCTGAGAGCTTATATCTTCTATCTCTTCCTCAAGCTCTTCAGTATCTACGGAGTCGACCTCTTCTCTGAGCTCTTCTACTTCGTTCTCCAGTTCTTCGTTAGACTCTATCTCTTCGATTCTTTCACGGAGATCGTCCAGTTCCTCTGTGCTGTCCGCTTCCTCGACTTCTTCTCTGAGTTCTTCGATATCCTCCTGAAGTTCGCTGTCGTCTTCCAGCTCGTCGATCTGTGTGTTAATCTCTTCGATCTCCTGTTCCAGCTCTTCCGTCTCAAGAGACTCAAGTTCTTCCCTGAGTTCTTCGATTTCTTCTTCAAGTTCGTTGTCTGACTCTATCTCCTCTATACGTGTCTGAAGACCGTCGAGTTCTTCCTCGAACTCTTCTACCTTATCTGTTTCCTCGACTTCCTCTCTGAGTTCTTCGAGTTCCTGCTCTAATCCTTCCTGAGATCCCAGTTCTTCTATTTCCGACCTGAGCTCTTCCAGTTCTTCTTCCAGTTCCTCGCTACCTCTCGCTTCTTCGATCTCTTCTCTTAGCTCTTCAACTTCTTGCTCTACATCGTTGGATTCCAGTTCACCCAGTTTTTCTTCCAGAGAATCTATCTCTTCCTGGAGGCTTTCGACCTCCTCTTCCATTTCCTCGTTCCCTGTTTCTTCTATCTCTATTTCCAGTTCGTCGATCCTATCTTCAAGACCTTCGACAGTTTCTAGTTCTTCTACTTCCTCTCTAATCTGTTCAAGTTCTTCGCTTACTTCTTCATTGTCAAGCTCTTCAATCTTTTCCTCCAGGTCGTCTACGGTTTCGGAGTAGTTGTCTCTCAGTTCGCTTATGAGATCGGATTTTTCCGCGACCCTGTCCTTGACCTCCTCCAGTTCTTTTTCGAGTCCGTTGTCGCCGACTTCCTCTTCCAGGTTGTTGAGCGTCGACTTCAGGACAGTTATCTCGTCTTCCAGGCTTTCGATATCGTCTTCGAGTTCGTTTACTTGAGAAATATCTTTTTCTTCGGTTTCATCCTGAGTTTTTTCCTCGTCTTCCGTTGTTTCCTCTTCGTTCTCGTTCTCTTCTGGTTCTTCGGCAGCTTCCTCTTCTTCAGTTTCTTCCTCCTCTTCGTCGCTGTCAGAAGTCTCGTCTATTATAAGTGATTCTTCCTCATCTTCAGTGTTCTCTGTCTCCTCTGCTTCATCATCTTCCGGTTCTTCGTCTTCGGAGCTTTCTCCAAAAAGTACTTCCTGTCCATCGTTCTCTTTCTCTGTATTTTCTTCCTCAGAAGTTTCTTCCACCGTTTCTTCTTTTTCTTCTACAGTATTATCTTCTGTTTCGTTTCCGTTATCTTCTGATCCGAATAGAACTTCCTGTTCTCCGGAATCTTCTTCATCTCCTTCTTCTCCAAAGATTACATCTTCTGCCATAGAACCACTTAATACCGAAAGGTAATGAAAATGTTAAAACACTAGTGGTTTTTCAGTGAATCCTTCACTACTTCGGAGAGTTCGACGACTGTAGAAAGAACGTCCTCTACCTCCTCACGGTTGTCGTGTATATCGGACTCGAGTTTCGCCATCTCCTCGTCCATGGCTTCCCACAACTGATCGATACGTGAATCCAGTTCCTTTATGTCTTCTGAGTCCATGGTTTCGACCTCTCTCTCTACCTCCTCCTGTTCTATGGAGACTCTCTCCATCTCAGCCTCAAGCGTAGACCTTAGTTCATCTATGCGTTCGTCGACATCCGAAAATCTTTCCCTTATCTCTCCGATTTCTTCACCCAACGCATTGTCTCCTTTACTTTCCAGTTCGTCCTTTACAACATCTCTTACTTTCTCCTCGAAGCCGCCTTCCTCTATCAGTTCGTTCTCGAGCTCTGTAAGACGGTTTTCCAGAGATTTTCTGCTTTCCATCTCCTCTATCCTGGACTCCAGCTTGTTGATCTTTCTTTCGAGATCTTTATCCGTATCCAGTTCCAGCCTCTCCACGCGTTCCTCCAGTTCGTTTATCTTGCCGAGTTCCTCAGACTCCTTGAAAACCATCTCCCCACCGAGATCCTGGAGCTCTTCCTCTAGCCTCTCTTTCTCCTCTTCTCTCTTGGGGCTGCTTGAAGAACTTTCGGAGTTTTCCTCCAAAGACTCTTCTTCCCTCATTTCACTTTCCCCATCTTCTATCTTTCTAAGCTCTGATTCAAGATCTGAAGAACCGGAAATCTCTTCGTGCTCTCCGAGCATTCCTTCCTCTTCTACACCACTTTCATGTTTCTCGACTTGCTCCTCTTCACTATCCACATGGTTGGAGAGCTCCTGTCTAGCCTCAGTTATCTTCTGCTTTATCGGAGAGGACATATAGTGGAATAAGTTCTTTTGGTTAATAAACTTCCTCCGGCAAATAGACCCTGTATGAAACCCGTAGTTCTTGTCGTTATGGACGGAGTAGGACTCAGAGAAGAAACAGAAGGAAACGCGTTCAAACAGGCAGAAACACCGAACCTGGACGACCTCATGGAAGACGGTTACGCGGAACTGGAAGCCTCGGGCCCAGCCGTAGGACTTCCCGAAGGATACACAGGAAACAGCGAGGTCGGACACCTGCATCTCGGAGCAGGCAGAACCATTCCACAGAGGCTGAAAAGGATCAACAATGCTATCGAAGAGGATGAGCTGCGGGAGAAAGAAGCGCTTAAAAAGTCCCTGACGAGGGCGGAGGAAAAAGATACTACAGTACATTTCGCCGGGATCATCAGCGACGGCGGGATCCACGGGCATACCTATCACCTGAAAGCCCTTCTGGAAATCGCATCAGAATACGACGTAGAAGTAAAGATACACGCGTTCACGGACGGAAGGGACGTCGATCCGAAGTCAGCTAAAGAGTTCCTCTCGCAAATAAATGAGTGGACTGAGAAGCACGGAGGTGAGATCGCCACCGTGATGGGCAGGTACTACTCCATGGACAGGGACGAGAACTGGGACAGGACCGAGAAAGCCTACCGGGCGATGACAGGAGAGGAAGGATTCACGTTCGAACGCCCTGAGGAAGCCGTGGAGAAGGCCTACAACGACGGAGAGTACGACTACTTCATCCAGCCGTCGATGAAAGAGGGCTTTGAAGGCGTTAGATCTGAGGACGAACTGATCTTCTACAACTTCAGAGCGGACAGGGAGAGACAGATATCGGAAGCGTTCCTGAAGAAAGGTTTCTCCGAGTTCGAGAACCCTGTGAGACCGAACTTCGTGTCGATGCTGCCATACAGAAGAGACTTCGAAAACCCCGTTCTCTTCGAGAAAAAAGTAGTAGAGAATACGCTAGGCGAGAGGCTCGAGGAAGCCGGCCTATCCCAGTTGAGGGTCGCGGAGTCGCAGAAGAAGCCTCACGTAACGTACTTCTTCAACGGCCAGAGAGAGCTCGAGTTCAAACATGAAGATAGAGAGTTCATCGAATCCGACAAGATCAAGGCATACGATCAGAAACCGGAGATGCATGCGAAAGAGATCACCGAACTCGTACTTGAAGCGGTAGAAAAAGGAGAACACGACCTCATACTTCTGAACTACGCTAACTGCGATCTCGTGGGACACACAGGCGATCTAGAAGCCACGAAGACTGCTGTGGAGACAGTCGACAGAAATTTGGGAAGACTGGTCGAGAAAGTCCGCGAAACAGGTTATTCGATGATCGTGACCGCGGACCACGGGAACTGTGAAGATATGGGCTCAGAAGAGAACCCAAACACCTCACACACGTTAAATCCTGTGCCTTTGATAGGCGTAGATATCGATTTAGACATCGAAAACGGTCAGATCTGGGAGATTACAGAGGTTATAGAGAAACAGCTGGAATGAAAAATCAAATCCTAAATTAAAATTCTTTAACCGCCCTCATCCTATGACCCAGAACCTGTTTGACCGTTCGAACCATCAGAAGATGTTATATCGCAATCATTGGGCTTCTGGTCCTCCGGCACATCTTCCTTACTATCATATTTTGCATCTAGTAACCTGCAGTTTGCGCCTTCTTGCTGATCCCCAAGAAACTCTCCGAATGTGTCTGCCTCGCCCTGTACGAGGAACAGAACTATAGCTGCAGTGGCGACCGCTACTGTCACCACCAGTATAATCTCTATGGTTTTGTCCATTTAACTCACTCAGTTGCAGCCTACTTCGTTTTCGTCTTCGTAGACACGGTAGTTGCTCCGTTCAAGCGACTGGGTGATTTCGCCATTCGACTTACATGACGCAGGAATACTTATACGCCCAGTATCTTGTGCTGAACACTGTGCATTGATTGCTCCCGTACATCCTTGCTTATTTACAGTGTTTCCGAAGTCGCCTAGACCTCCTTGAACCATGAAAATCACTGTCAGCGCCGTCATCATAAGTACGGATGCGGCAACAATAAGAGCAAGGACCTGAGACATTCCTTTTCTCTTCATACCGAGTAATTGCTTGAGGTCGTATAAAAACGGTTTGGTGAGCGAGAAGGAACAGGGAAAGACAAAAATAGAAAGTGAGGGAAGAAGTTTACTCTTCCTTGGTTAGATCGATCTGAATCGAGGAGACGTTGAGCTCTTCTCCTTCATCCGTCTCGATCTGGTCCGTGTCGATGGAGATGTCTTCGACTTCTGCGTCTTCCTCGAACTTGCTCTGAACCATCTCTGCGACATCTACTGCTCTGGAGATTGCTTTTCCTCTTGCTTTGACGTGTACTGTTTCGTGTCCTTCACTGAACTGAGTTACAACTGCTAGAACGTAACTCATTGCGGGTTTTGATCCTACGTATACTGTGTTGTCGTCATTTTCTGGCATACTTAATACACCCTGTTTAACCCTGAGGACTGAAAATTGATAAGTCTGCCTGTTAAGGACCGTGCGGAAATTTTCTTTTTTCTCTACTCGCCAACATCGTAAGTATCCTCGAATCCGAACACTATTTTCTCATCGGAAGCCGAGGAGTTGACGACCGATCTTCCATCGTCCTTGAGCTGATAACTTAGAGTTGTTGAACTTATCTCATAGTCGGCTGTGACCGAGTAACGTGTGCCTTCACTGCAGCTGCCTTCCTCTCCATCCTCAGGACAGTCATACGTACATTCTGTAGGCGTCACATCTACAGAACCTGGAACCACACGGCCGGAGAAAGAAGTATCGGTCGAGACCTTCAACCATCCCGGCACACTATCTTCTTTATCGAATATACCTTCCGCTAAGCTCGAATTCACATCCTTTGCGTTCTCCTCAGCATTACTTTCGGCCTCATCCACCTCCGTAGACCTGGTCTCCGGACATTCACTCCCGTCATCGTGACCCGTGTCATTGATTGAATCAGGAATACGTTCCGGTATCCGGGAGGCAAAGCCGACAGTGTAATTTACAAGCGGTACGTAACGGTTGTCGGAGTTGTTGACCTCTAACTCCTTTCCTTCAGGTAGCTTCACCTTTGTGTCCGTGTAGTCGTCGCTACAGCGCACCCATTTATCCTCGAACTCCACATTCAGCACTGTGCTATTCTCTCCTCCTTCCCAGACCTCTTCAATCTGCTTGTTGTTACATCGACCAGCTATCTTGGCCTGGGTCTCAAGTTTTGATGCTGTAAAGGAGTTATATCTACCCATAAGATCTTCCATCGCCTCTTCAGCATCACTTTTCTCGTCAATTTCGCTCCAATCTATGTCGGCGTCTCCGCTTCTCTCACTGAGATTTAGAGCTACGATGTTCGAAGTATAGTTCAGCTCCTTTCTTATACGGGTGTCAAAAAACTGGGACTTCATCTCGGTCTCGGCTATCTCGCTCGTATCGCCTATGTTGTGGTCCACAGAGTCCGAGATCTCTTTATTTATCGTGAATGCACCTAATAGACTTCCAGTGATTATGAAAAGAAGCACTGAAACCGTTATCAAGTCGATGAACTGTCCTTTCCTCTTCATTCTGCACCCACCGTAACAACTCGTAGTTCTTCCGAAGGTGAAGCCACGTAAACCTGCGTGAAACCTTCAGGCAACCCTTCGGTAACCTCTACATCCGTGTTGGACACAGTAAGTTGGTATTCCCCCATCTCTTCAGACACCACTTCCTCCTCGAAATCGCTTTCGATCGCTGCTCTGTAGTCATAACCTGATAACCCTGTAAGGCCTATCCTTTCCCTGATGTCTTCGTCCTGGAGGAAAGCTCCGGTGACCGCCACGGATTTGAATCTGCTTTCCTCAAAATTAGCTTCGGAATACAGGCTTGCCTTAGGTTTTTGATCGTGGAAAACAACTGCGGAGATCAGCAGCAACATAATCATGATCACGAAACCAAATACAAGCGATATTATAGATCCTTTCATGCCGCAGCCCCGTGAGTAACGTCAACATCCTCCTGGCTTTTTTCCTGACTTAAATCCCCTACACACAGCCACAGGTAGTCCTGACTGTTTCCATCGTGCTCTCTGAACGGTATCGGAAGGTAATTTGTTTTCGCGCCATCAATTCTTGGCTCACAGCCGCCTGAATCCACATCCAGTATGTAATCATGGTCCAGAAACTCCATGGAATCGGGCTTTGGTATGTCTTCAGGCCACCCTTCGGCATCCTTATCGAATCTATCAGACTCCTCCTCTGACATCTCCCCGAACTCATCGTCAACGTTCAAGATATGAAACGATACCGCGGATTTGTACCCTACCCTGTTCAAAGTGGAGGAACTGACCTCGTTAAGATCCTTCATAGCTCCAAGCTGCATCTTGACAGCTAAAGTGATAACTGTAATCACTATGATCATCGCCACGATCATCTCCATCACCTTCCTCTCCATTCAGCAACCGCCCGCAGAAACCTTGAGATCTTGAGAGGTTTTATTTATACAGAAAGTATCGCTTACTCCCTCCTCTACATCAAATTCAACGACAACGTTCTTCGGATCGTGTATCTTGATCTCAGAACTTTTTGTTTCCCCGACAACAGTTTCCATAGAGTAGTTGAGATAGATCGAACCTCTCCTACTTTCGATACCGTACTCGACCGGCATCTCGAGTTCCACTTCTCCCCTCTCGACGGCATCCATAGAGTATACCGCCGTACCCACTCGTTCAGCAGGTAAATCCATAGTATTCAGATAAATCCTCTCCTCAAAATTCACTATATCCCTGAAACTAGTCCCCAATATAGTGGTAACGACAACCAATGTAACGACAGCAAGTCCGACATACTGTGCCTGCCCCTTCAACTTACTGCACCTCTATCTCGCCGTTTTCCTGGACGATCAGATAACTGCCGCTTCCCAAATGACGCTCCACTATATCAAAATCCTCACATTCCGAAAGACTGTAAGTCGCAACACTGTCAGATACCTCAACTTCGACCCGTTTATTGTCATCATCGACCTCCAGCTCGTAATCTTCAGAGATATCTATCTGAACAGGGTTCTCCTTCATAGGATATTCGCAGACCTGGTTGATCTCATCAGCTAATTTCTGGGCCTGACCTCGGGCCGTTCCGGACTCCTGTGTTCCGGCCAGAGAACCCGCTATCTGAGGGAATATGCTTAAGGAAAGCGTTGCCGATATCATACCTAAGATAGCTCCCATAAGAATGACAGGAGACAGACCCTTGCTCATATCAGACAGCTCTAACGCTCTCTTCTCTCTTCACGATTTTCCCAGAGGTGAAATCCATATCGCTTTCCTCATCCAGATCCTTTCCTCTATCAAGAAGACCATTATCGCCTTCTTCACTTCCGAAAATGGATGCTTCCGCCTGGTCTATACCCCCTGAAACAAGCGCATACACCATCGCCATCATGACCATGGCTAGCCCTACCGCTATAAGGAGAGCTGTCTCAGTGTTCATGGAAGCATACCTCCTATGAAGTTCTCCGCATAACTTAGATTACTGTCCAGAACAAACACCACTATCATTAAAGCGGCCATGCCGATAACAATAGACATCACCACGCGGATTGAGACGTTCATAACCGTATCTTTCTATTCCTTCAATTTATAACCTACCCGGAGTCCGGCGCCTGACCATCTACAACGTTCAGGAACTGTCCGCCCAGATCATCCATCCAGCCGGAAACCGCGGCAAAGTAGACCGCAACAAACATGATAGCCAGAGTGAGAGCAGCCACCAGAAAAATAGGTTTGTCCATACCCTTCCTCTTCCTTAACCGGAAATCCTTTAACAGAAGTCGGAGAACCATGAACAGAACTTCCCGCAGCTTCGTTAAAAGATTAACTTCTGCCCCTATTCCACTTCCTCTGATATATCAAGGAAGTCCCATTGATTGTCTCCAGACTCTAGACCACCCATAGTCAGAATCACCGGAGTATCCGAAGTAAGCTCGCTTTGGTCACACTGCCCTGTCACCGGAATATGGTATAACTCCAACGAAACAATACCATCTTTTGATTCCGCAAGAGTGAATCCTGACAAAGGACCATCGTACCTATCTCTGTATTCCTCGCCGGCCGCTATCGTAACGCGTCCGCAGTCATACGCATCCAAAGTCTCCCCGGATTCTCCCGTAACATAGCCCCGGTACATCGGTTGACGATCCCCTTCTTTGTATTTACTTCCTTCAGGATACCAGTGAGAGTCTATACTAACCGAGTAAATACCCGCGTCCGTACGGCTGACACTGAACTTGAACCTTACATCATCCCACTCTGATAGCTCGTCTTTACCGTACCATGTGGGCGTGTAGTACTCGAAATCACCATTATTACCGGTCAACTCGGCATCTCTTCTCTCCAGACCACATACAGCTATTGTCTCATTGTCCTCACCGACCTCTATATATTTATTATCTCCAAGTGCGCCCTCAAGATTGCAGTTATATTTCTCATCCTCGAAGGTTAGAGTGCTTTCCCCCGTACTTTTCAGTACTGAACCCATACCGACTTTGTCCTCTATACAGCTATCGGCATCGCTCTGGACCTCCACCTTGGGATAAACCACGTCTTCAGGCCATGCCCTGTCATCTCCGTTCGTAGCTTCGCCCTCATCATCTATGTCGTTGCCTGCGTTTGACTGGATGTACCCCGTGGCGTTTTCACACATGACGAACTTCGCATGGTCGTCATCTATATTCGGTCTCTCCCCGAGGAAAAACTCGGCGAAATGTGTATTATCCCCTCCGTATTTGTCTTGTGTGTTGCAAAAACTGTACACATCATCCGAGCTTACAGGATTTTCTTTGACCATCGGAATGTCCTCGTCCATTCTCACCCTGTAAGCGTAGAAGGTCTCCGGAGTCGGGAAAGATGCGCCTTCAGGCAGATACCTTTTAGCATTTATAGTATCTCCTCCCGAAGCCACGTCCGTCCGTCCGGAAGTGAAATCTTCACCATAGAAAAGATGATTGTACTTCCTTCTCCAATTGCCGGACATACTGCAGTGATCGCCTGCAAAACCCGTCATTCCAAGATCAGCAGGTACAAATGACATCCATCTGTCGGCCCTCCATAGATCAGCGTTCTCTGAGGTGCCGTGATCTTCCACCTCGAAGTTAAAAAGCGCTATTTTGTTGTCCTCCGTGTAAAAGGTGTCATTGACTTCAAAGTTTATCCTTCCATACTTCCCTTCCTGATCCTTCCCGGTCTGTTCTCTGAACTCGTTCCCAAGGTT
>SDGW01001432.1_pt1 | contig 17508 bp, 22 predicted proteins | sample 2873831 | NCBI WGS metagenome assembly SDGW01 (sample SAMN08132700, study PRJNA421101) | hypersaline lake metagenome | isolation source: celular fraction 0.22 microns magnesium sulfate-rich crust from ephemeral... | place: Spain: Penahueca Lagoon, Toledo | collected 2011-07
TCTGCTACAACTGATTCAGAAGAGTCAGGTGAATGGGGTAGCGAACCTAGAGATGGTGGAAAAGAAAAGACTTTAGATGATGTTGAGGAAGAAGAAATGTTGAGGGAGCAAGAAGCGATGTAAGGGAGGTGATTGAGCTGTAAATTAGGATGTCAGAGTTTCTGACAGTATAGTGGAAGACAGTTAAAGTGACTGTCCGAAGTTGGCAGTCGGATGTTACTAAGATGAACATCCAAAATTATAGTGGTTAATCCACAGAGTAAAGGGAGAAATGCTTATTGATTAATAATAAAAAGGAGATGTTTTATTAATGGCAAATCAAAATAAGAATGTTTATATCAGTACGGTGCAGGCTTGTGATTTATTCGACCACATGTTTAAAGGTAAAAAGGTTAAACGGAATTATACAGGAATGATACCTTACAGCTTGGAATTAGTAAAACTGCAGCAAGAGGGATTAAAGACATTTGATGATATGTTAGGGAATAAATTAATATCCAATGACATAATTAACGTGAAATTCAATGTAAGTGTTAAGTCGGCTAGAGAACAAATTGAAGAATTACATAATAAAGTTTCAATGCAAAGAGATGCTATCCTAGAGTTGAGATTTGAACAACAAACAGTCAATAAAAAACGTTATAAGAAGATTGATAAAGATATTGATGCTAAACTGCAATACATAAAACATTTAGAAGAACGAATTGAACTAATGGAAAACGAGCAAAACGAACCACATATGCAAGGCATGAATCGTGAAGAATTAAGGGATTACATTTACGAAAATGGATTTAGTCTTAATGGTAAAGATGATTATGTAGTCTATAAAAGATCCAGTGCCAAAAGTCGAAAAGGTGAATGTACTTTTATTAAAAAGAAATTGTACAAGAAAATGATTAAATGGAGTCGAATGGGATTAGATTTTACTAAACAAGGTGAGATTGACTATCCTTCATTGCTTGCTTATGAATCCCTAGTCTTATCATCTATAATGCAAGAAGATAACGGTTTGTTAGAAATTAAACCAGAGAATATGCTGATTGTCGATGACATTGACTCGACATTTAAAGAAGAAGTGAATGTTGTTCGTAAAGGTGAGAACGGATATTTAGAAAGTGTTACTGAGTACGCAAATGTTACAAATAGTATATTTGATGGTGAGTCTTTGCTCGATTCTACATACTTTGAAGATGACTCCACAAAAGGCATGAAATTGCTACGTAATCATTTCTTTAAATCATGTGCCTTTAATACTAATATACAAGCATTCCTTGAGGATTATCACAATAAATATCATAACGAAAATGAAGAATTTGGTGAGTGGTACATAAAAGATATGTTCGACAATGAAGTAAAGGCTTCTGATGTTAAATTTATCTTCACTCCAACAAGTTTAAAAGCTCTCAAGTTTTCTCAGTTAATTGGAGAAGAAAAAGAAATGTATGAGTATTGGAAGAATCTTATAGAAAAAGAAGGTTCAATATTCGGTGTTTGTAAACAAGATAAGGAAAGTCAGCTTGGATATGATAAAAATAATAACATACTGCAACAAACATCATACCAATTCTTAAATTCACTTCCATTAAATGATGACCAATTAGAGGATTTACTGACGTTTGAAAAAGAGCATATACATAAGCTGAAAAATGACCCTGATTATTTTATTAATAACTTGAGTGAAAAGGCTGATAAGACCAATTCTTACGAGATGTTTGTTGAACTCTATAATCATAACCCTGATATTGTACATACGAAGTTGTTCAGGGACTTTAGAGCCAAAACAATCAATCAATACGTAGAGTATGTAAAGGGTGGAAAGGTGAGAGTACCTAAAGCTGATTACACAACAATTTGTTCTAACCCTATAGAGTTACTGTACTGGTCTGTTGGTGCATTTGATATACATAACGAAGAACATAGAAAAAATATAGCGTTAAAGGGCAATGAAGTATATTGTCCGATGTTTGAAGATGATCGAGAATTAGTCTGCTGGAGAAATCCTCATACATCTCAATCAAATGTATTGATTAGTAAACAACGCAATAACGAAGAAATAATGAAATACATAAATGCAAGTAATAATATTGTGATTGTCAATTCAATTGATCATCCCATTCAGCCTATTTTATCAGGGCAAGACATGGATGGAGATACAATGGCTCTCGTAGATAATGAAACATTATTATCTGCAGCTAAAGAATGTTACGGAAATTATAAGGTTTCAGTTAATGAAGTTCCGACAAGTAAGAAGAAGTATGAAGTAACCAGTAACAATATGGCTGTTATTGATAATAATTTAGCGAAGTCATCATTGTGGATTGGAGAAGTTGTAAACCAAAACCAACATATACTGTCATTGTATTGGGAGTGTAAGGCAAACGGTGCATCTGATAAAGTATTGAACCATCTAATTGAGCAAATTGATAAATTCACAATACTCTCAGAAATATCCATAGACCTTGCTAAGAAGAGTGTTGATATTGATGTTAATGCTCAAATTGACTACATAAAGAGTCTGGTTGAATATCAAGTAAAAGAAGGTAAGGTTCAGTTTCCGTTATTCTTCAAGCATGTGAAAAAGAATGGGAAAATACCTACAACATATCATGATACAACAATGGATCGGCTGCATATTAAAATGAGTGATTTAGAAATGGCTAACAAATTAGAAGATATTCCATTTGATGACCTTTTACATAAGTGTGATAAGAACAAGGGTAATCGAGAACAACGTGCTAAGATTATCGACATAACAATGAAAAAGTTGGCTGATGTTCGTAGAATTAACCAGTTGAAAATTGATAAAGAAGAGAAGATTGAAAGACTTCGAGATTCTGTTGCTTATTATAAGGATAGAACGAAAAACCTTAAGATAACACAAGAAACTATGTACACATTATTGTTAGAGGTTATGGATCAAGACAATGGGGTTAAAAGTTCGCTCTTAAACATCTTATATAATCATGACAAAGAGGTATTCTTAAATTCTTTCAAAAATGGAGAAAAAGTTCACGGAGAACATAATGAAATAACCTAAAACTATTGATATAGTAGGCTTTATGTGTTAGAAGAAGTCTCTGTTAATGGAGAGGGAGGTTGCAGAACAAATCGCATGCACCAAATAAACTTGTCACCTGAAAGTTTCAGATTAGTAGGGTCAACTTTCCTCTCTTTTTTATTTTTTATTTCTTTTTTTATATTATCCAATACGATTCCGTAATTAAATACTAACAGTACGGATAAATCAAGTCAAGCGAATTATTATAAAAAGATAGGATGGAAATTAAATGGAAAATAACAGAATTAAGTACACCGTGGATGAGAACGGTGTCGTGACAGTAGTTAAGAAGAAATAATTTTGATTTTAACGGGGGAATTAAATTCCTTCGTTGAAATACATCTCCCTTTTACCTTCCTGATTAAGTTCAGGGAGGGTTTTTTATTTAAAAATCAATAGGTCATGTCGTGAGACACACCTCCAAACAGTGAATAGAGAGGGGTGAAATGCCCTCTCATAATACTAAATTTGGAGGACGATTTATTTATGGAAGAACAAATGAAAATTAAAGAAGTGTTATTAGAAGATGATGTGATTTTAACACCAATTCCAGAGTTATTGGAACATGGAGATGAGACTGCATATCAGAACTATTTTGCAGATTGTGCGAATGGACGTATCTGGTCAAATGTGAGTCAGAAGTATTTAACTACTAAAGGCAATAACCGTTTTGGCTACGTTTATAACAGTATTAAAGGTAAACCTTATAGCCTACATAGCCTCATAATCTCAAGTACACTAGGTGTTTCATGTAAATGGTATTTAGAGCAGGGGTTAGAAGTTGATCATATCGATGGAGACAAAGAAAATAATGATATGGACAATTTGCGTTTAGTAAGCCGAAAACAGCAATACAATGAGCGAGTTAGACAGTTATTAGGTAAAGGTAAAAGATTTACTGAGGCTGATGTTTTATTCATTATAGAAAAGTATGAAGAACATTCTCAGGAAGACTCCTTTAAACTTTCTACCTTTATCAATGAAATGGCTGATAGTTTTGAGAAAACATACACATCAGTTGAGAATCTGTTGAAAGGTAAATCTTATAAGGATCTAACTGGTGACTTAAAGTTAGTTAAGTAAGATATCATACATAAGTAATACATTGTAATACATAATTGATTTACCATAACTTACATAATATATTAAGCCTTAGATACTGTTACGATAGTGTTGAGGTGATGTATGTGGCTATAATAAAGCCTGATAAGGATTTTAGAGATAATCTACGCAGACAAATGAATGAGAAGGTAAGTGATGATCTTCTTAAGAAAATTAAATATAGTATATACAAACACTATTATGGAATTGAGTTAAAATTCAAAGAAGATAAAAATTAATAGAGGTCTTGGAACATCTTTAATTATGCCTACATAAAAAAGGTGTTCGCTTTCTAGTCTAGAATAACTAGGCTAGGAGGTGAAAAGAAGTTTGATAAATATTTAGATGAAGAGTATCGAGATATTGTATTAAGAGATATTTTTGAAAGTCCGAAGAAATAAAAAAACTATTTGAATTTTATTGGGGGAGTCATAAGGCTCTCTCTTTTTTTATTGTTCAAAATTAATCAATGGGAGGTGAAAAGTAATGATTATTGAAGAGATTAATTATAATGCTAACCATGTTAACCATAACAGACCAATGACATGTGTCAGATATATTATTGGTGAAAACGTTGCTGGAATGGTGATGTTTGAACAAGATGAATTACATGTTGATGATGAATTGTCTGAGTATGAAATCAAACAAAGAGTATTCGAGAAGGTCAGAGAGGATATATCAAAAGATGAGGATTTTGATTCTAATCGGTTTATCAACAAGACATTAGATGAGATTAGTGCTTCGTTAGAAGAGAATAAGAGAGAACGTGAGGCATGGCAAGCAGAGTCTAAAGAAATACAAAAAGAAGCTAAGAATATTCGAGAGAAGTTACAACACTTGTTTAGTAAAGGAGATGAGTGAATGGATAAATTTCTAACTATTGAATTAGATGATATAGAAAGTGTGCCCAAAGTAACTTATAAAGGTGAAGATATTACAGGACGAATTAAGATTAGTTTTGATTGGGAAAGTGGTAATGAGACTGGGAATAGTAAATTAAACTTTAAAATCAATCACCTTATGGATGGTCATGGTATCACTACAATCAAACATGAAGATATATCTTCAAGAAACGATATTCATCATATTAAACCAATAGACAAAGTGAAATGGTAATATGCCAAGTAAACCAAAGAAACCATGTCCTTCATGCAAGGTTACATTAGTGAAGGAAGGCTATTGTGATCGTTGTAGTAAGAAGAAACACAAAGACTATAAGAAGGTAAGACTTGATGATAAAGAACAGGCTTTCTATAACTCTACACGATGGAGAAAGTTGTCTGCACATAAGAAAAAATTAACTCCTTATTGTGAGGATTGTTATGAGAAAGAAGGAATAGTTAAGCCAGTTGAGGTTACTGACCACATTGTTGAATTAAAAGATGAAGGTGGTTGGGAGTTGAGGTTAACATTATCTAACCTTAGAAGCCTGTGTAATAGCTGTCACCAGAAGAAAACGTATGAGAATAGAAAGAGTAGAAGGCAGGGGCAGGGTTAAAAATTTTTTAGACACTCGCTCTACGTCACAGCGGCAGCCTTCTGTGCAACAATCTGTAATTTCAATAGGGGTGGTTTACATGAAAAGACGAAAGGGGGAGGGGGCAGAATGGATAAAAACAATGAAATACCAAAAGCACCTACTTTTCTAAAAGCACAAGGAAAAGAAAAATTCGAACAAATTGCAAATGTTCTAATTGAAGACGGTAAATGGAAATCAGGAGATGAAATAGCTTTAGGTAGTCTTTGTGCCAACTATCAAAGATGGGTAGATGCTGAAAAGGCTATTAAAAAAAATAAGGATCTATGCTTTACAACTAATTCTGGTTATAGGCAACAGATACCCGAAATATCGATTGCGAATAATGCAATGAAATCAATGCTATCCTTTATTAAAGAGTTTTCTTTAACACCTAAAGAAAGACATAAACTCAAGCAATTAGTTGTGAACGGTAACGGAGAAGATGATGAATTAGAAGACATGATTAACAAGTAGAGGTGGGTGATTTGAGTAACAAGAAATATTGGTATGATTATGAAGAAGAAAAAAGAGTTATAACGTTTATCGAGAAATTAAACTTAGACAAAGGTAAAAAAGGACAGAAGATAAAACTTTTAGACTTTCAAAAGAAAATACTTTGTGATTTACTTTGTTGGAAAAATCCTGACGGTACTAGAAGATATCGTGAAGGGTTTATTTTTTTACCTAGAAAGAATGGTAAAAGTTTCCTTATAGCATGTATCTTTGTTTATTCATTATTTTGTGATGATGAATATGGTGCTGAATACATAATTGCAGCTAACTCTCGTGATCAAGCAAACCATTTGTTTGATACGGTTAAGAACATGATTGAGACTAATAGCGTCTTACAGAAACATTGTAGAATCGTTGATAGTCGTAAGAAAATACTTAGGAAATCAACTAACAGTTTCCTTCAAGTAATTAGTTCTGACGCATCTAAAGCAGATGGTTATAACTGTTACATAGCGTGTCAAGATGAGACCCACGAAGCCCCATCTGATGAACTTTATTCAAAATTAAAGACTTCAATGGGAACAAGAACTGAGCCTCTAATGCTTACGATAACCACGGCAAGTAATGGTCAGAATGAATACAACCTTGAGTATCGTACTTATCTTTATGCTAAGAAGGTAGCAAGTGGTCAAGTAGAAGACGATACGTTCTATTCTGCTATTTTTGAAGCAAATGACCATTGTGATGTTCTAGATGAAGATGAGTGGTATCGTGCCAATCCAGCACTAGGGGTATTTCGTAACTATGATGAGTTAAAGAGTTTGGCTCAGAGAGCAAAAGAAATACCTTCTGAAGAAGCTACATTTAGACGTATGTACTTAAACCAACATGTGAAGATGGAAAATGAAGAAGCTATCAACATGAGAAAATGGGATAGTAAACCTAACAACCTTCCATTTAACATTGATGACTTAAAAGGCATGAAATGTTGGGCAGGTTTGGATCTTTCCACAAAAACGGACGTTACAGCTTTTGTGATGGTTTTTGAAGTAAATGGAGAGTATTTTGTTATACCTCACTTCTTCAAGCCTGCTGAAACGTTGATTGATCATGGTAAAAGAGACCGTTTTAATTATTCGACATATGCCAATCAAGGACTCTTACATGCTACTGAAGGTGATTATGTACACTTTAGGTATGTTAGACAGGTAATAAATGAGTGTGCTAAAGACTTTGACATACAAGCAATTGCTTTTGACAGATGGGGAAGTCAAGGTATTATAGCCGATTTACAGGATGATGGATTCAACGTTATCGACTTTGGTCAAGGATACACATCTATGTCACCAGCAATCGATAGTTTTTATGAGTTATTGTTTGATGGAAAGTTAAGACATAACAATAATCCAATTATGAAATGGATGGCTGAAGGTACAAAGGTTATAGAAAACCCTTCTGGTTTGAAGAAGTTTGATAAAGGCGGATCAAATAGAAGGATTGACGGTATTATTGCAATGTTAATGGGGCTATCAATTGCGGTAATAGATACTGCAGATAGCAAAATTAATTATGAGGAATTATTAGATGATGATTACTTAGACAATTTGGGATGGTGATTATGAATAAAATTAAAAACAATATAGCGGATATTTTGATAATCGTAGGCATGTTGCTATTGGTTGTCGCTACTTTATTTATTAGTTTTGTAGCCTCAATCTTTGTATTAGCAACGTGTTTTTTAATTGCAGGAGTTTATTTTGTAATAGTTCCTCCTGATGACGAAAAGAAAAGGAGGTGACGTAGTTGGGGCTATTTAGAAAGCCAGAGGTACGAAGCACAAATACCTATACCACAAAAGATCCTGAGTTGGCTCAATTATTAGGGATTGATATAGGTGGATTAAGTGATAATGCAGCAACAGAAGCGACTTATTATGGTTGAATATCAACGTAATGAATATGGTTTTAGTGTTGTTTACATTGATACTAAAGAAAGAGGGCGACATGCTGGACGTGTAAGAGCTTTATATCCATTAGATATGAGTAAAGTAACCATTTACTATGACAATGCAGGCATTATTAATAAAGAAAATGCTATTTGGTATGTGTACCAAGATGATAATGGTAATGAGTATAAGTTCAAAGATGACAAGGCTTTAAGGTTTGTTGGTATGACACCAAATGGAATTACAGGTATGCCAGTTCGACAATATCTTAAAACTTTAGTTGAAAATGCTCAAAGTGGTCAACAGTTTGTGAACAACTATTTTAAAGGTGGTGAGCGTATGTCATCAGGAATTAAGAATGCAGGTAAGATTCTACCTGTACCAGTTGGATTTAACTTTCAGCCAATTAATTCTTCAATGGTAGATGCTCAATTCTTAGAATTAAATCAATTAACAATGCAACAAATAGCGGCAGCGTTTGGAGTGAAGATGCACCAAATTAATTCACTGGATCGTGCTACTCATTCTAATATTTATCAGCAACAAAAAGAATTTTATGTTGATACATTACAACCAATATTAGAGATGTATGAGCAAGAAATGACCTATAAACTCCTTACACAAAAAGAAAAGGAACAAGGTTATTTCATTCGATTTAATGTAGATAGTATTTTAAGAAGTTCTCCAAAAGAAAGAGCTGAGTACCTTCAACTTATGGCTAATAATGGATTTATTTCAAGGAATGAAGGTCGTAAATATGAGAACTATCCTAGAATTGATCATCCAAATGCAGATACTCTTATTATGAATGGTAATGCTATCCCAATTGATAAGGTTGGAGATCAATATAGTAATCCTTCAAATGAAGGGGGTGAAAATATTGAGTAATAAAGAGATTCGTCAGATTACTTCTCAGGTTGAGTTTCGTGCTGAGAATGAAGATAGTGATGATTACATAACTGGTTATGCTTTAAAGTTTGATCGATGGTCTGAAGTGTTAGGCGGTGGGTTCTTCCCATTTAAAGAAACAATTAAGCGTGAAGCACTTGAAAACACTGACTTTAGTGATGTTGTCGCTTTGTTTAATCATGATCGTAGTTTGATTATGGCTCGAAATACTGTATCAGAAGGTGAAGGAAGCTTATCTTTAGAGGTTGACGATATTGGTCTAAAGTTTAAATTCAAGCCTACAAATACTTCTTATGCTAAAGATTTAATGGCAAATATGCGTTCTGGAATAGTGAATAAATGTTCTTTTGCCATGTTCTTAGATTACCGTGATACAGATGCAGTAGAGATTGATTGGGACGATAGTGACAGAGGTTATGACCTACATACCATTAGAAAAATTGAAAGAATTTCAGATGTGTCAGTGGTTACTGAGCCAGCTTATCAAGACACAGAAAGTGTTGTAAGTGACCGTTGTCGTGAAGTGAAAGAAGAGCGTAGTAACAGAATTAAGGAAAATCGAAAAAATGAAGAAGAATTAGAACTGCAAAGGCAGTTAATCGAGATTGAACTAGAGAATATCTAGTTCTTTTTTAATGTCTAAAAATAATAACTGGAGGAATTAATAATGCAAAAAATTGATGAATTAAAACAACAAGCAAGTGAGGCACTAGAACAAGCACGTTCTCTAAATGAGGAGAAAAAACGTGAAGAAGCAGACGAAAAAATGAAAGAATATCGTTCTCTTAAACAACAAATTGAGATTCAAGCTGAGTTCGATGCTGAAGAAGAGCGTGAACTAGAAGACAAAACGAAACAGAAAGAGGCTGTAAATATGGAACAACGTGAACAAAATCAAGATGTACAATATCGTGGAGCGTTCTATAAGTTCGTTCAAGGTGGAAATCTAAACGCTGATGAACAACGTACACTATCTGCTGGTAGTGCAAGTGGAGGCGGTTATACTGTACCTCAATCATTCCGTGATAAATTAGTTAAGAAGTTAGAAGAAATGAATATCATGCGTCGTCTTGGTACAGTTATTACAACTGACAATGACACTGATATTCCTATTGTACTTGATCGTGGAGAAGCAGCATGGACTGATGAGAATGGTGCTTACAATGAATCTGATGAAACATTCGGTCAAATCACTATTTCTGCACACAAACTTACTCGTATTATCAAAGTTTCTGAAGAACTACTACAAGACACAGGTATTGACTTAGAAGCACACCTTGTATTGGCATTCGCTCAATCTCTAGCTAAAGCTGAAGAAGCAGCGTTTGTTAATGGTGATGGAGTTAAGAAACCGACAGGTGTATTTGTGGATGCTCAAGTAGGTGTAACTGCATCAAGTGGTTCTGCTATCACAGCAGATGAAATCATTGACCTTTACTACTCTTTACCACGTGCTTACCGTGAAAAAGCAACGTTTGTAGCTAATGACTCTACAGTTAAAGCGGTTCGCAAACTGAAAGACTCTGAAAACAACTACATTTGGGAGAAAGGTCTTGGTGGAGAGCCTGATAAAATCCTTGGTCGTCCAGTTGAAACAACTGAATATGCACCAGAGGTTGCGTTAAATGCGAATGTACTAGCGTTTGGTGATTTCTCTTATTACCACATTGGAGACCGTTCTAGCCGAGTATTTACTCGTCTAAATGAAAAGTATGCTGACCAAGGTCAAGTTGGTTTCCGTGGAATGGAACGTGTAGATGGTAAATTAGCACTTCCTGAAGCTGTTAAAGTTCTACAGATGGCATCTGCATAATAACTAATGGGGCGGTTAATCCGTCCCTTTATTATTTAAGTAATAAGGTGGTGTTAGTTTGAAAATCAAAATTAAAGAAAATATCGCTGGGCTAAACTTTTCTTATTCTATTGGTGAGGTTGTAGAAGTTAAGAAAGAACTAGCTGATGATCTTATCAAAGCAGAATATGCTGAGGAGGTTAAATCCAAGCGAAACACCAATAAAAGCGGTGATAAATAATGATAGTGACTTTAAATGAAATGAAAAAGTATCTACGTATTGAATTAGATGACGATTTTGAAGATGACTTACTTTCTTCTTTATTAGTTACTGCTGATGAGTATGTAAAAGAAGGTACTGGATTCACCTTTAGTAACAGTATTCCTGAACGGGCAAAAATGGTTGTTAAACTTCTTGTATCTAATTGGTATGAGAATCGTGAACTTGCTTCAAATAATGGTAAAAATAAAGTTCCTTATACAGTCGAAGCGTTATTAGGTCAACTTAAACTTACTTATAGTGAGGATGAAGTGTAATGAATGCAGGATTATTAAGGCATAGAATTACCTTCATTAAAAACCAAGAAACTAAGAAGAATGGTCGGCCAGTAGTCGAAGACGTAACTATTAAGTCTGTGTGGGCTATGGTTAAAACCATGAAAGGAACTGAAGAGTTTGAAGCAGCAGCAACCTATTCAACATTGAATATCAAGTTTGTAATTCGTTATACAAGTGGATTAGATAGCGATATGAAAGTGAAGTTTAAGAATCGAACTTATGATATTGTTTCTCTCACTAATGACGATGAACTTAATAAAACTATTACCATCATTGCGAAAGAGGTGGTGTAATTTGTTAAATGTTAGCGGTATGGAACAACTTCAAAAACAAATTAAAGAGTTAGGTGCTAAAGGTAATGAGATAAGGAGAAAGGCTGAGTTAGAGGCAGGTAATTATTTTGCTGATAAACTTAAACAAAACACTCCTAAAGGCGACTCGAATGATCATGCAGCAGACCATATCATCGTTGTACAAGACGATGAAGGGGTTAAGATTGGTTTTGATGAAGACCACTTCTATATGATGTTTGTAGAGTGGGGAACAGAAAATCAAGCAGCAAATCCTTTTACTGCAAGAACATTTGAGAATAGTTTAACTGGTGCAAGAAATGAAATGGTTAATGTCATTAATAAGGAGATGAGCAAATGATTGATTTAATACTTTCTACTTTAGATGGTCAAATTACTGACTCTGAAGGCAATCATCTTCCTGTTTATTGGCAAAAGCATTTAGGTGATCGTCCAACTAGGTACATAACCTTTTTTGAATACAATCAAAATGGTAACAGTTACGCTGACAATAAGGAGATACAGACTAGACATTCAATTCAAGTTGATGTGTGGTCGAATACTTACTACGACGATATTGTAAAGCAAGTGAAAGAAAAATTGAATAATGCAGGCTTCACAAGAATTTCTGAAGCAGATTTATACGAGTCGGATACCGAGAGATTTCATAAGGCAATCCGATTCTTTTATTTTGAATAACACAGGAGGAATAAATAATGTCAGGATATATCACAGGTTTAGAAAACCTACATATCGCAAAGATGAACGATGATGGAACATATGCAGCACCAGTCAAAATTGCAGGTTCAGTTGAAGCCTCAGTTACACCATCATTTAACTTTTCAAAACAATATGGTGACAACAAAATGGTCGATATGACAAAGGATTTAAGTGAAGTGGAATTGTCTTTCACAGTTAATGATCTTGATCCTGAAGCGTATGAACTTATTAGTGGCGAAACTAAGAATACTGATGGGGTAATTGAAGATAGTGGTACGACAAGTAACACTTATTTTGCCTTAGGTTATGAAGCTACTAAATCTAATGGTGCTAAACGTAAGTATTGGCTTTATAAAGGAATGCTTACTATTCCTGAGGAGTCTTATACTTCTAAAACAGACTCTACAGAGTATCAAAATGTAACAATTACAGGGCGATTTATCGATAACGGTAGCGGTAAATGGAGAGCAAGAATTGATTCAGACGATTCTTCTGCTGATCCAATGATTACAGATGAATGGTTCTTGGCTGTTTATCCTAACACAGTAACGGTTTAATTGATTGAGGCGGTCTTTACCGTCTCTTTTTTATTTAATAAAAATCAGGAGGTATGAATGAATGGCAATTAAAATCACATTGCGAGATGAAAAAGGTAACGAACAATCTTATAAAGCACCACGAGTTAGAGGTCGTATGCTACGTGAGACTTTTAAATTAAATGCAAAGTTAACACAAGATGGTGTTATTGGCGAAGATACACTAGATGAAATGGTTGAACATGTTTGTGATGTGTTCGATAACCAGTTCTCTGTAGATGATTTCTACGATGGTCTTTATGGAGATGAAATTCTAACTGAAATTCAAAACGTATTGAAGGCTGTAATTAACCCAGATGGAAATTCAGGTGGAGCAAAAAACTAAATGCCGATCCTTATAAATCACTCATGAAACTATATAAGGATCTTATGGAACAAGGATACACAATGAATGACATTGACGAGATGGATATACATGGATTCTTTGAAGTGTATAAGCAAGATGAAAATTCCAGACGGATGTCTGCTGACGAGTTAGACGCAATAATACCAGACTAAGAGGAGGTGGTATTGATGTCAGAATTGAGTCCTTTAAAGATTGATTTATCAATTGATTCAGCACAGTTTACACAAAGTACAACAAGTATTAATCGAAAACTAAAAGGTTTACAGTCGGAGTTTAAAGCCACCTCTTCAGGTACAGAGGGATTTGAAGATAGTTTAGATGGATTGAAAGCAAAGTCTGAGAATTTAACCGATCAATTTAAACTACATTCAAAGAAAGTTGAAGAGTTACAACGTAAGTACAAGGAAAGTGTCAAAAGTAAAGGTAAAGACGCTAAAGAAACTGAAAACCTTGCTATTCGTTACAACAAAGCACTTGACAAAATGAACAAAGTTGAAAGTCAATTGAACGACACTAACGATGCTATTAAAAAGCAAACAAGTAAATGGAACAAACTTAATAACAAGCTATCTGATGTGAGTGAAGGTTTCAAAGGTGTTGGATCTAAACTAAGTGGTATTGGTGGTAAGATGTCTGCTGGTGTTGCTGTTGCTACGGGTGCTGTTGGGGGGTTGGTAGCAAAAGCTACTGAAGCCACAAGTGAGATCAATAAGTTTTCACAAATCACTGGAATGAGCAAGAAAGGCTTCCAAGAGTGGGATCATGTTATGAAAAGCACTGGTTATTCTATGGAAGAAGCTAGTGGTGATATGGCAGCCTTAGGCGAAAGGGCAATGGACGCATCAAAAGGTGTTGGCGAAGGTGCTGAATTGTTTGACGAGTTAGGGGTTAAAGTTACAGATGCTAGTGGGAAGATGAAGTCACAAGAGCAAATCTTTAATGAAACAATAAAGTCATTACAAGGCATGGAAGATACCACGAAACGTAACGCATTAGCTAGCGCATTGCTAGGTACGACAGGTGAAGAATTAGTGCCAGTCTTAAACAAGACCAATGAGGAATTAGATAACATGAAAGGGAAGGCTCAGGTAATTAGTAATGAGGACTTGAGTAAGGCTGAAAAGTTTAAGGAAAAATGGAATGAAACTAAGGCTACCTTCTCTAATGTTGCAACGCAGATAGGTATTCAATTAATGCCTGTTGTTTCTGAGTTAGCTGAAAAATGGTTACCTAAAGTCTCATCAGCAGTTCAAACAGGTATTGAGTGGTTCAAGAATTTAGAACCTGCCACAAAGTCACTAACAGCAGTTTTTGCAGGTGTAGGGGCAATAATTCCACCTATCATATGGTTTATTGGTCAAATGGCTAGTGGTATCGGTGCTTTAACATCAGTATTTTCACCAATTATTACAGCTATTGCTAATGCTGGTGGAGTCCTAAATGTGTTGAAAATAGGTTTAACTGCTCTCACTGGGCCGATAGGGATAGCAGTGGCAGCCTTGACGGGACTAGGAACAATCTTTGTAATGCTCTATAAGAAAAATGAAGACTTTAGGAAAAAGGTACATTCAGTTCTAGCTTCAGTAAAAACAGTTCTACAAACATCCTTCCAATTCATACAGAAAATAATTCAAAAAGTATTAGCAACTGTATCTAAGTACATAAATGAAAAACTCACTCAGATACGTAAGTTTTGGGATAAAAATGGAAAACAGATTCAAGAAGCTACAAAGAATGTGTTTGAATTTATAGGTAAAATTATTTCCGCAACATTAGACACTCTTCAAAAGATATTTAAGAAGATATTCCCTATTTTAGAATCTGTGGTAAAAACAGCGTGGAATGTTATTAAATCAGTATTTGACACAACTTTAAATGTCATTCTTGGATTAGTTAAGACGTTCTCATCTTTATTCACTGGAGATTGGCAAGGGGTATTAGACGGTCTTATCGACATTGGTAAATCTCTGCTAGGTGGTTTAATCGATATCTTTAAACAACTGTTTTCAGGTCTTAAGGATATTGGTGCTGAGATTAAAAATGCCCTTGTAGATGTGTTTAAGAAGTTATGGGAAGGTGCTTCTGCATACTTTAGTGATCTTTATGATGACATTAAATCAATTTGGTCTAATGTAATGGAATTTTTCCAAGGCATTGATCTAAAACAGATTGGTAAAGATATCATCGGTGGTTTATTAGATGGTATAACTGCTAAAGCAAAAGCTCTATATACCAAAGCATCTGAGATTGCGAATGGTATTAAGAATAAAATTAAAGGTGCTTTAAGTATTCATTCACCATCAAGAGTAATGAGAGATGAAGTAGGTAAATGGATTCCTGAAGGTATTGCAGAAGGAATGTCAAAGAATGTTGGCTCAATCATTAAGGCAACGGATGAAATGAGTAAAGCAACTATACCTGAAGCACTTGCATATGACAATCAAGGTAAGAAAGTAAACCCTAATACCAATGGTCAACAATCTGTCTCTAATTCATCATACCGTGAAGGAGATACTTACAACTTTGCTCGTATGTTTGAAGGCTTCTTGAAAGGTGCGAATATTAATATTAGTGATCCAGAGCAATTAGAGAAACTAAGAGACATGCTTTGGGATATGTTCCAAGATAAATTAATTGAAGGAGGGTTAAAAGGATAGTGAATTACAGTAATTTTAAAATTATAAAACAAGATGGCACTACTTACGACATGGAAGAGTTGGGTATTGTAATCAATTCCTTCAACCCTCTTTCACCTGAATATAGTAGCCACACTGAAACCATTCCTTATAGGGATGGTTTTTTAGATTATGGGGGTCAATACAACGGTAGAACAATTGAGATTGAAGGTAGTTTCATATCCAACAGTTCTTTAGATTACCGTCAACGAAGGAATGAAGTGTTTAGATTATTTAACTCTAAAGAATGGTTTTATGTAATTAATGACGCTGAACCCATTAAGAGATGGAAGGTAAGAACTGAAGGAAGTTACAACCTAAAACGTGTTGCACAAGTGATGGGAAGTTTCACTATTGGTTTAGTTTCAGATAGTGCTTATGCTGAGTCAATTGGTACGACATTAAACCCACCTGAACACGGACAAATGTTACAGGTTGAAGAACAAAGTTTTAGTGATCCACCTGTGCAATATGAGTTTGACACTTCTAGCTTCTCAGTGTGGAATGACGGAGATGTGGACATAGATCCGAGGGAGCGTTACTTGAAAATCACCTTCTATGGTGATGTAGAATCAGACGTTTCAATAAAGAATTTAACTACAGGTGATGAATGGATATTGTACGGGGAATTATTCTCTTATGAAACTATTGAATTGGAAGGTATTCGATTTAGAAAAGATGGACTAAGTATATTCGGCAACACAAATCGAAAATTAATAACTTTAGCTAAAGGCATTAATGACTTTGAGATAACGGGAGCGACTAATTTTCAGATTAGTTTCGACTTCCGTTTTTATTATTTATAAGGAAGGTGATAAGTCTTGAACACTTCAAATGTACGTACAATTACAGTTGATTTACGTCAAAATGCGTATATACCACTTCCTCAATTTATTCAAAATGATACTAATATCATTGAATTTATTGTTAAGGATAACGGAACAGATGTTGATTATTCTAACATTGGAAGAATTGTAGTTAACTATAAAAGACCAGATCATAAAGTTGTTTCAAGATTATTAGAAGTTGCTGATAACAAAGTGACTTATGAAATTGGTACAGAGGAAATGAAAGTCTCTGGTTATGGAGAATTAGAGATAAGTTTCTTCAGTACAGATAATGAGACACGTATCTCAACTAAGAGAATGAAGGTCTCAATTATAAAGTCAATTGGTGAAGCTGAACAAATCACAAGTGACAATGAATACACGTTACTACAAGAATTGTTTAATGAAACAGAAACAGTTAAAACAAATGCTGAAACTGCTACTACAAATGCTAACAATGCAGCTGCATACGCAACTAATCAAGGAGACTATGCACAAACAGCAGGAGATTCTAACATCATTAATCGTCTTGCACCAGTTGCTACATACGCAGATATTTCAACTACTTATACTAGCCCATCGTTCGGTGATTTAGTTCAAACGGCAGATGATGGCAAGTTCTATCGTTATCAGAATAGCCAATGGGAGTATGTTGAAGTTCATTCCAATAATGCTATTACTGACATACAGAACGAACTTTCCGAACAAGACCAACAAAC
>SDGW01000438.1_pt1 | contig 17484 bp, 17 predicted proteins | sample 2873831 | NCBI WGS metagenome assembly SDGW01 (sample SAMN08132700, study PRJNA421101) | hypersaline lake metagenome | isolation source: celular fraction 0.22 microns magnesium sulfate-rich crust from ephemeral... | place: Spain: Penahueca Lagoon, Toledo | collected 2011-07
CCCCGCCAGCGAGGTGTGGGCAGCGATGATCGTCCCCAGCCCGCCCGAGCCCCGAGAGATCTCCTCGAGGCCGATCGCGTAGGAGTGGTAGTCCAGCCCGGCTCCGCCGTACTCCTCCGGGAAGGGCATGCCCATCAGCCCCAGCTCGGCCATCTCGTCGACGAGGTCCTGCGGGAACTCGTCGTCGTGGTCGATCTCGTCGGCGACGGGGACGACCTCTTCGTCGACGAACTCGGACACCATGTCTCGAATCTGTTGCTGCTCGGCCGAGAGTGCAAAGTCCATGCCCTAAGATTCGGTACCTCGTCCCTTTATTGTTCTCTCTTCGAGCGACCACTTCGGAAGTGGAGGGGATCCCTCGTGTAGCGGTCAACACGTCCTCGGTGGATGGTAGGGCGGCCAGCCGTTGTGCTCGTTTGCCGATCGGCTCGACGCGTCGGGACACGCCAAACCGTGAGCGTCGATTCAACGGTCCGTCGCGCCCGACTCGGTCGCGGCGAGGTAGAGGAAGTACGCCAACGCCGCGACGATCAGCGACACCGCCAGCACGGTGACTCCGACGAACCCTTCGAGCGCTGCATCGGGATGGTTCCAGAGGTAGACGCTCCCCTCGATCGCGAGCGCGGTGAGCCCGCCGTAGAACAGCGCCAGAGCGGTCGCCCGAACCACCGCCATTCCGCCGCGCTCGCGGCTTCGGAACAGTTCGAGGACGAACAGGAGGGCAAACGCCAGGAGATAGAACGGTTCGGGGATCGCCTGGCCGAGCGTCTGCGGTCCGGTCACCGCGACGTAGCCATAGTACCCGAGTGCGAGCAGCACGCCACCGATCAGCGCGAGCGAGAGCCCGTACCCGCTGGCGTCCTCGACCGACGCTGGGACGACGCCGTCGCTCGACCCGCCCTCGGTCGCGGTTTGGAGGTCGGTTCCACCGGAGTTCGACCGCCCTCCGGCCGGATCCGCTCCCGCGTTCGAACCCGCCGGCGCGGCATCGTCATCGCCGTCGCTGGCCATATCGGCCGTTGACCGTATAGCGTAAGAAAAGTTGGCGCTGAAATATCGGCGACCCATGTGGGGTCGCGTTCGGCGGGAACGATTCTGCGATCGGCGAGGCGTGACTCTGAGGATCGCGAGACGGTACGAGTTCGGACCCGTTAGCCCGAGTCGATCCCCTCGAGGGCGTCCTCGATCGGTTCGTCGCCGGACAGAATCTCGAACGTCTCACCGTAGACTGGCTCGAAGTCGATCACTGCCACGAGCGTTCGGGCCACGTCTTCGCGGGGGATATCGCCCTCACCGAGCTCGAGCCCCTCGCCCGCCAGAATCTCACCGGTTCCCTCCTCGTTGGTCAGTTCTCCCGGCCGAACGATCGTGTGCGTCAGGTCGCTGCTGCGGAGGTACTCGTCGGCCTCGGCCTTGGCAATCAGGTAGTCTCGGAGCGGTTCGGGGCCGGATTCTGGGTCGTCGGCACCCATGGAACTGAGCATGACGAATCGGTCGACGCCCGCCTCGACCGCCGCGTCGATCAGGTCGACCGCTCCGTCACGATCGACGCCGTACACGTCGTCGCCGCCGGAGCCGGCCGCGAAGACGACCGCGTCGCATCCCTCGACCGCGTGGGTCACGTCTTCGGTGAGGTCTGCAACGACGGGTTCTCCGCCCAGCGACTCCATCTCGTCGACCTGCGACTCGTCGCGGACCATTGCCCGAGCGGTCCCTTCGCGGTCCCCGAGCAAGTCCGTAACGTGCTGGCCAACGCCGCCGTGTGCGCCGGCGATGAGTACGCGATTCACGTCACGGGCTTTGCCGTTCGACGTGATACGGATTTCGTCGGAGTACGCCGGGCCGTCGATCCGCAGTGCTATTAGGCGTCTGACGTGTCGCTCTCGTGGGTCGGAAGATCACGCCGCGACCGCGGCGTTTTTCCCGGATGGTCACCAAACTAACTCGAGTAGATGACCACGGGCCAGCCCGAACCACCCACCGAAGCCGACCTCGAGTGGTGTTACGACGCGGTTCACGGCGTTTCGCGGACCTTTTCGATCACGATCGATCGGCTCGAAGAGCCGATGGCGAGACACATCTGTCTCGGCTACCTTCTTTGTCGAATCGCCGATACGATCGAGGACGCGGGACACATTCCGCCGGAGACCCAGACCGAACTGCTCGAGGAGTACGATCGGTTACTCGATCCGGACACCTCGGGCTCGGTCGGGGCGTTCATGGACGATGTCGAGCCCTGGATCCCCGAGGATCGGAACGAGGACTGGGAGGTCGTCGCCGAGACGCCTCGCGTCCTGTCCACGTTCGAGTCGCTCGACGAGGAACCCCGCGAGATCATGCGCGAACCCGTCCGCGAACTCGTCGGCGGGATGGCGATGTTCACCAGCCGCTACGCCACTGAGGGCGGACTGCGCCTCCAGACCATCGAGGAACTCGAGGAGTACTGCTGGTACGCCGCCGGTACCGTCGGCACGCTGATCACCGGGCTGGTCGCTCGCGGCACCTCCCAGGAGCGAGCCGACGAGATGCGGGAGAACGCACGGTCGTTCGCCCTGCTCCTCCAGCTGGTCAACATCGCGAAGGACGTCGAGGACGACTATCACGAGGAGAACAACGTCTACCTCCCCGCCGAGTGGCTCGCGGCGGAGGACGTCGACGTCGAGTCCGTCACCGACGAGGCCCACCACGGCGGCGTCACCAACGTCATCAGGCGGGTCACCGGCCGGGCCGAACGCTATCTCGACGACGCACAGCGGTACCTCGAGATCGTGCCCGAACACCACGGCAACCGGCTCTCGGCGTGGGCGATCCCCTACCTGCTCGCGGTCGGCACCCTCCGAGAACTACGCGAGCGCCCCGAGGATGTCGTCCGTGAGGGCGACGTGAAAGTCTCCCGCGCGGAGGTATACGCCCTCCTCCAGCAGTTCGAGGACGGCGTCCCCCGCTCACGGCTCGACGAACTCCGGCAGGAGATGTCGAACCGGCCGCTCCACCAGTGAGCGGTCGTGAGTTTCGACGTCAGGCGAACGCGTTCGAACGACCGGAACGCTGAATTACGGCCGGTCCCAACCGTCTGCTAACCGATGAGCGACGCGATCACGGGCGAGAATCCAGTCATCCTCTTCGACGGCGTCTGCAACCTCTGTAACGGGTTCGTCCAGTTCCTCCTCCCGCGGGATACGGACGGTATCTTTCGCTTCGCCTCGCTCCAGTCGGACGTCGGCAAAGCGTTGCTGGCCGAACACGGGCTCCCGACCGACGAACTCGAGTCGGTCGTCCTGATCGAGGGCGACGACTGCTACGTGAAATCGAGCGCGGTCATCCGGATCGCTCAGTTGCTCGGCGGCGTCTACGGTCTGCTCGGCCCGTTTCGATTCCTGCCGCGGGCGATCCGAGACCGCGCGTACGATTTCGTCGCCACCCGGCGCTACCGCTGGTTCGGCAAGAAAGACCAGTGTGCGATGCCGCCCGCCGACGTGGACGCGGGTGCGCGGTTTCTGGAGTAGCGGTCAGTCGTGAGATCGAACCGTCAGCCGTCCTCGAGCGCGAGGTGTCGTCCGAGCAGCGCGAGCGGGTAGCCGAACACGCCGACGACGGCGACCCACGGCAACAGCAAGAGGCCATACAGTGTCGGACCGTACCCCAACACCGAAACGGGTGCGACGGCCGCGAGCGCGGCGATCGGGGTGAGCGCGGCGACGGCGACGAGCGCGATCGGCGTCCGGCCGCGTTCTGCCGCGTGGCCGATCGGCAGACAGAGCGCGGTGGCCAGTCCGAAGCAGAGCGGAAACGCGTACACGGGCGGTCCAGCGAGCAGGAGAGAGCACCCCGCGGCGACGAGCGTCGCGAGCACCGACAGGCCGAACAGCCCGCGCGTCTCGAGCCGATCACCGAAACGCCGTGCTCCACTCCCCAGTAGCGTGTAGCCGACCCCGAGCCCGGCCAGCGCGACGGCCCCCGGTGCGATGGCACCCCTAGTCGAAAGGACACCGACGACGAGGAAGCCGACCGCCCCGATGGACCCGACGGAGACGATCAGTCGCTCGAGCGTCGCCGCGTCGAGGGCCGTGCTCCCCCAGTCGGTTCGACCCATTCCGAGGGCGACGAGTCCGAGCAGAATCCCTGGGACGAATCCGCCGCGGATGCCGTAATCGAGTGCCGTCGGACCCACCTCGAGGCCGATCGTCGCGTGGCCCTTCACGGTACCGAGGAGGCCGCCCTCGCCGTAAGTGATATAGACCGCTTCGTCGAAGCCGCGCTCGCTCGAGTCCGCGCCGTCGATCCGCCACGTCGCGGCGTTCCCGTCGACGGTGGCGTCGGCCGGGCGATTCGTGACGACCGTCCCGTCGGGCGTGTGTATCGTCACTCGCCGGGCTTGCTGGTCGTAATTGGTCGTCGGCCCTTTTTCGTGGAAGTAGTCGAGGATCCAGGACTCGCCGACGCCGCGTCGAGCGACGTCGTCGACGGTGTAGTTGACGACGACGGTCTCGTTCTCGAGCGTCGTCTCGACGGTCCGAATATCACCGTCGGCGACGTGATAGCGAGGCCACGCACGATCGACCGCGACCTCGAGGGCGGTCGCGTTGGTCCGGTACCGTTCGGCGGCCGATTCGGTGACGGGGACGCGAGCGTGCCACAGCGAGTCACCGCTCTCGTCGACGTAGATGTCGAGCGTTCCGGAGCCTGTCGCGCCGGAAACGCTGGCGTTTTCGACGCTGGAACCGCAGACGCCACAGACCGGTGCCGGGGGAGGGGCCGCGGCAACGGCGCTGAGGGCGGCGATGCCGACGAGGCTACAAAGGAGGGCGACGGCAGCGAAGCGGGCGAATCGCATCGTCTTCGCAAACGCGTATCAGCGCCAAATAAATTGTGCTGTGGTGAAACGAACGGAGGGAGCGACTACTCGTAGTCGTAGAACCCCTTGCCCGTCTTCTTGCCGAGGTCGCCGGCCTCGACCTTTCGCTTGAGGAGGTAGGCGGGTTTGTAGCGATCGCCAAGTTCCTCGTGGAGCGTCTCGGAGGCGTGCAGACAGACGTCCAGCCCGATGTGGTCGGCCAGCGTCAGCGGCCCCATCGGGACGTTCGTTCCGAGCTCCATCCCCGCGTCGATGTCCTCCTTCGTGGCGACGCCCTCGTCATAGGCGCGGATCCCCTCGTTGATCCAGGGCATCAGGATACGGTTGGTGACGAAGCCGGGCTTGTCGTCGGCCTCCCAGGTCGTCTTCTCGAGATTCTCGGCGAGGTCGTGTGCCAGTTCCGTCGCCGCGTCGGTCGTCTTCTCGCCGACGACGACCTCGACGCCCTCCATGATCGGGACGGGGTTCATGAAGTGGAGGCCGATTACGCGTTCTGGGTGCTCGAGGTCGGCCGCGATCGAGGTGATCGAGAGCGTGCTCGTGTTCGTCGCAAGCAGGATGTCGTCGTCGCAGACCCGCTCTAAGTCGGCAAACACCTCCTGCTTGACCTCGAGTTCCTCGAGCGCGGCCTCGACGACGAGGTCGCAGTCAGCGAGATCGTCGAGCAGCGTCGTCCCCTCGATCCGGTCGCGGATCGTCTCGGGGTCTTCTGCGAGGCTGCCCCGATTCGCGAGGCGACCGAGACTGTCGTCGATCGTGTCGAAGCCGTTCTCGAGGAACTCACGTTCGATGTCGCGCATCACGACGTCGTAGCCGGCGGTCGCCGCGACCTGTGCGATGCCGCTGCCCATCGTTCCCGCGCCGACGACGCCGATCCTGTCGAGTTGCTCGCGAACCATAGCGCGCGGTACGCCGAAGATCGGGGTAAGCCTGGTGGTACTCGCCGCTTTCGTCTGGGTCTGTTCGCAGAATCCTCGTATGGCCTGCAGATTCCCGTCAGAAACTATAACAACCTCGCCCTCGAGGTACCCGTCATGTGTCGGGAGACGAAACGCGAACCGGCGTGGGTGTCGGCGATCCGACTCGCCTTTCTCGAAGGGCGAGTCGATGTCGACGGCGTGATGGACGAGGCGAACCTGATCCCCGGCCGCGAAAGGACGGTCCGAGACGTGCTCTCGACGATGCATGAACGGAACCTCCTCGAACCGGTCGCCGGATCCGAAGATACCTACGTCCCGGGACCGGTACTCATCGAGTCCGACCGGTACAACCTCGATTTCACCAAGGCCTCGGACGGGGGCGCACACCGCTGGCGCTCCAGTGGCTGATCTCCTATCCTTCGGTATAGCGAAAGCTATGTATTGACTACGGCTGTACGCCACCCCGATGGGTACGCTTACGGATACGAAGGTCTCCGAAAAGAACCTGACGACGGTACCGAAACCGGTTCGGAACTTCCTCGATGTCGGCGAAGGAGATCGGATCGAATGGCACGTCGAGAACGGACAGATCGTCGTCAAGAAACTCGAGTCGGAATAGGTCTCCGCGAGACGTCGCTCTACACGTCGCTGGGGACGTCGACGTCACGTCGCACGCCCGAATCGTCTACGTCGACGAGGACGCTCGCGTCGCTCTCGAGCAGGATCTCGCGACCGCCGACGTCACCGTCCACGGCGGTCAGCGGTTCGAAGAACCGTTCGTCGAACAGCACCGGGTTGCCACGGACGCCCTCGAACGCCGCCGCGATCGCGTCGCCGGCGTCCGCGGCGTAGGCCACCACCAGCGCGTCGACGGTTTTGGGGGAGACGAACGGCATGTCCCCGAGTGCGACGACGGTCGCCTCCAGCTCGTCGTTCCGACATCGCACCGTTTCGATCCCGGTCCGAAGCGACGACGCCTGCCCGTCGTCGTAGTCTTCGTTGACGACCGTCTCGACCGGCAGTCCCGCGAGCGCGTCTCGGACGCGCTCGGCTTCGTGACCGAGGACGACGACGACCGGATCGACGACGCTTTCGACGAGCGTCTGCGCGGCGCGACGGACGATCGGCTCCCCCTCGACGGTCGTCAGCAGCTTGTTCTCCGCGCCGAATCGGCTGCTCGTCCCGGCCGCCAGCACCACGCCGGCGACGGTCGGTGCGTTTCCACCGGCACCGTTGTCGCTCCCCTCGGCGGCCGCGTCGGGCAGATCGGCGGGCTCGAGGGCCGGAAGGTCTCTGGTTGACGGTCGGTTCGATCCGTCGCCCGTCATCGTTCCAGCGCCGTCGACGGAACGACGTCGACCGTCTCGTCGGCGGCGAGGGCGTCCGTCGTCAACACGAACCCGTCGGCGCGGCTCGCGCGCGTGCTCGAGGAGAGTACGCTCGGGTCGAACGTCTCCTCGTAGACCGGCAATGCCGAGTCGGCGTGGCCGAGCGGCATCGCGGTGCCGTCGTCGAGCGTCACCGGGATCGCGTAGGTGAACCCGGCGGTTCCGATCCCCACGTCACGGGCCAGTCGCGCGGAGACGGTCGGCAGCTCTGTATCGCCGGTGAAGAACGGGCGCGCGACCAGAGCGGTCACCAAATACGCGCCGACCGGTTTCCCCGGGATGGCGAAGGCCACCGCGTCGTGGTCGGGGAGCCGCGCGACGGCGATCGGTTTGCCTGGACGGAGTCGAACCCGATGGAACAGGACCTCGCCGAGCGAGGCGAGCGCGCGAACGACGTAGTCCTTGTCGCCGACGCTCGTGCCGCCGGTCGTGACGACGACGTCGTGCTCGCGTGCGAGGTCGTCGATTCGGGATTCGACTAGGTCGTTCTCGTCGGGGACCGAGCCCTCGTACGTCGCGTCGTGTCCCCACGACCGGGCGAGTCCCGCCAGCATCGGCGAGTCGAGGTCCCGATGGTGGCCCTCGTGGATCTCCGTGCCAGTCGCCAGCAGACCGACAGACGCGCGGTTCCGAACGGACACCTCGTCGATCCCGAGATCACCGAGCAGCAACGCGTCCTTCGCCCCGAGTCGCTCGTCCGCGTCGAACAGCCGTTCGCCCTCGCTGACGTTACTGCCCCGTTCGTAGACGTAAGTCCCGGGCTCGAGTGCCATCCCCGTGAGCCGGCCGTCTTCGACGGACGCCTCCTCGCGTTTGAGCACGGCGTTGGCCGACTCCGGCACCGGTGAACCGGTCGCGATCCGGACCGCCGTCCCGGCCTCGAGCGTCGGCGGTTCGTCCTCGGGATAGACCGGGTCGTCGACCACCTCGAGGGGGTAGTCTTCGGTCGCGTCGAACGCGAAGCCATCCATCGTGGCGTGGCTCCGTTCGGGGACGTCGATCGGCGCGTGAATCGGCTCCGCGAGGGTCCGACCGGCAAGTTCGTCGAGGGAGACGCGCTCGGTTTCGATCGACGGCAGCCACGCCGAGCGCAGCGCGCGAACGCGGCCGACGGCCGCATCGAGGTCGATTAGGTCGTCGGCGTCGCGTAGTTCCACTCCCGTCATCGGTCTAAATGGCTTCCGGAACGTGTTTTCCGAGGAACACTAACGTTTATCTGCATGGTACGGGATATCATATGGTGTGGTAAATAGTATGCACATAGTGCAGGGTTATAAAAGATGATGGCGAGGGAGACGGGACAACTGCGGTTCGTCGGAGGAGCAGTATGATGGAGTTCGACGGCGAGTTCGAACTCGAGGACGTCCCGCCGGGGAAGGCGTGGGTGGTCCTCTCGGATCCGATCGCGGTTCGGAATTCGCTGAAGGGCTGTCAGTACATCACGCCGATGAACGATGACTTCGGCTTCGACGACTACGAGCCCGACGAGGACGCCGAGACGCTACCCGAAGCCGATCCAGAGGAGGTCGCGGCGCGTGCGTTCGTCGAAGGGCAGGAGTACGCCGCCCTGATGCAGGTCGGCGTCGGGAGCGTCAAACCTCGGTTCGAGACATCGGTGATGATCGAGGAGCGAGACGAGGAGAACTTCATCATGACGGCGACCGGGAGCGGGACCGCGAGCGGCAGTAGCTTCAGCATGGAGTCGGGGATGCAGATCCATCCGCTCGAGGACGGCGAGGGCTCGCGCATCGAGTGGTGGACCGAGGCCGACATCTCGGGTCGCATCGCGCAGCTCGGCTCGCGGGTTATCAACCCCGTCGCCAACAAGATCGTGAACAACTTCTTCAGCGACATCGAGCGCCAGATGAGCGACGTCGAGGAGACGGATTCGGGCATCACGGACCGGATCCGCGGGATGCTATGAAACCGGCACAGTTCGAGACGCACGAACCCGCGACCGTCGAAGAGGCCGTGAGCCTCCTCGAGAGCCTGGACGACCGGGCGATCCTCGCCGGCGGGCAGAGCATGGTCCCCATGCTGCGGTTTCGACTCGCCGTGCCGGAGACGGTCATCGACATCAACGGCATCGAGGGGCTCGACTACCTCGAAGAGGAGGACGGCTGGCTCAAGATCGGCGCGCTCGCACGTCACGCCGACGTCGAGGAGTCGGAGCTGATTGACGAGAAGTACGGCAGCTTCGCGGACGCGGCACCGCTGGTCGCTGATCCGCAGATCCGGAACCGCGGGACGGTCGCGGGCGCGATCGCGCAGGCGGATCCGAAAGGCGACTGGGGCAGCGTTCTGCTGGCCCACGAAGGCGAGGTCGTCGCACAGGGACCCGACGGCGAGCGGGTCGTTCCGGCGGAGGACTTCTTCCTGCTGCCCTACGATACGACGCTCGACGAGAACGAACTCATCACTGAGATCCGGGTCCCGACGCCGGCCCCCCGCGAGGGCAGCGCCTACCACAAGCTCAAACGAAAGGTCGGCGACTACGCGATGGCCGGCTCGGCCGCGCGGCTCGTTCTGGACGAAGACGGCCGGATCGAGACCGCCGATATCGGGCTCACCGCCGTCGACATCACGAACGTCCGGGCGACCGACGCCGAGGACCACCTCGAGGGCGAGCGGCCCGGCAGCGAGGTCTTCAAACGCGCCGGCGAGTTGGCGGCCGAGCAGTCGAATCCAGAATCGGACGAACACGGCGACGCCGGCTACAAGGAACGGATGGTAAACGTCCTCACCCAGCGGGCGCTGGGCGACGCCGCCGAGCGCGCCGGACTCACCAAACGGAGGGTATCACAGTGACAGACACACGAGAGATCACGCTGACGGTAAACGGCACGGAACACGCGATCGAGGTCGAGCCGCGACAACTGCTCGTCCACGCGATCAGGGAGGAACTGGACCTTACCGGGACCCACATCGGCTGTGACACCGGCAACTGCGGGGCCTGTACGGTCCTCAAGGACGGCGAGCCGATCAAGTCCTGTCTCATGTTCGCGACGCAGGCCGACGGGAGCGAACTCATGACCGTCGAGGGCATGGAGGACCTCCCCGAGGCCGGCGACGACCTGCACCCGCTGCAGGAGGGCTTCCGCGAGGAACACGGGTTGCAGTGTGGCTACTGCACGCCCGGGATGATCATGTCGGGCAAGGCGTTGCTCGACGAGAACCCGGATCCCAGCGAGGAGGAGATCCGCGAGGCGATCAGCGGCAACCTCTGTCGGTGTACCGGCTACCAGAACATCGTCCGCTCGATCGAGTACGCCGCCGAGGAACTCGAGGAGGGGGAGATCGCCGCCGCGGACGGCGGCGTCGTCACGGACGCCGACGGCTCGACGGTCACGCCGGCCGAACTGACGACCGAGGACGGAGCGTTCGACTGCGGCGTCGAGAACTGCTGTGGCGGCCCCGCAACGGACCGAGATCGCGATCCCGTGTCCGGGGGTGAGAGCGAATGAGCAGCGACTCCGAACAGTACGCCGAGGCCGAAGACGGCGGGCCACAGCCCGAGAAACACTGCGGCCACGGTCGCGGCGGCATGGGCGAGGAGGTCACGCGAAAGGAGGACCAGCGATTCATCACCGGCCGGGGCAACTACGTCGACGATATCAAGAAGCCGGGGATGCTCCACTGCGAGATCGTCCGCAGCCCCCACGCCCACGCCCGCATCGAGAACATCGACAAGTCCCGGGCACTAGACGTCGACGGCGTCGTCGCCGTCCTCACCGCTGAGGATCTGCTCGAGCACGACCTCGCGACGATGCCGACGCTGATGGACGACACCCAGGACGTCCTGGTCAACGACAAGGTGAAATTCCAGTCCCAGGAGGTCGCCGCCGTCATCGCCACCGACCGGTACACGGCCAAAGACGGGGCCGAGAAGGTCGTCGTCGACTACGACGTCCTCGACCCGGTCATCGGGGCGGAGAATGCGCTCGAGGACGACGCGCCGGTGATCAGGGACGACATCGAGGGCAAGGAGGACAACCACTGCCTCGACTGGGAGACCGGCGACGAAGAGGCGACGGCCGAGGCGTTCGAGCAGGCCGACGTCACGGTCAAAGAGGACATGCTCTACCAGCGGCTCCACCCCGCGCCGATCGAGACCTGCGGTGCCGTCGGGGACTACGATCCCGGCAAGGACAAGCTGACGGTCCACATGACATCGCAGGCGCCCCACATCCACCGGACGCTGTTCGCGCAGGTGTCGGGGATCCCCGAACACAAGATCCGGATCGTCAGCCCGGACGTCGGGGGCGGCTTCGGCAACAAAGTGCCGATCTACCCCGGCTACGTCGTCGCCGCCGCGGCGTCGTACGTCTTAGAGGAGCCAGTCAAGTGGGTCGAGGAGCGCTCGGAGAACATCCAGTCGACCGGGTTCGCCCGCGACTACGACATGACCGGCGAACTCGCCGCGACCGAGGACGGCGAGATCCAGGCGGTCCGAACGGACGTGCTGGCCGACCACGGCGCGTTCAACGCCGTCGCCCAGCCCTCGAAGTTCCCCGCGGGATTCTTCAACATCTTCACCGGGTCGTACGATATCGACACCGCCTACGGGACGCTGACGGCGGCCTATACCAACACCGCGCCGGGCGGGGTGGCCTATCGGTGCTCGTTCCGCGTGACGGAGGCGGTCTACCTCATCGAACGGATGGTGAAGGTACTCGCGGACGAACTGGACATGGACCCCGCCGAGATCCGACGGAAGAACTTCATCCAGCCCGACCAGTTCCCCTACGAGAGCGCGACCGGCTGGAACTACGACTCCGGCGACTACGAGAAGGCCCTCGACAAGGCCCTCGAGATGGCCGACTACGAGTCCTACCGCGAGGAACAGCAGCGGCGGATCGAGGAGGACGCCGACAAGCTGCTCGGTATCGGGATCTCCTCCTTTACCGAAGTGGTCGGGGCCGGCCCCGGCAAGTCCTGTGACATCGCGGGCGTCGAGATGTTCGACTCCGCGGAAATCCGGGTCCACCCGACCGGGAACGCCACTGTCCGGGTCGGCGTGCAGACCCAGGGCCAGGGCCACGAGACCACCTTCGCACAGATCGTCGCGGAGGAACTCGGGATGAACGTCGACGATATCACCGTCGAACACGGCGACACCGACACCGACCCGTACGGACTCGGGACCTACGGTTCGCGGAGTACCCCGGTCGCCGGCGCGGCCGCGGCCGTCGCCTCGCGCAAGGTCCGCGAGAAGGCCAAAGCGATCGCGGCCAACGAACTCGAGGCCGCCGAGGAGGACATCGACTGGGACCGCGAGAGCGGCGAATTCCACGTCGCCGGCGCCCCGGACCGGTCGATCACGATCACCGAGATCGCCGCGGGCGCGTACATGAACCACCCGACGAGCGAGGAGCCCGGCCTCGAGGCGGTCAACTACTACGATCCGCCGGAGATGACCTATCCGTTCGGATCGTACATCGTGATCGTGGAGGTCGACCGCGAGACCGGCGAGGTCGAGTTCGAGAAGTTCGTCGCGGTCGACGACTGCGGCAACCGGATCAATCCGATGATCATCGAAGGGCAGATCCACGGCGGCCTCGCCCAGGGGATCGGGACGGCGATGCTCGAACACGTCACCTTCGACGATAACGGCAACGTCACCGGCGGAGACTTCATGAACTACCTGCTGCCGACGTCCATGGAGATCCCTGAGTTCGAGACGGGCCACACCGTCACGCCGTCGCCTCACCACCCGATCGGGGCGAAGGGCGTCGGCGAGTCGCCGACCGTCGGCTCGCCGCCAGCGATCGTCAACGCCGTCGTCGACGCCATGTCCCACGGCGGGATCAGTCACGTCGAGATGCCCATGACGCCCGATCGCGTCTGGGAGAAACTCGACGAGGCGGGGCTGGCGATGGACCCCGCGGACAACGTCGAACTCGCGTTCGAGGGACAGGAGAGTGACGGCGTCGCGGACGACTGAGCGCTCGACCCCGCGGGTCCGTCGGATCCGACCCGCGGACGAACGTCGCCGACACGACATCACCGAATGACGGGAGACACACCACCAGACGATGCGGACGAGACCGACGGCCGAAGAGCCGAAACGACAGACGATGACCTCGCGGCGCGGGAACGCGCGCTGCGAGATCGCGAGGAGCCGTACGCCCGCGCGACCGTCGTCCGGCGAGAGCCGCCGGTGTCGGCGAACGTCGGCGACCGCGCGCTCGTCACGGCGGACGGCGACCTGCACGGCTGGGTCGGCGGCGCTGCTTGCGCGCAGTCGCGCGTCGTCGAGGTCGCTCGAGCGGCCATCGTCGACGGCGAGCCGCGGCTACTGGGGCTCGCGCCAGACCCCGACGACGTCGACCGCCCCGGACTCGAGGCCTACCCCATGCTGTGTCACAGCGAGGGGACCCTCGAGATATTCATCGAGCCGGTGGTCCCGACGACCCGACTGCTCGTCGTCGGCGGTTCGCCGGTCGCTCGGTCGCTGACCCGGCTGGCACCGGAACTCGACCTCGAGGTGACCGTCGTCGACCCCGACGCCGACGGGGACGAGTACCCGGCAGGGACGACCGTCCTGTCGACGCTCGAGCCCGCCGAGATGGCCGACGCGGTCGGCGCGGGCCCGTTCGTGGTCGCGGCCTCGATGGGCGAGTACGACGCCCGCGGGGTCGCCGCCGGCGTGCTCGCCGACGCCCCTTACGTCGGTCTCGTTGCGAGCGACGGCCGGGCCTCAGAGGTCGTCGAACGGGCCGCCGGACTCGTCGACCGCGACCCGGAGACCGTCCGTGAGCTGGTCACGAACCCCGCGGGAGTCGACGTCGCGGCGTCGTCGGGCCCCGAGATCGCGGTGAGCCTGTTGGCCGAACTGATCGACGTTCGGGCCGAGACCGAAACCGTCGTCGCGTCCGACTCGAGCGGCGATGCCGAGGGTGAGGCGGTCGACGACGAGTCGGACGAGCCCGCCGCGGCGACCGACCCGGTCTGCGGCATGACCGTCGAGCCGGCGGACGCACCGAGCGTCACCCACGACGGGACGACCTACTACTTCTGTTGTCCCGGCTGCGCGGACTCGTTCGAGAACGACCCCGAGGAGTACCTCGAGCCCGCCGAGGGCGAAACGACGGAGCTACCATGACGGGCGAAACGCCGGTGACGCCGGTCGAACCGCTGACCGAGGCGGCGATCCGCGAGCGGTTCGACCGCCAGCAGTACGTCGCCGACGATCGCGTGGTCACGACCGTCCACCTGGCGCTGCAACTCGGCCGGCCCCTCCTCGTGGAGGGGCCGCCCGGCAGCGGCAAGACCGAACTCGGCAAGGTCCTCGCGGACGGGTTCGACACGGAGCTGATCCGGCTGCAGTGCTACGAGGGCTTGACCGCCGAGAACGCCCTCTACGAGTGGAACTACACGAAACAGCTGCTGGCGGTGCAGTCGAACGAAGGGACGGTCGCCGACGACGCCGCAGGAGCCGCGGACCGGCCGTCCGACGCCGAACGCGACGATCGACCCCAGTCCGTCTTCGACGAGGAATACCTGCTCGAGCGCCCCCTGTTGCGCGCGCTCACCGCCGGCGAGGACCGCTCGCCGGTGCTGTTGATCGACGAGATCGACCGCGCCGACGAGGCCTTCGAGGCCTTCCTGCTCGAGCTCCTCTCGGACTACCAGGTGTCGATTCCAGAGTTGGGGACGGTCAGCGCCGAGCACCCGCCGATCGTCGTCCTCACGTCGAACCGGACCCGCGGACTCAGCGACGCGCTCAAACGGCGCTGTCTCTACTTGCACGTCGAGCCGCCGTCGTTCGAGACGGAGTACGAGATCGTCTCGCGGAAGGTGCCCGAACTCGACGCGGCGATCGCGGCAGAGGTCTGTGCCGTCGTCGAGCGGCTCCGCGAGGAGTCGTTCCTCAAGCGGCCCGGCGTCGCCGAAACGCTGGACTGGGCGCGGGCCGTCGCCGCGCTCCGGACCGACGACCGGGACCGACCGCTCTCGACCGACGAAATCGAGCGGACGATCGGCTGTCTCCTCAAGGAGGTCGAGGACGTCTCTCGGATCGACACCGAGTTGCTCGAGCAGCTACGGGCGGCCGCGGCCGACGCCGACGCGCGAGTCGAGACAGAGCCATGACACCGAACTCCGACGCCGAGCGGCGCGACCATGACCACCGGGCCGACGGCGGTCGCCGCGGCCGACGGGGGCTCGAGCGACCGACCGCCGGCGGCGTGCCGGACTTCGAAGCCGCCCGGACGCACGTGTTGACGGAACTCGTGCGCTTCGTCGGGCGGCTCCGCCGGGAGGGTGCGACGGTCGCGGCCGACGGCACGCTCGAGGCGGCGCGGGCGCTCGCCGCGGTCGGACTCGCGGATCGAACGACCGCCGCGGACGCGCTCCGGGCGACTCTGCTCACCGAGGCCAGCGACGGCGAGGTTTTCGACGCGGAGTTTCCGACCTTCTGGCACCGGCTCCGGACCGGACTCGACCGCATCGCGACCCACGAGGGGAGTGGCGCTACCGACGGCGATGGCCCCGTGAGCGGGCCCGCCGCAGACCTCGAGGCCGACGACGGGGGGACGGTCCCGTCGGCCGACGACGAGGCGCCGACGCCGGACTCGAGCGACGAGTCGGGCGACATCGACGTTCGGATCGCGACCGGAAGGCGCCACGCCGCCGGCGAGCGAGCGGTCGACGCCGGCGAAGACGCCGCGCGCCGGTACAGTGCCGTGGGGGGGCGTCAGCCGGTCGAAGCCGACGACGCGTCGCTGTCGGCCGCCGACGACGCGGCGATCGATCGGTTCGTCGCGGCGCTCGCGACCATTCCGGGCCGACGCACCCGAGCGGCCCCGGACGGCGACCGCGTCGACGCGCGCCGAGCGCTCCGCGCGAGCCTCGGGACCGGCGGAACGGCGATGGAACTCCCCGCTCGCGACCCGGTGCCGACCGAACTCCGGTGCTGTCTGTTGATCGACGTCAGCGGTTCCGTCCTCGACACGGTCGACCGCGACGCGCTACTGGCCGTCGTCGAACGGCTCCGGGAGCGCGCGCGGACGGCCTCGGTCTTCCTGTTCGACACCGACCTCGTCGACGCAACCGGGGAGTTCGAGCGCGCCGGCGGCGATCCGGCAGGCGCCCTCCGCGAGGCCGAGATCGAGTGGGGCGGCGGGACGCGGATCGGCGACGCGTTCGAGACGCTGCGGCGACGCCACCCCCACGCGGTGGACCGCCGGACCGTCGTCGTCGTGGTCAGCGACGGCCTCGACGTCGGCGACCAGACGACCCTGGAGGACGGGATCACCTGGCTGGCCCGCCGGGCCGACGCGGTCGTCTGGCTCAATCCGCTGGCCGTCTCGCCGGCGTACGAGCCCCGGTCGCGGGGGATGGCGACCTGTCTCCCGTACGTCGACGGCCTGTTCGGCTTCGCGACGCCGCCGGACCTCGCCGCCGCCGCGCGCCAACTCGAGCGCCGCGGGATCGACGGCCCGGTCGGCTACGAACACGACCCGCGACGGATCGCGGCCGAAGACGGGGGCGATCTCGAGTGACCGATCCGATTCTCCCCGCGGTCGTCGACCGCCTGCGGGCCCGCGGCGCGCTCGAGGGGGCGACGGTCGACCGCGTGACCGTCGGCGACGCGGCGGTGCTCGTCGAACTGGCGGGCACCGACGGCGGCGCGACGGCGCGGAACCGACCCACCGCTGGTCTCGCCCACCGCTCGTCGGAGGAGGCCGAAGCGGCGACAGACCTCGCGAGGCCGGCCGACGAGGTCGATCTCGAGACGCTCCTCGCGTGGGCGACGCGGACGGCTTCCGAGTCGGGGACGGATCCGCTCGAGACCGCGGTCGGCGTCGCCGCGGTCAACGCGCTGTCGGCCCCGTTCGTCGACTGGACCGACGGGGATCCGATGGCGCTGCTGGATTCCGCCGTCGAGACGATCGCGACGGTGGGGCTCTTCCGGCCGGCGTTCCGGAAGTTCGCCGACGTCGACGTCCGCGTCGTCGAACGGCGAGCCGTCGGCCCCGTATCGGCTCCCGAGGGGGTCCGAGTCACCGCGTACCGACCGGACGAAGCGAGCGCGGCGATGGCCGGCGCTTCCGTCGTCTTCGTCACCGGCTCGACCCTCATCTACGGCGGACTCGAGCGCTATCTCGCGGCCGCACCGGTGTCGGCGACGGTCGTCCTGATCGGCGCGACGGCGTCTCTCCTCCCGGGACCGGCGTTCGAAGCCGGGGTCGACGTCGTCGCCGGCGCGGCGGTGACGGACCGTAAGCGCGTCCGCGAGGCCATTCGGGCCGGCGCGTGTGGGACTGACCTGCACGACGCGGGCGTTCGCAAGGTCTACGCGGTGGCCGATCGGGAG
>SDGW01000440.1_pt1 | contig 17469 bp, 25 predicted proteins | sample 2873831 | NCBI WGS metagenome assembly SDGW01 (sample SAMN08132700, study PRJNA421101) | hypersaline lake metagenome | isolation source: celular fraction 0.22 microns magnesium sulfate-rich crust from ephemeral... | place: Spain: Penahueca Lagoon, Toledo | collected 2011-07
CCCGAACTCGACCGTGAACCCGTCGAGCGTGAGGTCCTCGGCGTGGACGCGCAGGCCCTCGGTGCGCTCCTCGACGGTGACCTCCGCCCGGCGCTCGACGGCGCAGGGGACCGCCGGCTCGCCGTACACGACCGCGTGCTCCCCGAACAGGTACACTTTCCCCGGGGCGCTGGCTGTGACCATACCCGCCCCTCTGTAGCCGTCCCTAAGGGGCTTTTCGGAGCGGGCCGCAATCCGATGCCTCGCCGTCCCCGCCGTCGTGACCTCACCGCTCCAGCACTCGCATCCGCATCTCCTGCTCCGGGTGGGCCGTCAGCGACGGACTCAGCTCCAGGGGCGTCTCGCCGAGGAACTCCAGGCGGTAGTCGCTCGCCGTCGTCGCTAGGATCAACTGGGCCTCCAGCATGGCGAGGTGCTTGCCGATGCAGTGGCGCGGGCCGCCGCCGAACGGGAAGTACGCGAACCGGTGGCGGTCCTCGCTGCGCTCCGGCGACCACCGCTCGGGGTCGAAGGTGTCGGGGTCGTCCCACAGCCGGTCGGAGCGGTGGACCGCCCACTGCGGGAGCATGACGGCCGTCCCCGCCGGCACCTCGTAGCCCGCCAGTTCGACGTCCGTCGTCGGCTCCCGGAAGATGGTGTACACGGGCGGGAACAGGCGCATCGCCTCCTGGATCACCCACTCCAGATACTCCAGGTCACGGACGTGCTCCATCCCGGGCCGCTCGTCGCCGACGACGTCGTCGACCTCTTCGTGGAGGCGCCGCTCGACGTCGGGGTGCTCCGACAGCAGGAACCACGAGTACGTCAGCGTCAGCGCCGTGGTGTCGTGGCCGGCCAAAAGCATCGTCATCATCTCGTCGCGCAGCTGGTCGGGCGACTGCTCGCCGCGACCGCGCGCGCGCATCAGTATCGACAGGAAGTCCATCGGTCCCTCCTCCTCGGACCCGAACGTCCCGCGCCGCCGCTCGATCACCTCGTCGAGCACGCCGTCCAGCGCGTCGACGGCGGCGGCGAACTCCCGGTCGCCGGGCATCGGCACCCACTCCGGCGCGGCGAACCGAACCGGGTCGGGCTCGAACCGGGCGCCCAGGGGGACCAGTTGCTCCTGGATCTCGGTCACCCGTTCGTCCGGCAGTTCGACGCCCATCATCAGATCGAGGATGACGTCCAGCGTCACGTGGGTCATCGACCGCTCGACGTCGACCACGTCGCCCGCCGTCCACTCGGACAACAGCGACTCGGCGTGGCCGGTGATCCGGTCGGCCATTCCGGCCAGCCGCGACATCGTGAACGCGGGGTTGGCAAGCTCCCGCTGACGCTCCCAGGTCTCGCCCTCGCTCAGCAGGAGCCCCTCGCCGAGCAGGTCACCGAGGGCGTCGCCCTGGAAGTCGGGCTTGCGAAAGCGGTCGGCGTCGGACACCAGGATCCGCTCGATGACGTCCGGATTGGCCACCATCACGGTGTCCATCGGTCCCATGTCGAACCTGGCCACGTCGCCGTAGGCCGCCTCCAGCGCGGAGAGGAATCGGAACGGGTCGCGGGCGTACGTCCGACTGCTCCCGAACAGGGGCTCGCCGTTCGGACCGGGTGGGGTCTCTGCCATCGGACCTGTTAGGCGACTGCCGCATTTGAATGGCGTGCCAACACCCGTCAGAGATACGAGGCCGGATCGAGGTCGACCCCGGTGTGGTGCCGGATCGCCGCGCCCGCCAGCCCGCTGACCGCGCTCAGCCCGACCGTGTAGCAGGCGAACAGCGCGAACGCGATCGCGAGGAAGAGGTCGTACGCGGGCGCGTCCGGCGGAATCCCGAAGCCTAGCCACCCGGCGAGCCACAGCGCCGGCGCGAACAGCGCCAGCAGCGGCACGCCGACGACGACGCCCGAGAGGCCGCCGACGAGCAGCGAGTGCGCGTACCCGCCACCGTCCCGGTAGGCCGCGCTCGCCCCGCCGACCAGCGACGAGAAGGGCAGAACGGAGAGGGCGAGCGTCACGGCCGCGCCCGCCGCGGCGTCGACGACCAGTCGGGGCATCGCCTCAGAGGCCGGTGTCGTACTTCAGGTAGTTGCCGACCCAGCCGCCCAGCGCGCTCAGGCCGACGACGGTCAGGATCGTGGTCAGCGCGGCGACGGCGAGAAACGCGGCCCCGACGGCTCCGACGGCCAGCGCGCCGCCGACGTCGAGCAGGGCGCCGAACCCGAGCAGCCCGAGGACGAACACCAGCACGAGGCCCGCGAGCGCCGTCGGGATCAGCGAGACGAGCCCCGAGAGCGCGCCGACGCGCAGCCCGTCGGATCGCTCGCCGCCGTCGAGGTAGCCGGCGACGGCGCCGCCGATCAGCGGGGCGGCGGGCGCGACGACCAGCGCGGCGACGGCGGTCACGACTGCGCCGATCACGGCGTTGACAAGCGTGTCTCCCTCGGCCATGTGCGCCGCTTTGCGGTCGGCGGGGATAAGCCTATTCGAGAACGGCCACGCTGCGAAGACGATCCGAAACGAAAAGCGTCCGGCTCAGATGTCGCTCTCGAAGTCCTCGAGCGCGTAGACGGTGTCGGCGCCGCGGCGGTCGAGGGTCTCGTTAGCGAGCAGCCAGTAGACGACCGAGAGGGCTTTGCGACCCTTGTTGTTCGTGGGCACCACGAGGTCGACGTTGGACGTTGTGTTGTTGGAGTCGCACATCGCGATGACCGGGATGCCGACGGTGATGGCCTCCTTGACGGCCTGGGCGTCGCCGATGGGGTCGGTCACCACGACGACGTCGGGCTCGATGTACCCGTCGTAGTCGGGGTTGGTCAGCGTGCCCGGGATGAAGCGGCCGGTGCGGGCGCGGGCGCCCACGGCGTCGGCGAACTTCTCGGCCGGGAACCGACCGTACTGGCGCGAGGAGGCGACCAGGATCTGCTCGGGGTCGTAGTTCTCCAGGAAGTCCGCGGCCGTGCGGATCCGCTGGTCGGTCATCGACACGTCCAGCACGTAGAGACCGTCGGTCCGGACGCGGTGGATGAACCGCTCCATGTCCTTGGTCTTCTGCTGGGTACCGATGTGGACCCCGGCGCCGAGGTACTCCTCGACGGGGATGAGGAGGTCGGCCTCGTCGTCGGGCATGACGTCCTCGTCCAGCTGCGGTGTCTCGTCCTCGGCCTCGGCCTCCTCGGCCGCGGCGTCGGCGGGCGCTTCCTCAGTGTCGGTAGCCTCGTCGGCGCCCGTCTCGGCGTCGACGTCCTCGGCCGCCTCGGCCTCGGTGTCGACGTCGGACTCGGACGCGTCGAGACCTTCGTTTTCGTTGCCGCTCATACTGCGTTGTCCTCGATGCGGATCAGTTCGTTCAGCTTGGCTGTGCGCTCGCCGCCGACCGCGCCCGTCTTGATGAACGGGGCGTCGGTCGCGACGGCGAGGTGGGCGATGGTGGCGTCCTCCGTCTCGCCGCTGCGGTGGGAGACGACCGACGCGTAGCCGTTGTCGCGCGCCAGTTCGATGGCGTCGACGGCGTCGGTCAGCGTCCCGATCTGGTTGGGCTTGATCAGGATGGAGTTGGCCGCGCCCGCGTTGATGCCGGCCTGCAGGCGCTCGACGTTCGTCACGAAGAGGTCGTCGCCGCAGACCAGCGTCTGGTCGCCGACATCGTCGGTGAGGTCGGCGAAGGCCTCGTAGTCGTCCTCGTCGAGGGGGTCCTCGACGTAGACGAGGTCGTACTCCTCGACCTTCTCGGCGATGTACTCGATCTGCTCCTCCGCGGAGCGGACGCGCTCGCCGTAGACGTAGCCGTCCTCCTCGTCGTCGTAGAGCTCGGCACCGGCCACGTCGAGGCCGAACTCGATGGCGAAGCCGAAGTCGTCGGCGACGGCGTCGACGGCCTCGTCCATGATCTCGAAGGCCTCGTCGTCGTCGATCGACGGCGCCCAGGCGCCCTCGTCGCCCTTGCCGGCGGGGAGGTCGCGGTCCTGCAGGATGTCGTGGACCTCCTGGTGGACGGCGGCGTTGGCGAAGACGGCCTCCTCGACGCTGGGCGCGCCGACGGGGGCCGCGAGGAACTCCTGGATGTGCGTGGCGTCCGCGGCGTGCTCGCCGCCGCCGATGATGTTACCCAGCGGCGTCGGGAACTCGTTGCCCCGGAAGGTGCCGCCGAGGTGCTGGTACAGCGGCGCGCCGAGCACGTCGGCGCCGGCCTTCGCGGCGGCCATGGAGATGGCGACCGCACTGTTGGCGCCGATGCCGGAGAAGTCGTCCGTGCCGTCGGCGGCGTGCAGCGCGTTGTCCACGTCGCGCTGGTTGCCGGCGTGGACCTCGCCGACGAGCCGCGGGATCGCGTCCTCGCGGGCGTTGGCGATGGCTTCACCGGCGGGCAGCTCGATGGCCTCGTACTCGCCGGTGCTGGCCCCGCTGGGGGCCTTGCCGCGGCCGAAGCCGCCCGATTCGGTCAGGACGTCGGCCTCGACGGTCGCGTTGCCGCGGGAGTCGAGCACTCTGCGCAGCCGGACGTCGGTGATGAGCGTCACTGGTGGTCACCTCGGCGGACGGTGAAGGGGAGGACCCCGGAGTCGTACTCCTCGGCCGCGATGAGGATCGGCTGGGTCTGCTCCGTGTCGATCAGCACCGGTGCGCCGTGGGCCACCTGCAGCGCTCGCGCCCCCAGGATCCGCGCCTTCTCGTAGCGGTTCTCCTGCGCCATCATTGATAGGGAGCCACGATGTCGACGAGGTCCTTGTGCGAGACGAGCATCCGGCGACAGCAGTGCCGCTCGACGCCCAGCTCGTCGAGGACCTTCTCCGGGTCCTCGGGATCGTCGGTCTCGCGCGTGCGAGCCTTGAACTCCTCCCAGTGCTCGCCGACGACGTTGCCGCAGGTGAAACACCGGACCGGTACCATCATGCTAGATCACCTGTAGGACTTCTGGTAGCGAGCCCGGGCGCCGGGACCGCCCCACTTCTTGGACTCGGACTGGCGGACGTCGTTGACCAGCAGCGAGCGGTCGAACTCCATGTACGCGTCGCGGAGTTCGGCGTCGTTGGTGTGGTCCACGAGGCCGCGGGCGATGGCGGTCCGGGCCGCGTCGGCCTGGCCCATGACGCCGCCGCCCTCGACGGTGACCTCGACGTCGACCTGCTCGCGCAGCTCGTCGTCGGCGATGCGGAACGGCTCCAGCATCTTGAGCTGTGCCAGCTCCGGCTCGACCAGCTCGACGGGCTGGGAGTCGACGCGCACGCGGCCCTCGCCGTCGCGGATCGTCGCGCGGGCGATGGCCGTCTTCTTCTTGCCTGAGGTGTTCGTTACCATGTGACGTTCGCTCCGATTGATTCGCTGACGTCCCCGAGGGAGACGAACTTGATGTTCGACAGGCGGTCCAGCGACGTGTCCTCGAGCACCTCGCCCTCCTCGTCGAGCGGGTTGCCGACGTAGACGCGGACGTTCGAGAGTGCCTCGCGCCCGCGGGGCTTCTTGTGCGGGAGCATGCCGCGGATGGACCGCTTCATGATGCCGTCGGGTCGGCGCGGGTAGTTCGGCCCCTGATCGGAGCCGACGTCCCGGCGCTTCTGGAACTTCTCGACGATCTGATTCTCCCGTCCGGTGATGACCGCGCGCTCGGCGTTGATCACGGCCACGCGCTCGCCGTCGAGCGCGCGCTCCGCGACCTGCGAGGCGACGCGGCCGAGGATGCAGTCGCGGGCGTCGATGACGACGTCCGCTTCGAACTCTGCGGCGTTCATCGGATCACCCGTACGTTCGATCCTTCGGGGTTGTCTTCGACTAGCTGTTCGAGCGATACGGCCTCTCCGACCTGGTCGATCTTCGTCTCGGCGGTGCCGGAGAAGTCGACGGCTGCGACGGTGACGTCCTTCTGCAGGACGCCGGACCCGAGCACCTTGCCGGGCACGACGACGGTCTCGTCTTCCCGGGCGTACCGTTCGATCTGGCCCAGGTTGACTTCCGCGTGCGTGCGCCGTGGCTTCTCGAGCCGCTCGGCGATGTCGCCCCAGACGTCGCCGCCCGAGTTGCGGGCGGCCGACTTCAGGTCGGCGATGAGACTACTGAGTCTCGGATTTGTCTTGCTCATAACCTACCTCCTGTGAGAAAATGCAGGGAGCAGGATTTGAACCTGCGGACCCCTACGGGACCGCGCCCTGAACGCTGCGCCGTTGGCCTGCCTTGGCTATCCCTGCTCGCATTGTGTCGTAGTTGTTGGCCCCGAAAACCGCTTTCGATCCTCGCGCTGTCAGGGACGAGGGATGCGGTCATCGGAGTCGCGGTTGGGGCTGGGGTCATCTTACAGTTGGACTGCGTCGCGCAGTTCGTCCGCGCGGTCGCGAATCGTCTCGACCGCGCGGAGAGTCAGTTCCTCGACGGTGAACGAGCCGTCCGTCTCGACGTGGAACACGAACGCGTTCTCGACGTCGTGGACGTCCAGCTCCTTCCCGGGGTAGCGCTTCGTGAGGTCGTTGTCGAACTCGTCGGTCAGCACGAGGTCGCCGTTCTCGGCGTCCGGGTCGACCTCGGCGTCGACGTGCTCGGCCGCCTGCTCCTCGATGACGCCCCGCAGGATCTGCGGGTCGTCGTCCCCGAACTCGCCCGCGTCGCCGACGACCTCCACGGTCTGGAGGTGCCGGTAGCCGACGGCCACGCCGCCCTGGTGTTTGGCGTGGTCGCGGCCGCGGTCGAGGACGGCGTCGGCCTCGACTTCGAGGCGCTGGCCGTCCTTCAGGTCGATGATCGGGACGTTGTCGTCGGCCGGCTCGACCAGCGGGTCGTTGCTGACCAGGTCGCCCGAGTAGGCCGTCTCGGGCCCCTCGACGTCCAGCGACAGGGTCACCTCGTCGCCCACCTCGAAGTCGTCCAGATCCGTCGTCAGGGGGACGAGTCCGAGCCGCAGGCCGAGCTGCTCGTCGAACATCACGCTGGAGTTCTCGATGAACCGGACGGTGTCGATGCTGAAGGTCGGCACGTCCGCGATCATCGCCCGGCGGATGCCGTTGGCGAACGCGGGGGTGATCCCGCGGACCAGGAACCGGGCCTCGCGGTCCGAGCGTTCGACGAACTCAACCTCGTAGTCACCTGGCATGGATCAGAAGCCCGCGTTCTTGGGACCGCGAGTGCCGTCGTGGGGGATCGGCGTGACGTCCTCGATGCGACCGATCTCGAGGCCGGCGCGAGCCAGCGCGCGGATCGTCGCCTGCGCGCCCGGCCCGGGGGACTTCTGCTGGTTCCCGCCAGGACCGCGCACGCGGACGTGAACGCCCTCGACGCCCGCCTCCTGGGCCTCCTCGGCGACGACCTCAGCCATCTGCATCGCGGCGTACGGCGAGGCCTCGTCGCGGTTCTGCTTGACGACCGTCCCGCCGGAGCTCTTGGCGAGCGTCTCCGCGCCGGTCTGGTCGGTGATCGTGATGATCGTGTTGTTGAACGATGCGTGCACGTGGGCGATGCCCCACACTCCGTCCTCTGATTCGCTCATTCTTGTGCCTCCGCGCGTTCGGGATGGAGTTCGTCCGCGATCGGACTGTTCGGATCGAAGCCGACGGCGTCCTCCTCGGCCACCTCGACCTTCCGCGAGGGGATGGAGACCCGCGCGCCGTCCACGACGATGTGGCCATGGTTGACGAACTGGCGGGCCTGCTCGGCCGTGTTCGCGTAGCCCTTGCGGTAGACGACCGTCTGGAGACGGCGCTCGAGGACGTCGGTCACGTCAAGCGACAGCACGTCGTCCAGCGAGTCGTTCTCCGAGAGGATGCCGTAGCGCTTGAGCCGCGCGAGGAACTCCTCGGCCTCGTTGGCGGCGCCCTCGCCCTCGGCCCGGCCCAGCAGCTGGCGGGCCTCGCGACGGTAGGCGCGGAGCTCGGACTGGGCGCGCCAGAGCTCTTGCTTGTTCTTGAGCCCGTAGCGGCCGATGAGGTTCGACTCGTCGGCGATGCGTTCGCCCTGATAGGGGTGGTTCGGCGTCTCGTAGAACTTCGTGTTGGATCCGAGCGCCATTATTCTTCACCACCTTCCTCGCCGGCGGCCTCCTCGGCCTGCTCCTCCTTGATGGCCTCGACGTTGACACCGATGGTGCCCTCCGTCCGGCCGGTGGACTTCGTGCGCTGGCCGCGGACCTTCTGTCCGCGCTTGTGGCGCACGCCCTTGTAGGAGTCGATCATCTTCATGCGGTTGATGTCCTGACGACGCGTCAGCTCGAGATCGTTGCCGATCTCGTGGGTCGTCTCACCGCTGAAGAAGTCGTTCTGGTGGTTTGCGAGCCAGTCCGGGACCTCGTCGGCGAAGCCCTCGACGACATCGACGACCTCGTCGATCTCGTCGTCCTCAAGGCGACCGAAGGTCGCGCGGCGGTCGACGCCGGCCTTGTCGGAGATGATCCGGGCGGCCCGCTGGCCGACCCCGTTCAGTTCCATCAGGGCTCGCTCGACGGACTTCGTCCCGTCGAGGTCGGTCTGTCCGATGCGGACGAAGTAGCGGAGGTCCTCGTCGTCCTCCGGCGCGTCCGCGTTCTCGGGTTCTTCTGCACTCATGTGTAGTTGATCGGTGTGTGAGCGTCGTGGCGGGGATTCGAACCCCGGAGGCTTGCGCCACAGAGTTAGCAACCCTGCGCCTTGGGCCAGGCTTGGCTACCACGACACGCTGTCAGACACTCGCGCCCTCGCAAGCCCACGAGGACTCGGGGCGCCGCGCCCCTGCACGAGTCTACTCCATACTCCTGTAGCAGTGTATTTAAACGCAACGAAACGGCCGTATGGGTCGGGAGCGAATAGCACACCCGGCCGGGAAACCGTCTTCCCCGTCGCGGCCCACGTCTCCGGTATGACCGACACCGTCGACCCGCGCGACAGGCCGACGCTCCGACGGCACCTCGAGCGGTTCGGTCGCGACGTGGTCGAGCGCGAGGACGGGACCCTCGCGGCGCGCTTCGGGGGGACGACCCGGTTCGCCGTCGACCCGGAAGGGCACGTCGAGGCCGGGATGCCCCTCCACGAGTTCGACGGGATCGCGGAGGGGCTGGTGTTCGACCACGAGGCCGGGACCGTCACCGTCGTCGCTGGCGAGGGCGCCGACGCCCTCGAGTACACTTTCCGGGCGCCCTGACGGCAGCCATCGCCGACAACACGTCACAATCCTTATCGACGGTCCCCCGCCTACGACGGGACATGGACGAAGCAGACGTTCGCGAGCACCTGCGGGGGGTCGAGGACCCGGATATCGGAGACGACATCGTCTCGCTCGGGCTGATCAACGACATCGAGATCACCGACGAGTCTATCGCCATCGACCTCGCCCTGGGCGCGCCCTACTCGCCCAACGAGACCGCCATCGCCGCGCGCGTGCGAGAAGCGCTCGACGACGTCGACCGGGAGATCGACCTCACCGCGAGCGTCGACGCCACGGTCGACGCCGCCGAGGACCCGCTGCCGGGCGTCAAGAACGTCATCGCCGTCGCCTCGGGGAAGGGCGGCGTCGGCAAGAGCACGCTCGCCGTCAACCTCGCCGCCGGCCTGGCCGACCGCGGCGCCCGCGTCGGCCTGTTCGACGCCGACGTGTACGGCCCGAACGTCCCGCGGATGGTCGACGCCGACGAGCAGCCCCAGGCCACCGAGGACGAGGAGCTGATCCCGCCCGAGCAGTTCGGCGTGAAGCTGATGAGCATGGACTTCCTCGTCGGCGAGGACGACCCCGTCATCTGGCGCGGCCCGATGGTCGACAACGTCCTCACGCAGCTGTGGAACGACGTCGTCTGGGGGAATCTCGACTACATGATCGTCGACCTGCCGCCGGGGACCGGCGACACCCAGCTGACCATGCTCCAGAGCATCCCAGTCAGCGGGGCCGTCATCGTCACCACGCCCCAGGAGGTCGCCCTCGACGACGCGCGCAAGGGCCTGCGCATGTTCGGCCGCCACGAGACGCCCGTGCTGGGCATCGTCGAGAACATGTCCACCTTCGTCTGCCCCGACTGCGGCGGCGACCACGACATCTTCGGCAGCGGCGGCGGCCGCGACTTCTCCGAGGAAACCGACCTCCCCTTCCTCGGCGAGATCCCGCTCGACCCGGCCATCCGCGAGGGCGGCGACGACGGCAAGCCGCTCGTCCTGGAGGAGGACAGCGAGACCGGCGACGCCTTCCGCGAGTTCGTCCGGCGGACCGCCATCAACCAGGGGATCGTCCACCGCAAGCGCCACGTCGATCGCCACCGGGAGCGCGACGGAACGGAGGAAGTCGAACAGTAGCGAGCGCGGCGAACGGCTACGTCAGCGCGGCCGCTACCCGGTTCGGTTCGCGAGACAGAAACAGATCAGATCAGGCTTCGACCTGCGCGCCCTGCTTGCTCGTGACGTAGCCGGCGATGCGGTTGCGGACGCCCTTGGACTCGACGTTCGTTAGCTCAGCGACGGCCTCCTTGTTGTGCTCGAAGTCGTGACCGAAGGCGTCCGGGTATCGTTCCATCAGCAGCGTCGCGGTCTTCTTGACGTAGGCGGGCTTGATTGCCATGTCTGCCACTTCCCGTGTCGCGCCCTAAAAGCATTCGACTCGTTCCGGGGGCGTGCGAGAGCCTAACTAGCGCCTGCCCTTCCACGGCCTGACCGGCGCCGCCCGCGCTCGTCGGGGACTCGGACCGCTCCGAGACGGACCACCAGGACCGACCGCGAGGAGGATTAGACGTGTCTAATATTTTCATTCGATGCAAACTATTATCATACCTGGCCGACCACTTTCGACTAATGACAACTGACGACAGGGCGACCGTGTCCCGTCGGCGGGCCATCGCCGCCGGTGGGTCACTCCTGCTCGGCGGGCTCGCCGGCTGTCTCGGGACCCGCGGACAGACTCGCGAGTCCGACGGCGCCGAGGAGCCGACGGCGGTCGTCTCCTTCTTCAGCTTCTACGACTTCGCCCGGAAGATCGCGGCGGGGACGCCCCTCCGGGTAGAGAACCTCGTGCCGACCGGTCTCCACGGTCACGGGTGGGAGCCCGACGCGAGCGTCACGCGCGATATCATCGAGGCGGACGCCTTCGTCCACGTCGGCGAGGGGTTCCAGCCCTGGGCCGACCGGGCGATCCAGACGGTGCGCGACGACGGCGCCGACACGCACCTGATCAACGTCCGCGAGGGGATCGAGCTCGTGTCGCTGGCGGCCAGCCTCGACGCGGACGAGGAGGGCGTCGGCGACGGCAACGCGAGAGACCCACACTTCTGGCTCGACCCGCAACGCGCGAAGCGGGCCGTCGACAACGTCGCCGCGGGCTTCGCCGAGCGGTTCCCCGACCACGCGGACGCCTTCCGCGAGAACGCCGAGGCGTACAAAGCGGACGTGCTGGACCGTATCGACGCGGACTACGAGCGGCTGTTCGGCCGGGCGGACCGGGACGTGGTCCAGCTGGCCGCGCACAACGCCTTCCAGTACGTCGGCGCCCGCTACGGGGTCGAGATGCGGCCGCTGGTCACCAACCTCGCGGCCAGCGGCGACGTCAAGCCCGCGGACATCAGGGAGGCCAAGGCAGTCATCGACGAGAACGACATCAGATACGTCGGCGCCGGCGTGTTCGAGAGCCGCCGTCCGGCGAGACAGCTCGTCTCGGAGACCCGCGTCGAGGCGTACTTCCCGGTGACGCCGTTCGCCGGCGTCCTCGAGGAGTGGGTCGAGCAGGGCTGGGGCTACGAGGAAGTCGCGTACAACGTCAACATGCCGACGTTCGACGTGGTCCTGGGCAACGAGTCCCCCGAGGACGCCGGCCCCGACGGGTGGCACGAGCGATGGCGGAACTTCGAGTGAGTCAGATGCAGGACACAGACACTACCGAGACGACCCCGGCGGCGGACTCCTCGACGACCGCGGACGGGGACGCCGCCGACGAACCGGTCGTCGAACTCTCCGGCGTCACCTTCGGCTACGCGGCGACGCCGGTGGTCGAGGACGTCTCGCTGACCGTCCGGCCCGGCGAGTACGTCGCCGTCGTCGGTCCGAACGGGTCGGGCAAGTCGACGCTCCTGCGCCTCGCGCTCGGGCTCCTGAAGCCGGATTCCGGCACGGCGCGCCTCTACGGCGAGCCGGCCCACCGGTTCGACGACGGGCGGCGCCTCGGCTACGTGGCGCAGGACGCCAGCGCCGCCAAGTCCATGCCGATCACGGTCGAGGAGGTCGTCGAGATGGGGCGCTTCCCGCACGTCGGGTTCGGCCGCCTCTCGGCGGCCGACCGCAGTATCGTCGAGGAGGCGCTGGACGCGGTCGGGATGAGCGACTTCGCCGACCGGCGCGTCGCGGACCTCTCCGGCGGGCAGCGCCAGCGGGCCTTCATCGCACGGGCGCTCGCCGGCGAGGCCGACCTGCTCGTCTTGGACGAGCCGACGGTGGGCGTCGACGCCGCGTCGGTCGCGGCGTTCTACGACCTGCTGTCGTCGCTCAACGAGCGGGGGATCACGGTCGTCCTGATAGAACACGACCTGCGGGCGGTCAGCCAGCGGGCCGAGCGGGTCGTCGGGCTCGACCGCACGGTCCGCTTCGACGGCCCGGCAGCGGAGTTCGCGGCGACCGACGGGCTCGTCGGTGCGTTCGGCCGCGCGGCGGACGGCGGTGAGCCACGATGACGGCACTCGCGGGGCCGCTGCAATCAGGCGCGCTCGACGCCGTACTCGGCCCGGTCTACTGGCTGCTCTCGCTGTGGTCGTGGCTCATGTTCCGGCTCGCCGAGGTCACCGGGCTGGAGCTGCTGCAGTATTCCTTCATGCACCGGGCCGTCCTTGTCGGGCTCTGCATCGGCGTGATGGCCCCGCTGGTCGGAACCTTCCTCGTGCATCGCCAGCTCGCGCTCATCGGCGACGCGCTGGCGCACACGGCCTTCGCGGGAGTCGCCGTCGGGCTCTTCCTCAACGGCGTGTTCGAGCTCGGGGTCTCGCCGTACCTGACCGCCATCGTCGTCTCGATGCTCGCGGCCCTGGCCATCGAGCTGATCTCGGAGGTGACCGACGCGTACAACGACGTCTCGATGGCCATCGTCCTCTCGACGGGGTTCGCCCTAGGGACCGTCCTCGTCAGCCTCAACGCCGGCGGGCTGTCGGTGAGCATCGACCAGTACCTGTTCGGGAACCTCGCGACGGTCTCGGCGGCGAACGCGGCGCTGCTGGTCGTCCTCTTCGGAGTCATCGTCGCCACCGTCGCGGTCACGCGCAACCAGCTGCTCTACGTCACGTTCGACGAGACGGCCGCGCGCGTGGCGGGCATTCCCGTCGACTGGTACAACCGCGTCCTGGTCGTGCTGACGGCGCTGGTGGTCGTCGGCGCGATGCAGATCATGGGCGTCATCCTCGTGGCGGCCATGCTCGTCGTCCCCGTGGCCGCCGCCTCGCAGATCTCCGGGAGCTTCACCGGGGCGCTCTTGCGTTCGATCGTCCTGGCCGAGATTGCAGTGGCGCTCGGGATCGGCATCTCCTACTACGCAGAGGCGACCGCCGGGGGCGTGATCGTCCTCGTGGCGGTCGCGATCTACGTCGGGTGCGTCGCGGTCGGGAAGGTCCGGCAGCGCCTCGGCGACGAGGACGCGGCGCCCGAGGTCGAGGCCATCGACGCGGCCCGCGTCAGCGAGGGCTCCGACTGACCGCTGCGGTCGCTACTCGGCGTCGATCCGCTCTCTCACCACTCCGCGTCGACCTGCTCCCGGACGAACTCGAACGCGGCCCGCTCTCGCTCGCCGCCGCAGCGCTCAACCACGTCCTCGAAGTAGGCCAGTCGCTCCAGTAGCTCGTCGGTGTCGTAGGCGTCGACGTCCAGTCGCGAGGCAGCGACAGTGGCCTCGACGACGGCGGAGAACCCGCGGTTGATCGTCGGAACTGACTCGTGCTCGACGCCGGATTCGCGGGGCAGTAGCTCCCACTCGACCCACTGCGTGTCGCCGTCCTCGCCGCTGTCGACCTCGCTCACGTCGACCCGGACCCACGCGTCGGCCTCGTCGAGGATGGGGTCGTCTTCCTCGCGAACCGTCATCGCGGCCTCGGCGAAGGCCACTGGGTCCGACGTGAACTGGACGTACCCCTCGCCCTCCTCGCGGAGGTTCCGCCACGTCCGCGTCCGGCCCCAGGTTCGGGCGGTCGCCGCGCCGCCGCCGTCCGCCGGCTCGCTGTCGCCCTCGGGCGCGTGGACGCCCAGCGCGGCGGCGTTCCACCGGCCGTTCGGGCCGAGCGTCGTCACGACGGTCTCGGTGACCCCGCGGAGGTCGACCGGCCACTCTGCAGTCACACGTCGAGCCCCCGTTCGAGCGCGACGAACAGCGCGCCGGCGACGAGGTCGGCCGTCGTGCCGGGGTTGACGTCGCGGTCGATCAGTTCCTCGGCGAGGGCGTCGACGTCCTCCTCCCCGTCGAGGACCGCTCGCGCCCGCCGGGTCACCTCCTCGGCCGTCTCGCGGTCGTTCCGCGTCACGACGAATGTATCGGGCTCCTCGGCCAGCAGTTCGAGGAAGACGGTCGACGCGCGATCCGGGACGGGTCCCTCCTTCGCCAGCAGCCGGTCCGCCGCGTCGAAGATCCGCTCGAAGCCCCCGACCCACTCGGCGGCCACGCCGTCGCGGTCGGCGCTGCGCTCCATCACATCCGCCAGGGTCAGCCCGCGTTCGCGGAGCGCCGGGACGGCGTCGCTCCCGCGGCGGACGTCGAGCGGCTCCATGTCCTCGGGCGGGTCGTCGACCGCGACGTCGACGTGCTCGAAGGCCCGGTAGAAGCCGGCGGCGTCGTCGACGGTCGTCTCGGAGACCACCTCGCCGGCCCGCTCTGGGGTCAGATCGCCCGTCGCCGCCGTCGCGACCAGCGGCGTCACCACGAGGACGGCCCCGAACTGGGTGTTACCGCCGCGCTGGTCGGCCATTCCCTCGACCGCGGTCTCGAAGGCCCGTCCGATCGGTTCGCCGTCGGCGGCCCGCTCGAACCCCGGGCGCGCGCCCACCGCGCCCGCCAGAAAGTGCTCGAAGCGGAGGTCGTCGTACTCCCGCTCCCGGTCGACGTTGCCGGGCTTCGGCGTGCTGGCGACCTCCAGTAGCAGCGCCAGCTCGGCGTTCCCCGCGGTCGACCTCACGGCGACACCTCCCGCTGTCGGAACCACTCCTCGGTCGCCTCGCGGACCGCGGCGAGGACGTCGGAATCGTCGCTCGGCCGTCCGACGCTGACGGCGTCGGCGCCGTAGTCGAGGTACTCCCGGACGGTCGCCGCGTCCCTGACGCCGTTGTTGGCGATCACGAACACGTCCGTCGCCTCGACGACCTCGGCGACGACCGATTCGGAGTCCATCGCGTCGACGTGGACCGCGTCCGCGCCGGCCCGGTCGATGCGCGCGGCGAGGGCGGGGAGGTCCACGCCGTCGACCTCGGTGCGGACCTTGACGCTGACCGTCGCACCGGTCGCGGCCGCCGCCTCGACCTGCTTGGCGAGCTTCCCCGGTCGTCGGAGCAGGGCCTCGCCGGCGCCGCTCTCGCACATCTCCGCCTGCCGGCAGTGGGCGTTGATCTCGACGACGGCGCCGTGGACCCGACAGAGGTCGGCGATCTCCTCGATCGGAACCAGCGTCGTGCTCCTGACGTTGACCCCGGGCAGGATCGGGACGTCCGCGAGCGCGCGTAGTTGCTCGCGGACGAAGCGGAACGGATCCTCGGGCAGGAACTCCTCGCGGTCGCGGTCGGCGACCATCGCGCGGGCGGCCTCGCGGGCGGGTTCGTCCAGTGCGATCCCGCCGAGGAAGGCGCAGCCGGCGTACGCCGCGCCGGCGCGGGCCCACTCGGCGTCGGACTGCCCGCTGAGGCTCGCCAGCGCGACGCGGGGCTCGAACGGGAGTGGGGACTCGGTCACCCGGCCACCTCCAGCGCCTCGGCGACGGCCCGGGCGACCCGCTCGCTGTCGGCGTTACCGTCGATGGCCGTGTCCGTCCGGACGACGGGTCGATCGAGTTCCGTCGGATCGGACTCGTCGAGCACGAACGCGTCGGCGAAGGGGTAGCTGTCGGCGACGCCCGCGGTCGAGGGCTCGCGGCCGACTGCGGCCATGAGGTCCGCTGCGGGCCCGGAGAACACCTCGTCGTCGACGAACGGGGAGACTGCGACCACGGTCGTCTCCTGCAAGGCCGCCTCGAAGCCCGGCATGGCGAGCATCGGTCCGATGCTGGTGACGGGGTTGGAGGGGCCGATCACGACCGGCTCCGCGAGCGCCGCGTCGACGGCGTCGGTGGTCGCCGCGTCGTCGGCCCCGCGGAACTCGACGTCCTCGATCGTCGGCTCGCCGCCGCGGCCGACCCACCACTCCTGGAAGTGCTGGAGCCCGTCGGGCGTGTGGATCAGCGTCGCCACGGGGTTGTCGCTCATCGGGAGCAGCGACCGCTCCAGTCCGAAGGCGTCGGCGAGGATCCGCGTGGCCTCGGTCAGCGTCCGGCCCTCGTCGAGCAGGCTCGTCCGGGTGACGTGGACGGCGCGGTCCCGGTCGCCGATGTGCATGAACTCCGCGACGCCGGAGAAGCGCCGCCAGCGGCCGATCTCGCGGCCCTCGGTCTGTCGCTCGGGCGGGAGGTAGCGCGGGCCGCCCTGCAGGTCCGCCGCGTCGGCGAGTCGCTTTAGTTCCTCGTGGGTCTCGGCCGTGTCGTCGGCGATCCCCCACCAGGTCTCCCGGTCGAGGACGCCGCCGTCGTGGAAGAGGACGGTGTCGACGTCCGGGCAGACGAGGTGGCCGCCGAGGACGACGTCGTCGCCGGTGTTGCCGACCACCGTCGTCCCGGCCGGATCGAAGACGGCGTCGGCCCCGGCGAGGAGCTTCGGCGTCCCGGTGCCGCCGGAGAGGAACGTGACCATGGCCGGAGTTTGACGGTCGGTGCCGTAAAGCCTCCCGCTCGCGGTCGATCCTCAGCGCTGAGAACGGGATGCTAGTTTCAAGTCACTTCGGTGAGAGGAGACCGACGATGTCCGACGCTCGCTCCGGCGTGGACGCCCATCGCTTCGCCCCCGTCGCCCCCGACGAGGAGTACGTCTACGGCGCCTGCTGCCCGGGCTGGCACTCGACGGCCGAACGGGGCGACGCCGTCGAGGAGTGGATCGCGTTCGTGCGCGACCGGGGGATCGAGCGGGTCTGCTGTCTGCTGACCGGCGGTCAGCTCGACCGGAGCGGCGCACAGATCGGTCGTTACCGCACCGCCTTCGGCGACGAACGGGTGCTGCACGCGCCGATCCCCGACCACCACCTCGCGGACCTCGAGACGCTGGAGACGGCGGTTCTGCCCTTCCTGGAGGGGGCCGTCAACAGTCAGGAACCCGTCGTCGTCCATTGCCTGGCCGGGATCGGCCGGACCGGGCACGTGCTGGCGGCCTGGCTCGTCCACGCCCGCGGCTATGACCCCGTCGACGCCATCGAGACGGTCGAGGAGATGGGTCGGTCGCCGGCCGACGCGGTCGCGACGGGGAACGCCCGCCGCGGCGAACTCCACGAACTGCTGGCGGAGTTCGCCTGAGCGCCGGATCGAGCCCGGTCGG
>SDGW01000689.1_pt1 | contig 17453 bp, 20 predicted proteins | sample 2873831 | NCBI WGS metagenome assembly SDGW01 (sample SAMN08132700, study PRJNA421101) | hypersaline lake metagenome | isolation source: celular fraction 0.22 microns magnesium sulfate-rich crust from ephemeral... | place: Spain: Penahueca Lagoon, Toledo | collected 2011-07
AAGTAGCGGTGACGCTCGAACTTGATTTCGGGGAAGTCGATGACAAGCGTGTCCTCAACGCCATCCTCAGAGAGCGCGGTCAGAGCCACGTTGTCCTCGTTCACGTCCACACCAACGACTGTTCGTGAGTCCTGCTTATCTCGAACGGTCTGCTCGGTGTTGGTGACGTTGACATGCAACTCGGGGTTGCCGTTGTGGAACAGAACTTCTGCTGTCCCGATCTTCCACTCGTCACTTCCGAGGGCAGTCTTGAGAATGTCAAGGTGGGAATCGTCGCCTTCGAGAACGCCCTTGACGTGCTTGTACGGCTTCGCGCTGATACGGAACGCCACGTTGCCATCGTCGGTGAGCGACAGATTGTACCCTTCCTTGTAGTTTGCTCGGAGCGGGTACGCACCATCCTTGGTGTGACTTGGAAGTCCGAAGTCTTCGTGCTCGTAGTAGTTTTCCATCGGCCCGAGTGCCTTGGCAACGACGCGCTGTGTCGTGTTTTTCACGAGGTTGGCGTCGTCGGCCACGCGGTTTGGAATCGCGTCCCAGTCCACGCCTTCTTTGGCGAGTCGGATGGTTTCATTGTACACCGAGCGGGCTTCGAGCGTGGCGTCGTACAGCAGACCCTCGTTGTCACTCTGGATGTCAAGTTGGAAGTCCAGCGTCTTGACGAGGGCCTGTTCGTCGGTCATTCTTCGTCTTGTTCGGTGGGTTCTGAGGTTCGGACGACTTTCACGTCGGCTCCACGCCAGCGTTTTGGGACAGTGACGTGGGCGCTGTTCCCGAACGGTTTGACCTCACCGTCGAGAACTTCTTCGCCGTCGATTTCAAAACGATTCGCCATATTAGCGTATATCTTTTGGATATACATAGGTGTATCGGTGTGGTGTGACAAGTATGGGGGAGAAGCGCTCGAACCATACGGTGTACAATGTCAACTACCACTTCGTGTGGTGTCCGAAATATCGTCATTCGATACTGGATCCAATTGAGGATTCGTTGGACGAGTGTTTCCACGAGGTGTGCGATGAGTACGACTATGACTTACAGTCGTTGCACATATCGCCCGACCACGTACACTTGTTCCTGTCCGCGCATCCGAAACACGCGCCGAGTGAGATTGTGCGAACGGTCAAGAGCATCACGGCACGGGAGATGTGGGAACAGCACGAATCGTTCTTGGAGAGCTACTTGTGGGGTGGTGGGTTCTGGGAAGAGTCGTACTACGTAGGGACGGCAGGGACGGTTTCGAGTGAAACGATTGAGCGATATATTGAGCGCACGGAACACGTTTAGCGGGGCTTACGGTCTTCACCCTCGGGGTCAAGCCCCGAGGCACTCGACCTGCTTTTTCTGTAGAATCCAATTTGAATACATTGGGTACAAGATAGTTATCGAAAACGGGACAGTAACCATTGATGGATAAACACACCTACGTATCTGCCAATTCACATAGACGTGTGTGACCAGCACCTCGAGAAGGATTCTTTGGCACCCTCGAGCCAAATCAGCTACTGGTAGCAGCGACAACCAACAAGAGGAGAAGCAGTGTCTCGCTCAGTGCGACGAGGTATGGGGAGGCTGTGTCAGTAAGGTTAGTTCGGGTACGCAGCACTGTGGCCAGCATGAATGTCGTGACGGCACCGAGAAAGCCAAGAATCGATCCGAAGACGCTCGAGATATACTGTGCGCGGACAGCTGGTCGGTCGAGCGTGTAGTGGAATGCGAAGAGATCGACCCAGGGCGAGTCGTGGAATGCGCGCAACTTGAGTTCATAGATGGGCGCGATGTGATGGATATCGGGTCCTAGGCCCCAGAGGCCACCGAGTGCGACGAGCCACAGCGGTATCCACGGCGCTAGTCGATATCGAAGCGCGATCGGTATCGTGAGCAACAACAGTAGCGATGCGCCGACGAGGAAGTGAGCGATTGCAGGTGCCATCGGTTTGTGCCGGTCGTGTGGCCGGTCGACGGCTGTTGGCTTCAGTAGGAACCGTGTAACTGCCAGGGTTGAATGAAGGAGCGTGGGCTTGAGGGAGAGTTCGATACAGTCCAGAAATGCTGCCGGACGATGTGTGTCGGTTCCTACCTGAAATGCGGGAGTTCCACTGTTCACCGAAAGCTACGGAGGAGTGTCGCCGATGTGGTACCGAGGTCTCAGCGTCGGCCACCCGCTGTCCTCAGTGTAAGGCCGACACGATTTCCGAGTACAAGATCGAGTGAGAGACCGCTATCGGCGCAAAGCCGTATTGGTGTCCGACTCGCGCGTACCTAAATTCCGGTCGGGATACTCCGTAGTCGAGGGTGTTTGTGTGGGAGAGAGCGGCTCTGCAGTCCCCAATACACATCGCGTTCACAGTTCGCTAGTTTAATTCGTCGAGCATGTCGAACGTGGTAAGATCAATCACACTACAGATGAGCACTGTAAGCGGCATGGCCACGTCGCCGAAGGCGACCGTCTCGAGGCGAAGTGCGGTGACAAGAAGTGGTTCGGTGATCGAACCCGCAGCGAGGATCGTGCCGGAACTGAGAAATAAGAGGGCAGCTCCGTACAGCGCTGCCCAACTGCAGCCACGCGCCCAGTGGCGCCGGTAGAGGTGGCCAGTGCCCGGCCAGCACACGGCCAGGAGATACGCCGGCAATCGTTTCAGGTACGCAGCGAGGCGAACCACGGTTATTGCGGGTCGTGTCGATCGGAGAGCCTCGCTGACAGACCGTGGGCCAGTGTCCGTTCGGGCAGGTGCTGAGTCTGATGTCGCCATAGAAGTCGTAACCATACTGCTGTTCAAAAATGTCAGTCAGACTTCTGTGTGACACCGTGCCGGTGTACGATACAGAGCGGTGGTCTCCCCGAACACTTGCTCGCTAGCCGATCGAGATGTACGATACGATCGCAGAGCCGAACGAACGGACTGCAAGTCTGTATCGCCACGTCTGCCCTCGTTCGGTGCGACTCGAGAGCATACAAACTCGAGTGATAGCCCGAAACGGGCCAAAGAACATGCACCAGCCGCCGTGTGTTCGAGAAGCTTGGTTCGCACTGATCGATTCGTCGGAGGAGTTCGATATTGGCCACTGGTTAGTGTTCCATCATCTATCTTTTGAATGTATCGGTAAGGAACCGGCTTAGGACCAATAGCTGCGTCCTGTTCTACAAGTCTCATGAACTCGAGGAAACGACGACCAACACTGCTGCAGGTCCAGGAGCGGTGTCTTCCAGTGCCTCCAGAGATCGTTGTCCTAATCAAAAGAAGATATGTCTTCGGTAAGTCCTATGCGCCTGACTATATAGAATCCCATTCCTAAATTGTGTGTTTTGGCAGAATGCTACCCCGAATATAAGCATGTAATGTAGGTGTCTAGCAGCTACCGATGATACGAGAGGCATACCAGATCGCAAATCAGGCTCGAAAACTCATCCGAGAAGAGCGCCAATCCGGTCCTGCTTTCGATGTATCGCCCCATGACCGGCTTCGATACTACAAGCATGGGTTTTTGAGTAAATCTGGTGTCATCTACGACTTCGAGAACCAGGATCCCAGCACCTATCTCAGCGACTACCAGCGATTCATTCGATCAAGCCAAATCAACGGCCACTGGAACGCCCTCATCGACAACAAGCTCGCGTTTCATCGGGTCCTTGGCGAGTTCCCCTCTCACCGACCGTCGGTATACGGACTTCTCAAAGACGGGAATTTCCATCTCTTCGACTCGGACGACAGGACAGTTGTGAGCGACGGTGGGAGTAAACTCGAGTATCAGAACCAGACCGCTCCCGACGCTTCACAGCCAACCATGGAGCCGCTCGAGTGGTTTGATGCTACTCTCTCGGATGGGGACCAACTCGTGCTGAAGTGGTTCAGCGGGGGTGGTGGAAACAATGTTCACTTTCTCGAACGGCGAGACGGATCGTACCTGTACGACGGAACAGCAAAAACCGACGCCGAACTCGCTAACATAGTCGTCTCCCTTAACGACTACCTCGTCTGCGAGTTTGTCGACCAAGCTGACTACGCGGACACCCTGTTTCCTGAGACGACGAACACGGTTCGAGTCCTCACGATGTATGATGAGCAGACACAGGATGCGTTTATTCCAATCGCGATTCACCGGATTGGGAGCAGCGATTCGATACCCGTCGATAACTTCTCGAACGGCGGATTCAGTGCAGAAGTCGATCGAGAAACGGGACAACTCAGTGCTGGCGCTGCGTATCCGCACGATGGCACTGTCGACTGGCATGATACACACCCTGAGACCGGTGCTCGCATTGAGGGCACAGCGATCCCTGGGTGGGAGGCAATTCGCGAGCGACTGCTCGAGATTGCCAGTACGTTCTCACACTTTCCATATGTCGGCTGGGACCTTGTCGTCACCAGCAAGAGGGAGTTCACGATCATAGAGGCAAATAGTTATCCAGGCGTAACTTCGCTTCAGGTGCATCGTCCGCTCCTGGCAGAGGACCGGATACGGCGCTTCTACCAACGGCATAACGTCATCTGATTCGATTACAGGCACAGGATCTCATGCGGAGGGGAGCGGAGATTACCATCGAACCTGTGGACAACCGTCGTCTTCGGATACTCCTTCCGAGACCGTATTCGGAAGTGACCGCCACTGCGATCACATCCCAGTGATCGACGCAGCACAACACAAAAACCACTAGTCACCATGGTTCCTTTCATACCCTATGAACGTCTCCATCGTCGGCAGCGGCTACGTCGGCACTACTATCGCCGCCTGTCTCGCGGATCTGGGCCACGACGTAATCAACATCGAGATCGACGAGGACATCGTCGACACGATCAATGCTGGTGAGGCCCCGATCCACGAGTCGGGCCTCGAGGAACGAATCGCAACCCATGCGGGCACAAACCTGCGTGCAACGACGGAGTACGACGCAGTCTGCGAAACCGATGTCACGTTCCTCTGTCTCCCCACGCCACAGGCAGACGACGGCAGTCTCGACCTCGCGGTTATGCAAGCTGGCGCGGAATCGCTCGGCCGCGCACTCGCGGACAAAAATGACGATCACATCGTGGTCGTCAAGAGCACGGTCCTCCCCGGCACAACTGAAGAAGTCGTCGCGCCCATCCTCGAGGCCGAATCCGGCACACAAGTCGGCGATGGACTCGAGGTCGCCATGAACCCCGAATTCCTCCGGATGGGGACCGCAGTCCAGGACTTCCTCGAGCCGGATAAAGTCGTTCTCGGCACGGCAAGCGACGATGCAGCTGCCGTCCTCCGTGACCTCTATGCACCAATCCTCGACCGAGCAGAGACGACCCTCGTCCAGACGGACATCCGCGAGGCCGAACTCATCAAGTACGCGAACAACGCCTTCCTCGCGTCGAAGGTCTCGCTGGTCAACGAACTGGGCAACATCGCCAAAGAGTACGGTGCGGACGCCTACGAGGTGCTCGAGGCGGTCGGCCTCGACGATCGGATATCCGAGCGGTTCATGCGCTCGGGACTGGGCTGGGGTGGCTCCTGTTTCCCCAAGGACGTCAACGCCCTGCGGGCCGGCGCGCGCGAGCAGGGATACGAACCGGCACTGCTCGATGCAGCGGTCGCGGTCAACGACGAACAGCCGCGACGGCTCGTCGGCCTACTCGAAAACCATGTTGCCCTTGCGGGAGCCCGTATCGCTGTCCTCGGGCTGTCGTTCAAGCCCGGCACCGACGACATCCGCAAATCCCGCGCGCTGGACGTGATCGACTCCCTCCGGGATCGCGGTGCAGCCGTCGTCGCCTACGATCCAGTCGCGATCGAGAACGTCCGACCTGACTATCCCGACATCGAGTACGCCGAGTCGGCCGAGAGTGCACTCGAGAACGCAGACGGCGCTGTCGTCGCAACCGACTGGCCCGAGTTCGACGATCTCTCGTTCGAGAACATGGCCCGTAAGGTGCTCGTCGACGGTCGCCGGATCGACGTCGACGAAGACGCCCTCGAGGTCTACGAGGGACTGACCTGGTAGTGACACAGCCGATCGGCAGATGATCGCCATCCGTACAATCAAATAAAACACAGTATTTTAAATACGCCAGAACTTCTCCCGACATCTAATTTTCCATTCGACAGAACGACACACATTCATAAAATATTTCTCTCACGAGGCAGTTCGCTGTTCAGCGAACGGGATCGGCACGAGATCGGCTAGCCGCCCCCTCTAGCCAAACTCTCATGAGAATCGGTCAGACGTCGTTCGTCGTGTTCGCCTCCAAACTCGTCGGCTCAGCCCTCGGGTTCGTCGCGACGCTGTACTTCGCGCGGACGCTCGGAGCTGCGGTCCTCGGCCACTACGCACTCGTTCTCGCGATCGTCGGATGGCTCGCGCTCGGCGGCCAGCTGGGTATTTCTTCGGCGATCATCAAACGGATCAGTGAGGGCGAAGACCCGGCAGCACATTTCACCGCCGGCATGATCGTCGTCGCGGCGCTGGCACTCGTGCTCTCGATCGGAGTTCTCGTCATCAGAGACGTCGTGAACGCCTATGTCGGCACACAGGTCGCACTATTCGTCGCCCTCCTCTTGCTGATCCGTCTCGTCTCGTCGATCGTCAACGCGGGATTGAAAGGCGAGCGACAGGTCCATCTCTCGGGGCTTCTCATGCCGGTCCAGACCGGCTTTCGGAGCGCGTTCCAGATCGGACTCGTGCTCGCCGGGTTCGGACTGAGCGGGATGCTCCTCGGTCACGCGATCGGTGCCGTCCTCGCCGTCCTCGTGGGCGCAGCGTTCCTTTCGACCGACGTGACACGGCCGAGTCGACGGCACTTCCGGAGTCTGTTCGACTTCGCGAAGTTCTCGTGGCTGAGCGGACTCAAATCCCGCTCGTTCAACGACGTCGACATCGTCGTCCTCGGTGCGCTCGTCCCCTCCGCGCTCGTGGGAGTATACTCAGTCGCGTGGAGTATCGCCATGTTTCTCACACTATTCGACAGTGCGGTGAGTTCCACGCTGTTCCCCGAACTGAGTCGCGCGGACGCGTCAGCAAATCACGACCGGGTCGCGGGGTTGATCACTGATTCGCTCACCTACGGTGGCCTCATCGTCATTCCGGGGCTGTTCGGCGGCGTCGTACTCGCCGATCGACTGCTCCGGATCTACGGCGACGAGTTCACGCAGGGAGCCGCCGTGCTCGGACTCTTGATCCTCGCGTCGCTCGTGTATGGCTATCAGAAACAGCTGATGAACGCGTTGAACGCGCTTGATCGCCCCGATGTCGCGTTCCGCGTTAATATCGTGTTCATCGTAACGAACGCTGTTCTGAACGTCATCCTCGTTTTCTGGATCGGCTGGATCGGTGCAGCGATCGCAACCGTCACGTCCGCATGTATTGGGCTGGGACTCTCGTACTACTCGCTTCGGCAACTGGTCTCCTTCGCAGTCCCAACTGGGGAACTCTCCCGTCAGGTTATCGCTGCACTGTCGATGGCCGGACTCGTCGGTGGTGGTCGATACGTTCTCGAGAGCCTCGATATAAACCACAACGCCTTCATCGTTGTCTCGCTCACTGCGTTCGGCGCAGCGATGTATTTCGTCATTTTGTTCACGATTTCCCAGCAGTTCCGTACGACAGTGATCGCTAACACGCCGGATCACCTTCCGAGTGTACCGTAGTCCTATATGTTCACTACAAGATGATAATCAATCGTTGGTGATCATCACACATTGCTGAACGTCTTCGAAAACGGCTGACACTGATCAATCAGTAGCCTTTTGCGGTTCGGTGGGGGAGTAATGCCCAATGGAAGACGACGCGGTTCGCGCGGACTCGAGTCCCCGCTCGGACGGCGGCGACGTCATCGCCGTGACCGAGCAAACCCGCGAGATCTCACCAGAAGAGGTCTGCGTGCTCATTCCGACGCTCGAGGAGGCGGCCACGATCGGCGACGTGATCGAGGGCTTCTACGAGCAGGGATATACGAACGTCGTCGTGATCGACGGCGACTCCGAGGACGATACCCGCGAGATCGCCCGCGACCACGGCGCGGAGGTGTTGGTCCAGTCGGGCAGCGGCAAGGGCCAGGCGGTCCGCGAGGCCCTCGAGTACGTGACGGTCCCCTACGTGTTGATGCTCGACGGCGACGGGACCTACGATCCGGCCGACGCCGACCGAATGATCGAGCCGCTCGCGCGCGGGTACGAACACGTTATCGGGAACCGCTTTGCTGACATGGACGACGACGCGATGCGGGCGTTGAACGGCTTCGGCAACCGGATGATCAACCGCGCGTTCGGGTTCGTCCACGGGGCCAACTACCAGGACATCCTCTCGGGGTATCGGGCCTTCACTGTCGAGTCGTTTCGCCAGCTCTCACTCGATTCGGATGGGTTTACGATCGAAACCGAACTCGCTGTCGAGTGCGTCAAACACGGGATCGACACGACAGTCGTCCCGGTGAGTTACCACGCTCGACCCGACGAATCCGAGACTAACCTGCATCCGGTCAAAGACGGCGGGACGATCTTGCTCGCACTGTATTCGCTTGCCAAGACCAACAACCCGCTGTTCTACTTCGGGAGCCTCGGCGTGAGCGGTATCGCCTCCGGTGTCCTCATTGCAATGTATGTCCTCTGGGAGTGGATTCAGTACACACGGAGCCACGAGGTCCTGGCAGTGGTCTCGGCGGCCGCGATCATCCTCGGCGTCCAGTTGCTCATGTTCGGCGTCCTCTCGGATATGCTCGTGACCCTCCATCGCGAGCAGCGCCGGCGCTTAGAGCGGATCGCTCGAGACGAGCGCAACAAGTAAGACTACTCTTCGGCCCCACGATCGATAGGCCGCTAATACGGCTGCAAACAGCTACTTGAGGCAACCGCGTGATCAGAACGGTAACAGCGACCGAAACTGCGAGACGACGCTGCCCGAGCGGTTCCGTCGGTACTCCTCGAACGGCTCGTGGAGTGCGTTCAACAGCTCCTGCCGGGAGTCAAAGCGGTCCGTCGGGACATCTTCGAGTATCTCACCCAACGCAACGTCGTTCCCGTGGACGTCGTAGGGGATGTGCTCGTGACCGAGTTCGGCTCTGATGTCGTCTTTCGTGGCCGGAAAGGACAGATCCGCGTCCTTGAGGTGAGCGTCGACGGCAGCGATGCCGAACTCGATACTGTCAGGTTTCTCGTCGTCTCCGCTCGATGGTGGCCGGACTCCCATGCCTTACCTCTCGCTACGGAGCCGAATACAAAAATGCCTGTGGAGACAGTCGACGATCGTCACCGACCGCCGACTGTGTCCGAACGCCGCTGACCGAGGGCACGGCCCCGACGACATCGACGTATTATCAACCGCTGTCGACACGCATTTGGGTCCTGCGACGGACTCTAGTGTATGACCGACTACACCACGGTGTCGATCCCGAAGGATCTCGCCGACCGCGTCGAGGAGACCATCGAAGGGACGAGTTTTCAGAGCACGAGCGACCTCGTCCGGTTCCTGCTGCGAAGCATCGTCATCCAGCACCAGAAGGAGGGCGAGCTCACCGAAGCCCAGTTCGAAGAGATCACCGAACAGCTCCGCGGACTGGGGTATCTCGAGTGAGACACGGCTCGAACGCTCCATCGAGTGGTGCCCCAGCCATCTATTAAAAGGGGAACAGCGCTTTTCGGCCTCGAGATCGTATCCACAGACGGGGGAGAGACATGCCCCACATTCCGGATTTCCCATCCGACGACGATGACGACGATGGACGTGACCGGAGCCCCGGCGGCATCATCGATCGGATCATTGGGGACGACGAGTTCCCAGTCCCGACCGGGTGACTCATACGGTCTGCTGTCACGATGTCCCGGTGGGCCCACAGTGCGGTTGCGGTTGCACCGGAACTGACTGACAGTAGTCCGTATCACAGGGCCGCCTTTTTTCGAGCGCGCACCATTGGGTAGCGCTTCACGGACCCATCACGCCAAATCAGTCCGTTAACGACTGGTTTGGCGGTGAAGCATCGATGATCTCGAGAGGCTGTCGCTGGCCGCTGCGGTCGAACGCGGCGAACGATCGCTCGTCGGTCTGCCAGGGTGGGACGGCGACGAAGACGATCTCGGCGAGGTCGTCCTGTCGCGTTACCTCGAGTTCGCCGACCGGATGGGAGACGAACCGGCCTTGGGCCTGCCGAGCGGGTGTCGAGAGATCGACGCCGAAGACGGCATTGACGGAGTTCCCGGGATCGGGGAGGAAGAAGTCCGTAAAGACCGGGGTCTCGGGCGGGAGCGCGTCCGCACCCTCGAGTTCGCCGGCCAGGGAAACCGAGACTCCTGTCGTCACGTCGTCGGGATCCGCGTCGCTGGCCAGACCCAGCAAAACGTCAGTGAGCGCACGGGTGACGTAAACCACAAGTCAGCTTTGGGTGGCAGGTAATTAGGTTTATGCCCGCTAGTGGTTAGGTCGGCGTGACAGAACGGCTCTCAGATCGGCAGCATATCCCAAGCCGTCTTGACGTACAGCCGAGGTGCTCGCTTGCGGGAACCGTCGAATGCGTCCTCGAGCGCACGCGCAGCATCGTCCATCACGCCGGCCCCGTGGCCAACGAGAACGCGTTCGGGCCTGATACCGCGAAACGCCGCCTGTGGCGGGTTCAGCCGCAACATCGGATGCACCCCGAGTCGCTCGTCACCGGCCAGAAAGTAGTCGACGGCCCCGACCGTTTCGGGGACGACGAGCGTTCCGTCGGCCGGATCGTAGAGGGCGACTTCCTGCCAGAAGCGGCTGTCGACGACGGTGAGCGCGCGGATCCCAGTGTCTGAAAGTTCGTCACTGAAGCGAGCAACTGCGGCGTCGATGTCGTCGGTCACGCCGTCGAAGAACTCGGGCAGATAGACGGGGACGCGATGACGCTTCGCGATGGCAGCGGCGTCGCGTTTGTGTCGATCCAGCGTGACGACGACGCCGGCCACGTCGCCGAACTCGGCGAATAGCTCGTCGATCCCCGCAGCGTCGACCGGATCGATCACCCAGACCTCACCGTCGACAGCGAGGGCGTGGCTGGCGCGTTGCATTCGTTCGTCGGGATGAGCGATCCAACCGACACCACCCTCGAACCGATCGATCTCGCGGAAGTCGGTCGCACGCTCGTCGACACGAAAGGACATATCCCTGTCTATGGACGCAGCAGTCATAAAATCCCGTCGCAGGGAGGCAGCGACACCCGGTCCACCGACGCGGCACAGGACGTGCCGATCGCGGGAGTCGCCGACGATTCTTTATCCCTCCTTCGAGTAGCCTGCGTCATGCTAACAGGGCTATCCTGGCTGGCACTCGAGGTCAAATATCTCGAGCCGGCGCGGGCGTTCTACGAAGAACGGCTGGGACTGTCCGTCCGCGAGCGCGGGGACGATGAAATAGTTGCGACGGCCGGCGAGACCGATCTCGTGCTCCGCAGGCCGAGCGGGCTCCCTCGAGGCGGCCTCCATACTCACTACGCGTTCTCGATCCCCACGGCCGAGTACGACGACTGGTGGGACCGCCTCTCGGAGTCGTACGACCTCGAGGAGGCCCAGTTCGGGCCCGCGCGGTCGCTGTATCTGTACGACCCGGACGGTAACTGCGTCGAACTCGGCCAACAGGACGTGACCGGCCCTGGCATCGATGGGATCTTCGAGGTCGTCCTCGAGGTCGAAGATCTCGACCGCGCGCGCGACTTCTACGAGGATCTGGGCTTCGAAACCGTCGACGAGGGCGACGACCGCATGCGCGTCCGCCTCCACGGGCCGATGGCGCTGGAACTCTGGGAACCTCACCTGGGACTTGCCGACGCCCGCGGCGGCGTCCACGTCGACCTCGGTTTCGAGACGGATGAGCCAGGGGCGGCACTCGAGGCAGTTCGTGATCGCGTCGAGGTAGTTGATCGGGAGACCAACGACGAGATCGTCGTTCGCGATCCGGACGGCCACTTCCTGACGTTCTCCGCGCCGTGAACGTGCCCGCAGCCCTATTACCCTCCTCGTGGAAGGGGGGGTAGACAGCAAGGTACGAATGGTCCGGTCAACAGTTACGGCGGTGAGCAACCGACTCACTCGAAACCACATTCGGATCGTTTTCCTCACGATACTCGTCGCATGCGCTGCGGGAATCGCCTTCAATGCAGTCGGCGAGTCCACGAGCGAGGAGACTGCTGCCCCCATCGATGCGCCGGCGGCCGACAACTACACCGTCATCACACAGTCCGGACGGATTGGAAATATTCTTGCGTACGCACCAAACGGCAGCCGCATCTACGCTGACGACACGCACGCGAAGTACTACGACGTCGATCCCGTCGAAAACGAGTCGATGACTGTCGAGTACGCCGCGACGGACACACTGTACGCGGAGAGTCCACAGTGTCAGGACCCGCCCTGTGCGCGCAACGTCATCGAACGGGCAAACCTCTCGACAGGTGAGGTAACAGAAGTCTATTCCCAGTACGTCTACCGGGAAACCGTCGGCGAGTGGCACGACGCCGACCGAATCGACGACCGACATATCGTCATCGCCGACATCGTCACTGACCAGGTGTTCATGGTCGACACCCACACGGAGATGATCGAGTGGACTTGGGACGCCCAGAGCGACTTCCCCGTTGAAGGCGGCGGTCCCTACCCCGGCAACTGGGTGCATCTCAACGACGTGGAAGTCCTCGAAGACGGGCGCGTGATGGCCAGCCTCCGAAATCAGGACCAGGTCGTCTTCATTGATCCCGAAACCGGGATGATAGACGACTGGACGCTCGGCGCGGAAAACGAGTACTCGATTCTCAACGAGCAACACAATCCGGACTACATTCCCGAAGCGCGCGGTGGTCCTGCCATCGTCGTCGCAGACTCCGATAACGGACGCATCCAGGAGTTCCAGCGCGACGATGGAGCGTGGAATCGTACCTGGACCTGGTCTGACGACCGGATGAAGTGGCCCCGCGACGCCGACCGGCTGCCAAGCGGAAACACGCTCATCACCGACACTGGTGGCGAGCGCGTCCTCGAGGTCAACCAGAGCGGCGACATCGTCTGGCAACTCGAGGTGCCCCATCCCTACGACGCCGAACGACTCGAGACCGGCGATGAGAGCACCGGCGGACAGAGCGCGGCCGCACTCGGCCTCACATCGCAACGAAGCAGTTCCGACGACGATGACGGCCAGCGGGATGTCGACCTCGGCTTCTTCGATCCGATCGTCGATGGCGTCCGAACGCTCGCGCCGTCTCACGTCGTCACGTTCGTTATCCAGTCCAGTCCCCCGTGGGTGACTCCGTCCGACCTCGGCCCGATTATCGTCGGCCTCGCCACGGCACTGATCTGGGGAAGCACCGAACTCGGGTGGTTCCTTCGCGCTCGCGGGATCGGGATCCGTCTGCCCGTCTATCGGAAAGAGCAGTAGTCGACAGCCACGCCGCGCTTCCGGTCCCGACTCGAGTCCGGACGAAAGTATTACTCCTCCGCGAGTGCGCGTGCGATCTCGAGCAACTGGAGTGCTGCGGTGTCGCCGATCGATAGTAGGTCCACTTCCCTTGCCAGCCCTCACTCGATCGCCGCAACTGCGTCGAGCTGAACGCTGGCGCCGCCGAGCAATTCCGAGACACCGACGACACTGCGCGCTGGAAGCTGCTCGTCGAAGGCCTCGCGATAGACCTCGTTTACCGCGTCGTACTGCTCGAGGTCGGTGAGATACACCGTCATTTTGAGTACGTCATCGAGCGTCCGGCCCTGTTCCTCGAGTGCTGTCTCGAGGTTCGCGAGTGTGCGTTCCATCTGCACCGCCGCCGGTTGGTTGCCGTCGATCACGCCATCTTCGGTCGGGAGCTGTCCCTCGAGAAACAGGAGGTCGGAACTCCCGCTCTTCATACCGTAGCCGCCAGTAAACTCGACTCCTTCACGCTGTTTACGACCCGAAGCACTTGCACGAGACTGCAATTGACTGTGGTCGATATTCGACTGTTGCACACTGCAACCGAGGGACTACTCGCTTATAAGAGTGTTGCCCATATCGCACAATACTGGCTCTGGATCACAATTTCCGTTATATCGATCGGTCAGACCGCTGTTCACAAGAGTTAATTGAGATAATTCTCAATTGAAGGTGATGGCAACAGCGACACAACGTCTCCAGCGCTACCTCGAGGACGAACTCGAGGACTGTCGTCCCGAGGACGTCGAACAGCGACTCGACGAACTGGACACGCTCGAAGCGGTGCTCTCGACGGATCGGATCGAGAGAGACCTCGATGTACTGACGGCGCTTGCAAACGAAACGCGATACAAACTCGTTCGGCTCCTCGTGGCTGCTGATGGCGAACTCTGTGTCTGTGAGCTGAACGCGATGATCGATGCAAGCGAGAGTGCCATCAGCCACGCGCTCTCGGATCTGACCGACGCTGAACTCATCACCTGCCGAAAAGACGGCCGATGGCGGAAGTACCGTGCCTCGAATATCGCGGTTGCACTGCTGACACTGTTGGATGGAGTGAACGCGGATGAGTAACACCGAGGCCCACGAACACGGGCCGAACTGTGGCTGTGAGAGCTGTGGCGACCCGCGGTCGATGGACTTTCTCGACAAGTATCTCACCGTCTGGATTTTCGGTGCGATGGCCGTCGGTGTGGGGCTCGGCTTCGTTGCGCCGTCGGTCACACAGCCGATTCAGGATTTCCACCTCGTCCAGATCGGCCTGATCGCGATGATGTATCCGCCACTGGCGAAAGCCGACTACTCGCGGCTCCCGACCGTTTTTCGTAACTGGCGCGTCCTGGGGTTGAGCCTCGTCCAGAATTGGCTCATCGGCCCGACGCTCATGTTCGGGCTCGCAGTCGTCTTCTTCAGTGGGCTCGTGCCCGGGCTTCCCGCACGCCCGGAGTACTTCCTCGGACTCGTCTTCATCGGGATGGCCCGGTGTATCGCGATGGTGCTCGTCTGGAACGAACTCGCCGAGGGTTCGACCGAGTACGTGACTGGGCTGGTCGCCTTCAATAGTCTCTTCCAGATCGTCACTTACGGAGTGTACGTCTGGTTCTTCGGACTGGTTTTACCGCCGTTGCTTGGAATGGACACGCTCGTCGCTGGTATCGAGGCGTTCAACGTGACGCCGATGCAGGTGTTCGAGGCGATCGTCGTTTTCCTCGGCATCCCCTTCGCTGGTGGCTTTCTCACTCGATATATCGGTACGCGAACCAAAGGTGAGGAGTGGTACGACGAGACGTTCGTCCCAAAGATCGATCCCGTGACGCTGGTCGCGCTCCTGTTTACCGTCATCGTGATGTTCGCGACCCAGGGTGAGGCCATCGTCGCATCGCCCGGTGATGTCCTCCTGATCGCCGTCCCGCTGACGATCTACTTCGTCGTCATGTTCCTCGTGAGTTTCGGGATGGGCAGAGGGATCGGCGCGGACTACTCGACGACGACGGCGATCGGCTTTACCGCTGCCTCGAACAACTTCGAACTCGCGATCGCAGTCGCGGTTGCCGTCTTCGGTGTCGGCTCCGGCGTCGCCTTCACGACCGTCGTCGGCCCACTGATCGAGGTTCCCGTTCTGCTCGCGCTGGTCAACGTCGCACTGTACTTCCAGCGGCGCTTCGACTGGAGTGGTGCCACGACTGGACGGCTCGAGCCATCCTCCCCAGAATCGACTCTCAACGACGACTGATACCACACAATGACCTCACACATCGATTCCACTGACCTGATTCGTATTGCCTTCGTCTGCGTCCAGAACGCAGGCCGATCCCAAATGGCCTACGCGTTCGCAAAGCAGGAACTAGAAACGCGAGACCTCGCCGACGAAATCGAACTCGTCACCGGTGGCACGCGACCGGCCGACCATGTCCACGACGAAGTCGTCCGCACGATGGACGCCATCGGGATCGATATCGCCGATCGGACGCCACGAGAGATCAGCTTCGAGGAAACCCAGGCAAGCGAGTACGTCATCACGATGGGCTGTTCGGCCGACGGGATCTGCCCGGCCGGCTGGGCCGGCGAGAACCGGGATTGGGACCTCGAGGACCCGGACGGAAAATCACTCGCGGCAGTCGCGGCGATCCGTGACGAAATTGAGTGCCGAGTGAGTTCACTGTTCGACGAACTCGAGACGACCCCCTAACACCGGCGCGATCACAGCCGATCCGTACTCACGTCCACGCCCGGCGGCGTCACGAGCAGAAAGCCACGGAAATGCACGAGATTCCCGCCCGATTCCTTGATATCGCGTGCAAATCCCGACGCCAATTCATTGACGTTCCCCTCGACGTTGAGGACGAGCACGTTCCCCTTCGAGATCGCCTCGAGCCACTCCTCGGCCGGCGTCTCCCCGTCGAGGACGCCGAGGACGATGCTGCCTTCGATCTCGAGTTCCTCATCGATGTGTTCCTCGACGGTCCGAAGGTCGAGGTCGAAATCACTCATACCGGGTGGGTCGAACTGGGGCGAGAAAAACGTTCGCCTCAGCCGGACGGTCCCGTCGCTGGTCACGTGCGCCGTCTCTCACCTTCGCTCTGGTGAGCGCTGCGCTCGTGCAACTACGGGGAGATCGTACGATAGCGCCATACGGACGCCCATCAGTCAGTTTCGGCGCACCCGCATGACGTCGCGGGTGCGCCGGTACATCGGTACAGCAGACCGTATCAGTCCATCGGGAACTCTTTCTGGAAGCCGCGGAACTCCGTGCGGTGGGCCTCCTCGTCGGCGAGGATCGTCACCGCCACGTCTTCGGTGACCGGGTCGTTCGCACCGTCAGCGGCCTCGATCAGCGATCGATAAAGCTCGATAGCGGCCTCTTCGGCCTCGAGGACGCCCTCGATGACCGACTGGACGTCGGTCGTGTCTTCGGGCGGCTGGAGACCGTGCTGGTTGGCCTCGAACGCCTCCGAGCCCGGCGGGGACTCGTCGAGTTGTTTTAGCCGCTCGCCGAGGATCCGCGCGTGGTCGAGTTCCTCCTGAATGTCTGCCTCGAGGCTCTCTTTGACTTCCTCGGCGTGGATGCCTTAGATTCGGCTTCGACGAGACTCTAACACAAGTGAATGTGAGATACTCGAGCATACTGCGGCGAAGAAGTGGACGTTCGTACCCATATCCGGCTGTGACGTGAGACTGTCAACCCTGTTTCGTGCGCTGGGTGGTTCTACCGACCGAACGTCCACCACTGAGCGCGCGCGAGCGCTCGAGCGCACCAAACAGGGACCGAGCGAGCCAGAATTCGCGTTAACTGTTGAAAACACACGTCAGCCGATCGACTCGTCCTAAACAATATTAGGTGATAGGGGTGTGTAATAGGTCGCCGCAGTCTTGCGGTTTTCTAACCACCATAAACGATAGTGAAGGTATCGATCGGCGATCATGGTCAGTTGCAGCGTTAGTTTTATATACGTCGTCGCACGTCGGATTCAGATACAATGTCTTCACAAGACAGCCCATCCTCTGACAACAGTCAGGGGGGTCGAGTTCTTCCAGGGCACGTTAGATTCCACTGACGAAATAGAGTCAGCACGTGTCTTCG
>SDGW01001494.1_pt1 | contig 17435 bp, 13 predicted proteins | sample 2873831 | NCBI WGS metagenome assembly SDGW01 (sample SAMN08132700, study PRJNA421101) | hypersaline lake metagenome | isolation source: celular fraction 0.22 microns magnesium sulfate-rich crust from ephemeral... | place: Spain: Penahueca Lagoon, Toledo | collected 2011-07
GGCAGTTCGGCGATTCCCGCCTCGATGCTCGAGAGCGCGCCCGCGAGTCGGCCGCCGTCGAGACCGCCCGCGAGGTCGGCCCGAATCGCCTCACCGTAGGTCGCCAGTTCGGCGGACTCGTCGCCGACCGCGCCCCGTAAGTCCGACAGCGAGAGTTCCGAGGCCGCGCCGACGCTCCCCGTGACGCCGAGGACCTTCAGGAAGTTGCGACGGTCGCGCTCGTCTACGTCCGGTACACCGTCCGCGAGTGTGGGATTGTCTGGCATATTACCGTCCAGAGTCCACACGGGAAGTCGGGAAGTACTTGCCCTCGAGAACGACGGTGCGGCGGCTAAAATTTCGGGAGAGTGGTTTCAACGAGAGGACGAGACCGCTCCGGCGGTCGGGCCGAGCTCTGAAGAAATCTCAATATTGCCGAAAGCAATCATCGCCTGTCCGAAAATCGGAGGAGATGGTCGCGATGCGGACGGCAGTCCGCTACGTCAACTGGATGTCGTCGATGTCGTAGTGGCGCTTGGCCAGTTTCTCGGCGGCGGCGATGTTCCGACCGCCCTCGCCGATGGCGACGCCGGTGTCTTCCGAGTCCACCTCGGCGTAGGCGACCGTCTCGTCGTCCTCGCTGATGGTGACGTTGTACACCGCCGCGGGTGCCAAGGCGTTGGCGACGAACGCCTCGGGCGTGTCGGCGTCCTCGACCAGCACGACCTCGCGGTCGAGTTGGGACTCGACGGCTCGGACCGTCTCGCCCACGCGCGAGGACCGACTCCTTGCTCCCGGAGATACCGTGGCGGCCGATGGACTCTATCTCGCCGCGGTTGGTCATGATGTCGGCGACCAACATCAGGTGGCGGATGTTCACGTCGTCCAGCCCCTGCTCTTCGAGGGTGTTCATCGTCTCCTCGATGATGGACTCGCGGGCCGCCTCGATGCCGAGGTTCTTGTGAATCTCGTGGATGTTGTTCGTCGAGGTCCGGGAGGCGTCGACGCCCTCGATTTCGATGACGTCGCCGAACGCCGACCCCTCGGTGTAGAGGACGAACTCCTCGCCGTCCTCGAGCTCCTCCTTTCGGATGACGACGCGCGTGATGTCCTCGATACCCTTGAACACGATGTCCCGGAGCTGTTCGACCAACTGGAGGAGGTCCCGATAGCTCGGCTGTTCCGGGCCGAACTCGATGACGGTCCCCTGCTGGTTGGTCTGGACCCCGAGTTCGTCCTCGATGATGCCCGCTATCTCGTCGGGGGCTATCATCCGCTCTTTGAGCGTGTCCTCGTTGAGGTCGATGGAGACGATCATGTCGGCGACGTTGGTCGAGATGTCACCGAGCGCCAGAATCTTGGTCGCCTCGATCTGCCAGACGACCTCGTGGGCCTTCTCGCGGTCGGTCGCGTACTCGTCTTCGAGGTGGACCGTCATCATCGGCGTGTCGGGGGTCTTCCGGGCGTCCACCAGCTCGATGAGCCGGGGCAGACCCTGCGTCACGTCGATCTCCGCGACGCCCGCGTAGTGGAACGTGTTCATCGTCATCTGGGTTCCCGGCTCCCCGATACTCTGGGCCGAGACGGTTCCCACCGGGTCGAGCGGGTCGACGCGCGTGTCGAGATAGCGGTTCTCGGCGGCGCGGGCGATCTGGTCGGCCTGCTCGGCGGTGACGCCGTCGCGGGCTTCGACGGTGCTGTACACCTCGTCTTTCAGCCGTCGCGGGAGGTCGGTGTCCTCGACGACGGCCTCGATGTCCTCGGATACGTCGTATTCTGTCATGTGTGGCGTGGTCGTACGTTGGTCGTGGTGGGTCGTGTCGGTTGGAAAGCGATGGCGGCGGCGTCAGTCGTCGCTCTGGGCCTGCCGAGCGTCGACGTGTTCCGAGAGGTTCGTCGGCGGCTTCTTCTCGCCGAGGAACTCCTGTCTGCGCTCGTCGCTACCGAACTCCTCTTCGAGAACTCGGTCGGCGATCTGCTCGACGTCGATGTCGCCCTCGTCGTTCGAGGAGACCTTCACCGGACTGGTGCCGTCCTCGCCGAACTCGAACTGGACGATGGTGTCGGAGGTGTCCCGCACCGTGCCGTCGTACTGGGTCTCGAGTTCAGAGAGCGCGTTGATGAGCCGTCGCTGGAGGTAGCCGGATTTGGAGGTACGGACTGCGGTGTCCACCAGCCCCTCGCGGCCACCCATCGCGTGGAAGAAGAACTCGCGGGGGTCGAGCCCGCCGGTGTAGGAGTGTTCTACGAAGCCGTGGGCCTCCGCAGAGAGGTCGTTTGGCTTGTAGTGGCTCAGCGTGCGGTCCTCGTACCCGCGGTTGATGCGCTCGCCCCGAACCGCCTGCTGGCCGACACAGCCGGCCATCTGGGTCAGGTTGAGCATCGACCCACGCGCGCCGGACTCGGCCATGACCACGGCCGGGTTGTCGTCGGCGAAGTGCTCCTCGGCGATGTCACCCGCGGAGTCACGCGCCTTGCCGAGCGTCTGCATGATCTTCATCTCCAGCGTCTCGTCTACCGTCCGGCCGGGCAGCGATTCGAGGTCGCCGTTCTGGTAGGTGTCGATGAGCTCCTCGACGCGGTCGTAGGCGTTGTCGATGGCCTCGTCGATACGGTTCTGGGCCTCCGACGGAACCGACTCGTCGTCGATACCGATGGAGAACCCGAAGTGCATGATCGACCGCATCGCCAGCGCCGCGACCTCGTTGATGAAGATGCGCGAGCGCGTGTTGCCGTAGACCTTCGTGATGGTGTCCACGATTTTGCCGCCGAACTCGCCCACCTCGTCCTCGGCGATGGTCCCCTGCACGAGTTGGCCGTCCTCGACGATTACGTCCTCGCCGACCGTGCCGGTGAACTCCAAGTTCAGGTCGCTCGGGAGGAGTTCCGAGAAGATGTCCCGACCCGTCCAGTAGGGCGAGCCGTCGTCTTCCGTGCCCGACGGGTCGGGCAACTCGTCGATGCGAGTCGCCCGCAGGAGGTCGAGCGCTTGGGTCTCGTTGAAGTGGGGGTTCTCGTTGGTGAGCAGGTACATCCCGGAGATGTGGTCCTGAATCGCCCCGATGATGTTCTCGCCGAAGCGCGGCGAGAGAATCTGTTCCTGCACGCGCATGAGGACGCGCGCTTCCGCGCGGGCCTCCTCGTTCTGCAGGGCGTGCATGTTCATCTCGTCGCCGTCGAAGTCGGCGTTGTACGGCGGACAGACGACGGTGTTGAGCCGGAACGTCTTGTACGGCATCACGACCACTTCGTGGGCCATGATGGACATCCGGTGGAGCGACGGCTGGCGGTTGAAGATGACGATGTCGCCGTCGACCATGTGGCGATTGACCTCCCATCCGGCCTCGACCTTCGTCGCTAGCTCCTCGCAGTTCTTCTCTGTCACCTTGAGGCGTCGGCCGTCGGGTCGCTTGACGTAGTTCGCGCCGGGGTGGCCCTCGGGGCCGTTGGCTTCCCCGGAAGCGACCTTCCTTGCCCTTCAGGCGCTGAGAGAGGGTCTTCAGCGGTCGGCCCGAACGGTGTCGGGCGGGCGGCGTGCCCGAAATCTCGTTGTCCATGAACGTGGTGACGTGGTACTGGAGCAGTTCCCAGAGGTCCTCGATGATGAGTTGGGGCGCACCCGCCTCGCGGTTCTCCATGAACCGCTGGTTGATGCGGATGATGTCCACGAGTTTGTGGGTCAGGTCGTCTTCGGAACGCTGGCCGTTGTCGAGCGTGATGGAGGGACGAGCGGTCACGGGCGGCACCGGGAGAACCGTCAGAATCATCCACTCGGGCCGGGAGCGCTCGGAGTTGATGCCGAGCGTCTCGACGTCCTGGTCCGGGATGTCCTCGAACCAGTCGCGGATGTCGCTGGGCATCAGCTTGTTCATGTCCTCCTCGGTCAGGTCGAGGTCCAGCGCCTTCTCGATGGCCTTCCGGTCGTCCTCGCGGGGCCGGAACTCCCCGGACATGATCTCGTTGATGCGCGAGATGTCGATGCCGGTCTGCTCGGCGAGCTCTTGGGGAGCCATCGGTTCGCGCTCCTCGTCGCCGTCCTCGCTCTTGCCCTGCATCGCGGCGGCGATCTGCTCGGAGTACTCCGAAGTGAGGACCTGCTGGACCTCGTAGTAGGTCGTGGGCTTCTCGTGGTTGATGTCGTACTGGACCTCGCCACAGTAGGGACACCGGTCCTTCTTGCGGGCCTCTCGGATGGCGGACTTGGTGACGTCCGTGAGGTCGTTGCCCAACTCGCGGGTCCGCGTCAGCTTGCTCTCGTACTTCTCTTTCTCCTCGTCGGTGAGCAGGAGGCGCGAGCAGTTCCGACAGGTACCGCGCAGGAGCCGTCGGATGAGCTTCGTGAATCCGACGTGGATGACCGGCGCGGCGAGTTCGATGTGGCCGAAGTGGCCGTTACACGACCCCGAGTGCTTGCCGCAGGTCTTGCACTCCAGACCGGGGTCGATGACGCCCAGTCGCGGGTCCATCAACCCCATGTCGATGGGGAAGCCGTCGTCGTCGTAGGTGTCGGCGGTGATGATCTTGGTCGCCGACATTTCTCGGTACTCCTCGGGGTCCATCAGCCCGAAGCTGATCTCGCCGATCTCCTTGGGTGTTTGTCCTGTTGACATGTTAGACTGCGTCCTCCAGTTCGAGTCGCGGGGCGATACCGAGCGCCTTCATCTCGTCCAGCAGTAGCTTGAACGCGTAGGACATCTCTATCTCGTGGATGTCGGTCTCCTCGTCGCAGTTCGGACAGTAGACGCGGTTCTGCTCGACGTTCTCGACCGCGCTCATGCCACAGTTGGCACAGACGTAGATCCACTCGCGGTCGGACTCGTCAAGCAGGCGTTCTTTCAGCGTCAGGGCGGCACCGTGCCCGATGAGCACGTCCCGCTCCATCTCCCCGACGCGCAGGCCACCCTCGCGGGCGCGACCCTCGGTCGGCTGGCGCGTCAGCACCTGCACCGGACCGCGCGAGCGAGCGTGGAGCTTGTTCGACACCATGTGGTAGAGCTTCTGGTAGAAGATGGTGCCAATGAAGATCTCGGCCTCGATCTTCTCCCCGGTGATACCGGAGTACATGATCTCCTTCCCCGAGGACTTGAAGCCCTGCTCTTCGAGTCCACCGCGGAGTTCCTCCTCGTCCTCGCCGGTGAACGGCGTGCCGTCCACGCGGCGCCCTTCGAGGGCACCGACCTTCCCGCCGATCATCTCCAGTACGTGGCCGACCGTCATCCGGGACGGCAGCGCGTGGGGGTTGATGATGAGGTCGGGCACGACGCCCTGCTCGGTGAACGGCATGTCTTCTTGGGGCGCGATGTGGCCGACGACGCCCTTCTGACCGTGCCGGGACGCGAACTTGTCGCCGAGTTCCGGGATGCGCTCGTCGCGCACCGAGACCTTCGAGAGCTTCGAGCCGTCCTCACCCTCCATCAGGGTCACGGTGTCCACGACGCCGGACTCACCGGAACGCATCGTGACGGAGGTCTCCCGTCGCTTCTGCGGGGAGAGGCCGCCCATGTCGTCGGGCTCTTCGAGGAACCGGGGCGGACTGGTCTTGCCCAGCAGAACCGAATTCTCGTCCACGCGGGTCTCGGGGTTGACCAGCCCGTCGTCGTCCAAGTGGGTGTAGGCGTCTTCACCGCGTGCGCCGCGCACGTCGTCGCTCGGAATCTCGAAGCGGTCCTCCTGCCCGCCGGGGTAGCGTCGCTCCTCGCCCTCGTAGGTCCGGAAGAAGTGCGAGCGGGCGAGCGCACGGTCCACGGAACCGCCGTTGAGGACGAGCGCGTCCTCGATGTTGAAGCCCTCGTAGGACATGACCGCGACCGTGAAGTTCTGGGCCGCCGGGCGGTCGTCGTACCCGATCTGCTCGGTGGTCTGGGTCTTGACCATCGAGAGCTGCGGGTAGTGAAGCAAGTGCTGTCGTGTGTCGGGCCGGATGCGGTAGTTGGCCGCCGGAAGCCCGAGCGACTGCTTGATCATCCCCGACCCCATCGTAATCCGGGGCGAGGCGTTGTGTTCGGGGTAAGGCACCATGCCCGCACCGATACCGAAGATGAGCTGCGGGTCCACTTCGAGGTGGGTGTGGTCCTCGGTGAGGTCGTCTTCGTCCACCGCGACGTAGATGTCCTCTTCCTCTTCGGCGTCGATGAACTCGACCTTGCCCCGCTCCACGAGGTCGTCGAAGTCCAAGTCGCCGTTCTCGACGGCCGCGATTTCCTCCTCGGTGATGAGGGGTTCGCCGTCCTCGATGACCAGCAGGGGTCGCCGAGCGCGTCCGGCGTCGGCGTTGATGATGACCTCGCGGGTCCGCTCTTTGACCGAGACGTTGACCATCTCGCTCACGTCGCCGCGGCGACGCGCGTGGCGGACCTGTTCTGCGAGCTGTTCCGGGTCGGGGTGGGTCCCGACCAGACTACCGTTCACGTATACTTTCGCTTCTCGTCCCTGACTCATGTTAGTCGTCTGCGCTTGCAGTTGGTTCGACGCCTTCGATACCGGGGATGCCTTCGACACCCATCGACGCCAGTTCTCGTTTCAGTCCCTGTTCGTCCTCGATGTTCTGGGAGAGCTCCATCGCCTGCGCGAAGTTCTTCACCAGCCCACAGTTCGGCCCCTCCGGGGTCTCGGAGGGACAGATGCGACCCCACTGGGTCGCGTGAAGGTCCCGCGCCTCGAAGTGGGGCTGGCTCCGCGACAGCGGCGAGCGAAGTCGCCGGAGGTGCGAGAGGACCCCCATGAAGTCGGTGCGGTCGACCAGTTGCGACACGCCCGAGCGGCCACCGACCCAGTTCCCGGTCGCAATCGGGTGTTCGAGTCGCTCGGTCAGCACGTCCGAGCGAACCACCGTGTTGACCGACAGTTGGCGGTTGCGCATGTTGGCCCGCTCCAGCTGGTACTTCACGTCTCGCGCCAGCTTGTTCAGCGCGGTCCGGAAGAGGTCTTTCATCAGGTCGCCGGAGACCTTCAGGCGCTTGTTGGCGTAGTGGTCCTTGTCGTCGGGTTCGCGCCGGTCGAGCGCTAGCTCGAAACACGCCTCGGCCATCCGACAGAGGTAGTACGCCTTGTTGATTCGCACGTCCTCCTCCTCGACGCCCTCCTCGTGGAGGTGGGGCAGGAGGTAGCGGTCGATGACGTAGTTGGCGCGCTTGAGCTGGTAGTTCTTGCCCTGTCCGGAGGCGACGCGCTTGCCGAGGGATTCGATTGCCTCCTCTTCGGTCTGGACCTCCGCCTCTTCGAGGTTCTCCAGCATGAACTTCACGACCTCGGGGTCGTCGGAGACGCGGTGGACGATCTCCTCGTCGGATTCGAGGCCGAGCGCCCGGACCAGCGTCACGAAGTTGACGCTCCCCGAGACGGAGGGGAACGACACTTCCAGCAGGCCGTCGCGGGTCCGCTCGACCAGCACGAGCGCGCGGTAGCCACGACGCTGGCTGAACGTCTTGGCGACCTGAATCTCGTCGCCGTACTTGGTGTCGTACTCCGCGAGAATCTTGTTCGGCGCGAGGTCCTCGCTCGTCATCAGGACGCGCTCGGAGCCGTTGACGATGAAGTAGCCGCCGGGGTCGGCGGGGTCCTCGCCGATCTCGATGAGTTCGTCGTCCGAGAAGCCCGCGATGTTACACTTCTCGGAGCCGACCATGATGGGCATGCGGCCCACCTTGGTCTCCGTCGAGTCCACGACGCGTTCGTCCTCGCCTTCGCCCTTGACGATGGACATCTCCATGAAGACGGGCGCGGCGTAGGTGATGTTCCGGAGGCGGGCCTCTTGGGGGTAGAGGAGCTCCTCGCTCCCGTCCGCCTCACGCACGCGCGGAGTGACGATGCGAACGTCACCCAACTCGACGTGGACTGGTTCCTCGTCTTCCTTGTCGCCGATGTCGGTGTCGATGGTGCCCTTCTCGTCGACGACCTGCTGCATGCCGCGATTCAGGAAGCTGTTGAACGAGCGGTAGTGGTGTTCTGCGAGTCGTTCCTTCGAGAAGTACTCTCGGGAAATCTCGCGTCGGTCTTCTCTGTTCATTATTATTCTACGACGAGTCGGTATACGGTCGCGGTGTCTGTCGTTCGGGAGTCGCGCACGATCTTGATGACGTCGCCGACCTCCGCGTCGTCGGGGAGCGCGGGGTCGGTCCGTTTTATCTTCGGTAAGTCGGTCGATTTGATGTCGTACTCCTCTAACACGCCGTCTAACTCCTCGTCGTCGACGACGCTGTGGTCCGGAACCATGTCGTGTTGGCTTACGTCTACCATGTGTGGCGATGGGTTGTCTGCGCAGAGGGAGAAATGGCTATCACGAGATACTACAGGGCATTACACAGGGAATTCATTTAAGACTTGCTAAGTAGCTCTCGCACCGCTAGCTGTTCGACCCCACTACCCCAACCGAAGGGAGTGCCTACGATTGTCACCCACTCCGTCGAGATATAAATTGTTTGCGGCGAGGAGCGTCCGAGTAGAACGGAAACCGACGACACCGAGAAGAAGTCCCGTACCGGAGTCGTTTGAGAAGTCTTAAGTCTAACCGGGGACAACGAAGGAGTGCACTCGGAAGCCCGGGTGGTGTAGTGGCCCATCATACAACCCTGTCACGGTTGTGACGCGGGTTCAAATCCCGCCTCGGGCGCTTTCTCCGACGAACTAACCGTCGAGCCGTGGGTCTCCTCGGTTCACTGCGAATCGGAATACTCGGCCGAGGGAATTTGAAATACGATGAGGGTACACCTCGTACCGAGTTATGAATTCATCACGCAGAGGAGACGAAACGGAAGCGACACTTCTCAGCCGACTGATGGACGCCGGTGTCTCCGTTTCGGTCCCCTTCGGAGACAGCGACCGCTACGACCGCCTCGTGGGCGACGGAACCCGCCGCTACCGCGTCTAGTGCAAGACGGGAAGTCGGGTCAACGGTACGGTCCGGTTCAACCGCTACGCGTCGACTACGAACTCCGACTGTCGAATCGACGCTGACTACACCGCGGACGAAATCGACGCGTACGCGGTCTGCTCACCCGATACGGACACCGCGTACTGGATTCCCATCGAGGAGACGGGAAGCGGCGAGATGCAATTGCGCGTCGAAGAGCCCCACCCGAAGGCCCCGGAATCGAGTAATCGATTGGGCGAACGAGTACGCGCTGTCAGAGCGATTTGAGTAGCCCGCCTACGTACGTCAGTTTCTACCAATGGGCGACGAAACCGATACCCATTAATAAGCGCGGCAGAAAAGAGAGGATGCACTCGGAAGCCCGGGTGGTGTAGTGCCGACGCTACCGCACGACCGAGGAGTCCGGCCTCTCCTCGACCGCGCCGCCGCCGACGAGAGCGGTCGGTGCGACGAGTCCCTGGAGCGAGACGACCGAAGTACGTCGCCGCCGAGACCAGTCGCTTCAGTTGACTTTCAGTACCGAGCGATTCGGGTGCTGTCTCGGCGTTTTCCGCGTCTGTAGCAAGGGTAAACGTTTTGAAACCCCCCCGAGAGGTATGTAGGTGATGGCTACAGGTCGTGAAACGAAAACGACGCTCGCGGCGTGGGGGCTCGCAGGGGTACCGATACTTGCGACGTTCGTGCAGACGACGTTGGCGATGGTAGAGACGACGCTCGGGTCGGCGGGGCTCGGAGGCGTCCAAGACGCGATTCGGTCGGTCGCAGTGTTCGACGCCGCCGCCGTCTTGATGTGGCAGAGCCCGACGCTCGTGTTCGGGCTGTTCATCCTCATCGCGGGCGCGTGGGCCACGCAGGGGGTCGCCCAGTTCCGACGGCGCAACCGGGACGTGACGTTCGCGGCCGCCGGACTCGTGTCGGTCCTCTTCTTCGCGCTCTTCTTCGGCGTCTACGCGCCGATGTTCGGCATGGACGTGCCGATAGGACAGGTCGTCGGCTTCTTCGCGGTGCCGGTAGTGGCCTCGGGCGCGGCAATCGGGGCCGCCCTGCGCCACGACTGGGACGAGAAGGTAGTCGAGGAGAAGTCGGCCGAACTCGCGGAAGTGGCCTCGGAGTTGGAGGACGCCCGCGAGACGTTCGAGGAGATCGACCCCGAGACGGAAGTCGAGCGAATCGACGACGAACTCCGCGAGCGGGTCGCTTCGGGCGTGAAGACCACCTACGGCACCGTCAAGTGCTGGTCGCGGTACGACCGGGCCTACGAACTCGTGAACCTGCCGAGTCGCTTCCGCGAGGTGGACGTGCCGGCGTTCGACACGTCGGTCCACGTCGACCGCGTGAGCGACGTGCTCTCGGACCACGTCGAGGAGGGCGACGACCTCCAGACCATCGGCGCGGCCGTCGAGCAGGTAGACGACCACGTCGAGCGAATCGAAGCCCACGTCGGCGAGCGCGAGGACGCGTTCGCCGAGACGGCCGAGGCGGCCGAGTCGGACCTCGAAACCGTCGAGAGCAAGACCGAACGGTTCGACGGGCGGGTCGGCGACCGGCTCGTGGAGGTGGCGATAGAGGGCCGTCACGACGACCTCCCGAGCGTCCGGAACGTTCGGTCCGAACTCGACGCGGGGAGAGACGACCTCCACGACTGTCGGTTCGACGACGCCGAGCGCCGGGCCGAGTCCGCCGCGGCCGACGCGGGCGAACTCGTGACGTTCGTGGAGTTCCTCTGGAGCGTGGTCGGGACCATCGACCACGGCGGCGAGCGCGTCTCGCTCCCGAGCGGCGTGGACGAGGAGCTAGTCGCCGAACTCCGACCGGCGTTCGAGCGCGACTACGACGTGGAGTTCCGGGTCGAAGACGGCGCGGTGTGGCTCACCTACCCCGAGGAGTCGGCGACCGCCGGGAGCGACGCCGCGCCCGCGGCGTCCGGTTCCGGGTCGGTCGGAGCGGTCGAGAGCCGCGGTGACGACGGTCGGGAGGCAGACGGTCGAAAGGCAGGCAGTCGAGAAGCGAGCGGTCGGGACGCCGACGGCGACAGCCGCGACCGACACGACGAGCGGGCGCGCCCCGAGGAGATCATCGACTCGGTGCTGTTCGTCCTCCGGGAGTTGAAGAGCGCCGGACGCGAGACCGACGCCGACCGGGCGCAACTCCAGACCGGCGACCTCCCCGAGAGCGTCGCCACGCCCGCGGTGTTGAACCGCTTGGAGCAGTTCGGCAAGCGCCAGACGGACGTAGTGGCGGAGTTCGACGTACAGGAGGGCGCACCGCCGGGATTCGTGGAGTTGGTCCCGAAGGACGGGACCTCGACCGACCGGGCGATAGACGCGCTCCACGAGCGGTATCAGGAGCAGTACGCGTGAGTAGCGCGATGTTGGGCGAGCGACCGACGGCGGGCGGGCGAGCGACGGTAGAAAAGCGAGTGGCGGCAGGAAAGCGACCGACGGCAGGAGAACGACGACCGGTGCGAGAGCGACAGACAGCGGGAGACAGACGCGAGCGACAACAATGACAAAGTGCAGAATCTGCTTTCAGACGGAGACCGAATGGGACGAAGACAGCCTCGACGAACACCTCCTCGGCTCTCACGCGGCCGACGAGACGTCGGTCCGGGCGGTGTACAGCGACCGGTACGACCGACTGTTCGAGGAGGGCGAACCCGCGGACCTCGGCGACGAGGACGACCCCGAACCGGACGACTCCGGGACCATCGACCAGATAGGGACCCCGGTGGACGACGGTCCCGCGATGGACGACGACCTGTTGGACTCGGCGTACGGCAAGAAGTGGTACATGATCGGCGTCGGCGGTGCGGGAAACAACATCATGGACGCCATCCTGCTCCGGAAAGACACCTTGGAGCGGAACAACGAGGACCGGGCGATGGTGTGGCGCGGCGGCCTCGCCGGGTACGGGATGCTCAACACCAACATCGCCGAGTTGGAGCAGACCTACTACGCCCAAGAGCTCAAACAGTACAGCCGCAACGACCTGTTGCCCAACGCCATCATCGGGTTCGGCGTGCAGGACTACTCCGGGATGGGTCGGCGCTGGGACCTCGGCGAGAAGGTCGTTCAGGCCGACTTCGAGGAGGGCAACCCCTTCCGTGACAGGTGGGACATGGACCCCCAAGACATTCGGGACGCCCAAGCCATCATGTTCGTCCACAGCGTCACCAAGGGGACCGGGTGCGGTTCGACCCCGGCGCTGGCCGAGCGTGTCCGCGAGGAGGTCCTCTCGGACGATTACGTCATCGACAAGGCCTTGTTGAGTTCGGTGGTCATCCCCTCCGCCGAGGACAAGTTCGGCGGCCGGGCGCGGACCAACGGCGCGGTCGGACTGGCCCGCATCTCCCAGACCGCCGACGCCGTCATCCCGTTCAACAACGAGCGACTGCAGGACGTGCAGGGCGACGTGAAGCCCCGCATCGACGGCATCGAGAAGTACAATCCGCCCCAGTACACCGAACTCAACAAGCCGCTGGTCGCGTACTTGGAGGCGTTCACGATGTCCTCGACGCCCCAAATCGTGGACCAAGACGCCACGATGTCGATTCAGGGCGAAGTGTTCGACGTGTCCGACAGCTTCCGGCCGGTCGAGGACAAGTATCCGCTGGACATCGACCGCGAGTACAACCCGGCGGTCGTCCTCGCGCCTGTCCTCGGGCGGTCGCGCGACGCCAGACTCGACAAGTCCGGCCTCGAAATCCTGGTCCGCAACGCGCTGTTCCACAACAAACTGTCGGACTTCGATCCGACGACCGCGTGGGGCGGCACCTTCCTCGTCTACGGTCCCGAGGAGAAGATGGAACACGTCTCGCCGTACGTCAACGACAACACGCTCCGTGAGATAATCGGCGGCGAGGAGTTCCTGAACGTCGACGACGTGAGCGGTGCCGAGTCCATCGACATCCACGTCAGCCAGATGGTCATCCCGTATCTGGACGACGTCTACCTCTGGGGTGCCCTCTGGAACCCCCGGATGCCGTCGCTCGAAGCGATGTACGACCACGCCAAGCAACTCAAAGAGGAGGGCAACAGCAGACAGGCCGAGAGCCTGCGGGACATCTGGCACCTCGTGGACCCGCTGTTCTCGTGTCTCGGCCGGGAGAACATGGCCTGACATGCAGACGCTCGTTCCCATCGGCGGCCTCGCGGTAGCCGGAACCGTCTGTTCGCTGGCCGCGCTCGGGGTAGCCGGGTTCTTCGGTCGCGGCTCCGACGACGAGGACGACCTCACCGACATCGCGCGGCGGCTCGACGCCCGCGAGGACCCCGACGCGATAGCGCGCCGACTCGACGACCTCGACGCCGCGCTCGACGACCTCGCGGGCGACGCCGACCTCGACCGCCACCTCCGGGACGCGCCCGCCGTCGACGCCACGAGCGTCGAGAAGGCCGAGGCGCTCGCTCGGGCGGTCGAGGGCGACCGGCTCTCGGTTCGCCCGCCCCGAACCAGCGATTCGGACGGGGACGGCGCGGTCGCGACTGCGGCGACCAGACTCCAGCGCGACCGGACGCCCTCGTCGCCCGCGGCCCGCCGACTGCTGGACGCCGTGGCCGCGCCCGACCGAGCCGACCCCGACGAACTCGAAACCACGCTGGAGCGTGCGGTGGCGGCGCTCGACCGCCAACGGGCGCTCGAACGCGCGGTGAGCGAAGTCCCCGACGACAGAGCCGTCACGCCCGGCGACGCCCGACGCGCCGCGGACCACCTCGACCGCGCGGACGGCGACGTCGCGGCGGGCGTCCAGCAGTTGGTCGAAACGGTTGCTGAGGCCGACGAGCGCGACGAACGTGACGCCAGCGACGAGAGCGAGAGCGACGAAAGCGGAAGCGACGAAAGCGACGAGTGCGTCCAGTCGGTCGCGGCCGACGTGCGCCGGGAACAGCGCCCCGAGAGCGCGGTCGCCAAGCGGATGCTCGACCGCCTCGCGTCGCCGGGCATCGGCGACCTCCGGGCCGCGCTCGACACCGCGGTCGAGCAGTTGGACGCCGCCTCCACGACCCAGAGCATCGTGGCGGAGTTGGACCGCGAGGAGGTCGGCGAGTTGGCCGACGACGTGGCCGACCGACTCGACGGCCGGTCGGGGCCGGTCGCGGACGCGCTGGGCGAGCGCGTCGGCGACCTCCGCGGGATGGTAGACCGGGCCGACGACTCGAACGCGGTCATCCCCTACGCGGTCCGCAACGAACTCCGATTTTACGACCGGACGCTTCTCGACCGACTCGACGAATCGAGCGGGAGTGCGGGCGCGAGCGATGGGGACGGGATGTTCGGCGACGACCCGTTCGGCGAGGAGAGCGGCGACGGTGAGAACGGCGACGAGTCGGGGACCGGGGCCGACGAGCGCATCGCGTCGGTGGCCGACCGCCGCGAGGAGTTCGAGGACCGCTACGTGGACGGCCGCAGGGACCACAACCACAGCATCCCCCTCCACTTCCTCTCGTTGGTCGACGCGCTCCGCGAGGACGCCGAGGAGGCGGCGTCGGTCGGCGACGACGCCCGCGCGACCGGACTCGCCGCGGCGGCCGACGAGACGCTCGACTACGTGGAGAACCTCTACGAGCGAAACGAGTACAGCGTCATGCTCCGCCGACTCCGGGGGTGACCCCGGCCCTCCTCGGCGACTCCGGAGTGAGGTCGGACCCCAGCCGTTTCTCTTTCGAGGCGTGACATATAATTGTCCGAGAGCTACCAATCTCGGCCAAATTCGAGTCTCCTTGAATTTCTATTTCCGTTAGGTATATGTGTTCGCTTTGTGGATAAGTGACCGACGTACCGACATGGTATATATATTTGCTGGCACCGGGCAAGCGGGCAGCGCCATCGTGGACGACGTGTTCGGGCACAGACGCGTCTCCACGCCCGCGGCTCCCTTGGTGTTCAATTCGACCATCCGGGACCTTCGGAACCTGTCGAACGTGAGCGAGGCACACCAGTACGGCATCGCCGAGCGCCACGGGCTCGTCGAGCGAGGCACGCCGGGCTTCGAAGAGCAGGTGACCGGTGGCTTCGGTCGGAACCCAGTGCAGGCAGACGAAGTGATGGAGAGCCACCGCGAGGAGTTGCTGGACAAGCTCTCGGCGCACTTCGACGAACCCGACGGAACGCCGGGAGACATCCCGTTCGCGTTCGTCTGTCTGGGACTGGGCGGCGGTACCGGCTGCGGTATCGCGCCCCACGTCGCCGAGGCCATCAAGGAGTACACCGACGGCGTGGCGCAGGTCATCGGCGTCGCGGTGTTGCCCAACACGAAGGGACCGGTCGCAGAGGACGACGAACAGATCAGCGCGGGCCGACAGGCGTGGAACACCGTCTACGGACTCGACCGACTCGAGGAGACCGTCGACGGCATCATCCTCGTGGACAACCAGCGACTCGCCTACGAGGACGCCGCCGAGGGCCGCTTCTCGGAGTACAACGAGTACGTGGCGTCGGGACTGGTCGACCTCATCTCGGGGTCGACCTTGGAGCGAATCGACCCCGGCGAGTACGACGACGTGGACCCGCCGGTCGTGGACCTACAGGACGTCGTGACCTCGCTGTCGTTCGACACGCGGGGGACGAACGCCCGGCCGGGGTACGCGACGCTCGGTCGGTCGGTCACGATGACCAAGTCCCTGCTGGGCTACCTGTTGCCGTTCGTCGGCAGTCAGTCGGTAGACAGCAGCGCGCTCCCCCGACTCGCGGCGGGCAAGCGCACGCTCGCAGAGGCGTCGCCCGACGACGCCGAGAAGGCCATCGGTCTCGTGCGCGCGCCCGTCGAGTACGTCTCGGGCGGGAGCAAGGGCATCGAGACCTCGACCATGCGTCGGTTCCTCGAATCGAAGTGTCCCGAGGTGAACATGGGCGTCGCGCTCACGCGCCGGAATCTGGCGTCGTTCACCTCGCTGTACACGTACCGGCGCGAGAACGTGGACCGAATCGCGGAGATAGAGGAGCGAGCGGACGAGTACGAGCGACAGAACGAGGCGCGGCAAGTGGCATGAGACGGAGTGTCATATTGATGGGCTTTTTGGTCGTCTCGACGCTCGTCGCGGCGTCGGCCGGAACCGCCGCGAGCGTCGCCGACCCCGTGGCGGCGTCCGCGCTGGCCGACCAGATAGACGCACAGGCCGACTCGACCACGGCCGCGCTGGCGGCCGCCGAGGACCCGTGGGTTCCCCGAATCGCGGGAGCCGGGCTCGGACTCGCGGTCGGACTGGTCGGCGGCGGCGTCGTGGCGTACGTGAACCGAGGTGAAAGCGGATGAGACGGATTTTGGCCGGACTGATCGTCGTTTCCCTAATTGCCGGGGCGGTCCCGGCGACTACGGGCGCGGCGACTTACCCCGACGCGGCGGCGGCGTGCGGCCAGACCTCCGGGGGCGAGGTGCTGGTCGGTATTCTACCGGGCGCGTCGAACCCGACGCCACAGCAAGTTCTGACCGACGAGACGGCGCTCTACCCCGGAACGACGTTCCGTGTCGCGCTGTGCAAGGACGGCGACGTGAAGTCCACCCGCGGGCCGGAGTGGAACCTCCAGAATCCCGAGGGCTTGGAGGTCCTGAACCGGACCGACGCGACCGTGACCGTGCGCGTGACGGGCGCGAAGTCGCAGGTGAACCTGCCGGAGATGGTGTCGGGCAAGCAGAACTTGGCGGGCGTCTCGGTCGTCGTCCAGCAGGCACCGACTGTCGAGTCCCAACTGACGAACGGGTCTCTCACCTTCGAGAACGACTCGGCGGTCGAGACGTATCGTGAGGCCGAAGGGCGATACCTCGATGCGCTCTCGAACCTCAGCGACTCGACGGAGCGACTGAACGAGTCGGCCGCCGCGCTCGAATCCGGCGACGCCGACTCCGAGACGATCAACGAGACGGTCGTCGCCGCGGTCGCGGACGACCGGAGCGCCGTGGCGACCCGCGGTAAGAGGCTCGAAACGCTTCTCTACGAGACGGCGTGGCGAGCCGACGGACGGACGACCGCGCTGGCGGCGCTCGAAACCGCTCGAAGCGACGAGCGACGAGCGGACGCCAGCGCCGAGCGAGCGATGGAGCGATACCGTTCGGCGCTCGAAACCGCCGGAAGCGACGCGAAGACGACGGTGCTGTTCAACCTCGGCGGGGCGGCCCTCGTCGGACTCGTCGTCGGCGCGCTTCCGGGGTGGAAACTGACCGCGAGCAAACTCGAAGCCATCCGCTACGACCGACAGGTCAACTCGGACGTGAGCTACGGGTTGGGCGTGTTGACGCGGGCGGTCGGCCTCGCGCTCCTCGCGCTCGCGCTGACCGCGGGCGGACTGGTCGCACTCGGCGGACTCTCGACGCTCGGAGGACTCCTATGAAACGAGAAACCAAATCTGCACTCGGCATCGGCGGCATCGTCATCGTCGCGGCGGCGGTCGGACTCGGACTGTTCCTGTTCACGAGTTCCCAACTCGGCGTCGGATTCATCGCCATCGGGATTCCGACGCTACTGGTGGTGGGCGTCGGCGTCTACGTCCGGAGCGTGGTCTCTCGACAGGGCACCAGCGAATCGAACTACACCAAACAACAGGCGACCGAGACGGCGACCAGCCTCCGGGACTTCCACACCGAGTTCGAGGC
>SDGW01000441.1_pt1 | contig 17418 bp, 18 predicted proteins | sample 2873831 | NCBI WGS metagenome assembly SDGW01 (sample SAMN08132700, study PRJNA421101) | hypersaline lake metagenome | isolation source: celular fraction 0.22 microns magnesium sulfate-rich crust from ephemeral... | place: Spain: Penahueca Lagoon, Toledo | collected 2011-07
ACGTCGAATACGACGGGAGAGAGGCGACAACGGACGGGTAGGCTATACGACCGTGCAGTCCCCTCGAAGCTATTGTTCCAGAAACACCCTCGAAGCATCCATCCACTCCACGTGTGTCGACCGGATAGTGGGCACTACTGAAAGTGTGCGTATTCATAACAAAGCGCACACGGCACGCAGGGTATCGTATGCCAGACGCATGGAGACTGAAAGGAGACTACGTGGAGGCCTGCAACTGTGACGTCGCCTGCCAGTGTCTCTGGCTGGAGGCACCGAACGACGACGTCTGTACCGTCTCCCTGGCGTGGGACATCCAGGAGGGTCAGTACGGCGACGTCGACCTGAGCGACCTGTCGGTCGGGTTGCTCATCTCGACCGAGGAAGGCGTCATGTTCGACCCCGACACCGGGTGGGACATGGTGTTGCTCGTCGACGAGGACGCGAGCGAGCAACAGCGCAGCGCCATCGAGGATATCTTCCTCGGGCGGGCCGGCGGTATCTGGGCCGCCGTCGCCGACGCGCACGTCGAATCGGCCGACGTCGCGGTCGCCCCCATCGACTTTGAACGGGATGGCACGGACTTCGCCGTCGAAATCGGGGACGTCGTCGCCATGGAGGCCGGCGGCGCGGTCGGCTTCAACGAGGAGGTGGGGACGGTCTCACCACATCCGCTCACGAAGGACGGCGTCGTGCAGACCGGGAAGTCGAGGACGGCCACCGTCACGTACGACGACGCGTTCTCGTGGGACGTCTCGGGAAGCAACGCCTACCTCGGGGAGTTCGAACTGGCCAGCGCCTGAGAGGGACACGCGATGGGGACTCCCGGACAGGAGGCGACTGGGCATCGCTCTGGCCGCCAGTCCGTCCCAGTTGTCGCGCTCGTCACCTACGGTATCGCGCTGCTCGCCTGGGTAGCCGTCGTGACGCAGTGGCTCCCCATGCCCGGCGCGGAGAGCGGTGGGATGGGGATGTCAGCCCCCGGTGTGCCGGAAGCGGTGGCCCTCTCGAACGGGCTCTCGGGCGTCGTCCTGTACCTGGTCATGTGGGCCGTGATGATGGTCGCGATGATGTATCCATCGTCGGTGCCGCTGTTCAGGATGTACTACCGGACGCTCGACGGAACGACGCGCGTGGGCACGGCGACACGGGTGGGCGCGTTTATGGGCACGTACGCACTCGTGTGGGCGCTCACTGGGGTCGTCCCGCTCGTCGTGAACACCGTGTTCCCGGTCGCCACGGTCGCCCGCGAACAGAGCGGGCTCCTGATTGGTGGAGCGCTCGTCCTACTGGCAGTGTATCAGCTCTCTCCGTACAAGAATCGGTGTCTGAAACACTGCCGAACGCCGCTTGGATTCCTGATGGAGTACCATCGGCCGGGCGTCCGGGGAGCCGCACGGGTGAGCGCACGCTTCAGCACCTACTGTATCGGGTGTTGCTGGGCGCTGTTCGCGCTGTTGGTCGTCGTCGGGTCGATGAACGTCCTCTGGATGGCCGCCATCACGCTCGTGCTCTCGGTAGAACGCCTGTTCGAGTGGGGTGAGCGGTTGGCGAAGGGAGTCGGGGTGGTCGCCGCCGTCGCGGGTGCTGTGTTAGTCGTCGCCTCGGTGCTCTAATCTAAAAAGCGCTGCAAACGCCGGCATCGCTCATTTTCGGCCCTTCGGCCAAGCCCCGGTGTGAACCGGCGTGAACTGCTCGCCGGGGTCGGCACTGTCGGGCTGGTCGGCGCGACCCCCGTCGGGACTGTCCGGCGAGCGGGACAGTCGGCAGCGACCTACCACAATCCGGTCTACGACCGGGTCTTCCCGGACCCCGACGTGTGCCGGGTCGGCGATAGCTACTACGCCTACGGGACCTACCACCAGTGGGACCCGGACGGCATCGAGCGACAGCTGATACCCGTACTCCGGTCGCCGAACCTCGTCGACTGGGAGTCGGTCGGACCCGCCTTCGAGGGCGAGCCGGCGTGGTCGCGCTACCGGGGACTCTGGGCGCCCGGCGTCGGCCGACGGAACGGCCGGACCCTCCTCTATTGTGCCGACGCGGAGTTCGGCGCCGACAACCCGGGCATCGGCGTCGCGACCGCGCTGGACCCCGCCGGTCCCTTCGAGCCCCGGGGTGGCCTCGTTCGGAGCGAGGCCATCGGCGTTCCCAACTCCATCGACCCGATGCTGTTCGGGGGCGAGACTCCACACCTGTTCTGGGGGAGCCATCGAGGTATCTACGGCGTCCGGCTGGCCGACGACGGCCTCTCGACTGCGGGCGAGACGTTCCAGATAGCGGGCGAGGGCGTCGAGGCACCCTACGTCCTCGAGCGCCACAGTTCGTTCTACTTCTTCGGCTCGCGTGGGACCTGCTGTGCGGGCACCGGGAGCACGTACCACGTCGTCGTGGGCCGGGCCGAAAGGCTACGGGGCCCCTACCACAATCGCGCTGGGGACCGACTCACGACCGACGGCGCGACCGGGACGACCGTCCTCGAGGGCGACCAGGCGTTTCCCGGGCCCGGCCACTGCGCGGTGGTCCGGGACGCAGCGGGCGGCTGGTGGCTGCTCTATCACGCCTACGTCGCGGGCAAGGCGTGGGTCGGTGAGACGCCGCGGCGGGTCCTCATGCTCGACCGGATTCGCTGGCGCGAGGGGTGGCCGGTGGTGGGCGGGGACGGGACGCCGAGCCGCGTCGGGCAGGCGCCGCCGGTCGAGGGGTGACGGTCCCCGCAGAGGCGACGGCCGGCGTGGGACCCGAGACCGGCGGTGCCGCGCGACTAATCCCCAGGCTGGCCAGAGACAGGGCGTGGAACGGACGGTGTGTCGAGAGGGCCCCGCTACGCGCCCGGCGGGTCACCCCGACCGACCCTGATCTCGTAGGCCTCGATGTCCTCGTAGGCGGCGACCTGGCCGCCGACGTCGACCGGGCCGTCCTCGGTCTCGACGACGAGCGTCGCGACCTCGCGGTTCGGGCCGAACGAGACCTCGCCGACCCGGCCCTCGACCACCCAGTGCTCGCCCGACTTGACGTCACGGCCCTCGATGGTCGCGTGGAACTCCCCCTCCAGCGCGGCGAGGTCGGAGATACACCGTCTGATAGTGCCGTAGCGGCGCGGGAACGAGCGTTCCGAATCGTCGGTCGAGATAGGCTCCGCTGTCGTCCAGAGGACGGTGTTGAGAAAGCCCGAGACCAGAAATCCGAGCTCGGTGCGGTTGAAGATGACGCCGTAGCGGTCGTTGTTGCCCCGCACCGACTCCCGGGTGGCGTACATCGAGTAGTCCCCGTCGGCGACGGCCACCACGGGGGTCGTGATACCCCGGCGCCCCTTCACGGTGGTTGCGACGGCGTCGTAGTCGAACTCGGCTGGCTCGGGCGCGTCGGCGGCCGGCGACAGCAGGATTTCGGTGGCGATACCGGCCTCCCGTCGGCGCCGCAGGTCCTGCTCGAAGCGAGAGAGCAGGTCGGGTGTCAGCGAGAGCAGGAGTTCGTACTCGGCGGCGTCGATGATGTCCGCCAGATAGCGCAGGATGGTCGGCCGCGATTTGACCAGGGAGACGGCCTCGGGCTCGCGGGCCGGCGCGGTGTAGCGAGCGGAGAGGTCCGAGACGAGTTCGTCGAGGGAGTTCTGGATGTCCCCGAACGCCGCCCGAGGGTCCAGCGCGAGCACTTTCATCGGTCGGGACTCCTTGAGTTCGACCAGCCCGACGTCCCCGAGACTCCGGACGGTGTCGTACACCCGGGGCTGGGGGATGTCCGTCCGCTCGGCTATCTCCGAGGCGGTCAGCTCACCGTGCTGGAGCACCGCCAGATACGCGGTTATCTCGTACTCGCCGAGGTTGAACCGCGAGACGAGCCCGTCGAGCGCCGCTTCGAGGTCGTCAGACGACATCGGGGACACGGCGTACCATGGCGGTCATTCTCGGCGGACAAACACCACCGGGCAGGGCGCTTCGAGGAGGACGTCCTGGGTCGACGAGCCGAAAACCGCTTTCCCCGCCGGTGACCGCTTCGTGCCACCGATGACGAGGAGGTCCGCCTCGGCTGCCAGGTCGACAATGCTACTGGCGTGTCGGCCGACGGCAGTTCGCAGGTCGTAGTCGACGCCCTCGTCGTCCAGCCGGGCGACCATCGAGCTGAATATCCCGTGTTCGAGCGCTATCTCCTCGGAGCGGTCGCCGGTTTCGTCTTCGATGCCCAGACTCGTGAGAGCGGTGTCGTATTCCTCGTCGGTGAATATCTGGCCGACGATCACGCGGGCCCCGGCCGGCTTCGCTATCTCGATTGCCGCCTCTGCGAGCTTCGCGCCGTGGCCCTCGTCGCCGGGTCGGCCGACGAGGAGCACCGTTTCGAGCGCCATGTATCATTGATACATCGGCCGGAACGTAAACGTACCGGTACTTCCGTGCCGGAACTGTGTTCGGGACGGTCCAGCGGCTAGTCGCCGCTGTCCCGGTGTTGGGCGTCGGCGACGGCGACGGCGGCGAGGTTGACGATGTCCTTGACCTCGTCACCGCGCTGGAGGACGTGGGCCGGCTTGTCCATGCCGACGAGCATCGGGCCGACGGCCTCGGCCCCGCCGAGTCGCTGGAGGAGCTTGTAGCCGATGTTCCCCGCTTCGAGGTTCGGGAAGATGAGGACGTTCGCGGGTCCATCGAGGTCCGCGAACCCGTAGGTCCCGGCGAGCATCTCCTCGACGACGGCGGTGTCGGCCTGCATCTCGCCGTCGACGTCGAACTCGACCTGTGGGTCCTCGTGGAGTATCGAGACGGCGTTCCGTGGTTTCGCGGCCCCGTCGTTGTCGACGCTCCCGAAGTCCGAATACGAGAGCAGCGCCGCGCGCGGTTCGACGTTGAACCGGCGGGCGAGCTCCGCGGTGTGTTTGGTCACCTCCGCCAGCACCTCCGCTGACGGGTCGAGGTTCACTGTCGTGTCCGCACAGAAGATGACGCGGTTCCTGAACGTCAGCATGTAGACGCCGGCGGCGTAGTCGGCGTCGTCGGCGGTGCCGATGACCTCCAGCGGCGGGCGGAGTGCGGACGGATACTGGTGTGTGAGCCCGCTCAGCATCGCGTCCGCATCGTCCATCTCGACCATCATACTGGCGAAATAGTCCGGGTCACTGCGGACGAGTTCGGTCGCTTCTCGCTGTGTGAGCCCCTCCCGCTGTCGGCGCTGGTACAGTTGCTCGGCGTAGTGGTCCCACTCGGGGTCGGTCGGGTCTGCGACGACTGGCTCGAAGTCCAGCCCGAGCGCGTCGACGGTCCGGCGGATGTCCGACGGCGCCCCGACGAGGACGGGGTCGGCGATGCCGTCCTCGCTCATCCGGCTCGCCGCCCGGATTATCTTCTCGTCTTCCCCCTCCGCGAGAGCGACCCGCTTCGGGTCCGACTTCGCCTTGTTGAGCACGACCCGCATCATCTCGCGGGATTTGCCCAGCCGGGCCTCCAGCTGCTCGCGGTAGTCGTCGAGGTCGAGGTCGCGGCGTGCCGTACCGCTCTCCATCGCCGCCTCCGCGACCGCCGGCGTCACCTCGTAGAGGACCCGCTGGTCGAGCGGCTTCGGGATGAGATAGTCGGGCCCGAACTGCAACACGTCGTCGTCGTAGGCCTTGACCACCGCGTCGGGGACGTCTTCCCGGGCGAGCTTCGCGAGCGCTTGCGCCGCCGCGCGTTTCATCGGCTCGTTGATTTCGGTGGCACGCACGTCGAGCGCGCCACGGAATATAAAGGGAAAGCCGAGGACGTTGTTGACCTGATTGGGGTAGTCCGAGCGTCCAGTGGCCATGATGACCGTGTCCTCCCGGGCCGCTTTCGCCGTCTCGTACGCTATCTCGGGCTCCGGGTTGGCCATCGCGAAGATGATGGGGTCGGCCGCCATCGAACGGACCATCTCCGGGCTGACGATGCCGCCGACGGAGAGCCCGACGAAGACGTCCGCACCGGCCATCGCGTCCGCGAGGTCGCCGTCCTCGACCCCGCGGGCGAACGGTTCGGTGTACTCGTCGAGTTCGCCGGCGGATGCCCGCCGCTCCGAGAGCACCCCGTCTTCGTCACACATCGTGACGTTCTCGCGTGGAATCCCGAGCGAGACGTAGAAGCGGGCCGTCGCCGTCGCGGCCGCGCCCGCCCCGGCGAACGTGACCTGCAGCTCCGAGAGGTCCTTGTCGACGATTTCGGTTGCGTTGAGCAGTGCCGCGCCGGAGATTATCGCGGTCCCGTGCTGGTCGTCGTGGAAGACGGGGATATCCATCCGCTCACCCAGGCGCTGTTCTATTTCGAAGCATTCGGGCGCGCTGATGTCTTCGAGGTTGATACCGCCGAACGTCGACCCCATGGCCGCCACTGCCTGGACGAACGCGTCTGGGTCGTCGAGTGCCAGTTCGATGTCGAAGACGTCGATATCGGCGAAGCGCTTGAAGAGGACGCCTTTGCCCTCCATCACCGGCTTCGACGCCTGCGCGCCGATGTCACCGAGCCCGAGCACGGCCGACCCGTTCGAGACGACGCCGACGAGGTTCCCCTTCGCCGTGTAGTCGTACGCCCGGGTCCCGTCCTCGTCTATCTCCCGACAGGGCGCCGCCACGCCGGGCGAGTACGCCAGCGAGAGGTCCCGCTGTGTGTTGGTCGATTTGGTCGTCGAAATCGCTACCTTTCCCGACGGCGACCGTCGGTGGTATTCGAGTGCGTCTTCTTCGAGTGTCACTGTGTACTATCTCCGTTGTGAGTTCTAGTCGTCGGACGAACTACCGCAACAGGCTGTTTCACCGCTCCCAGCTGGGTTCGGAGCGGGTGTGCGGACGACGCGAACGACGAAGCCCGCAGCGAGCGCCGTCAGTCCGGCAAGCAGCAGCCAGCTCGCTCGATAGCCGACAGCGTCCCCGAGAAAGCCAAACGCCGGCGGTGCGAGAAGCGCCCCGGACGTGAGTGCCAGCTGGCCGCCGGCCGTCGCACCGCCCATCTTCTCGGTCGGGACGATAGTCGCCATACAGGAGTAGTAGACGCCGGTACACCCGAGAACGAAGAACCCGAGCGTTACGAACGCCGCTATCGCCGTGAGTCGCCGGTCGACGAACGCGACGGCCACGAACAGGACACTGCTCCCGAGGGCCTGGACGAGGAGAATCGCGCCGATACGTCGGCGCGGCTCCCCGGGCAGTGTGTCGCTCAGCCAGCCGGTGAGGAGTCGGCCGACACTGCCGGACACCTGGAGCCCGGCGAGGACGAGGCCGCTTATCGCGACCGACAGACCGACTGACTCCTCGAGGTAAAGTATCGTGTAGCCGACGGTCGTAAACAGCGCGGCACCGAGGAACCACCCCGCGAGACAGAGCGACCGATACGCCCGGTTGCGAAACAGCCCCCGGAAGTCGGGGAACTCCATCCCCCCCTCGGTCCGGGTGGGCGTGTAGGCGACCGCGAAGACGAGCGCGACCGTCACCGCTACCGTCGCGGCGACGTAGAACCCGGCCTCCCAGGCGACGACCGCGGCGGCGTTCGTCACTAGTACCGCACTGACGCCGCTGCCCGCGGTCACCCCGACCTGTTTGATACCCGTGGCGAGGTTCTGCCGGCCGGTCGGCACGGTGTCGAATATCGCCTTGTTCGTGCCCGGCATCGCCGTTCCGTACAGCGCACCGAGGACGAAGACGCTCCCGAGCAACGTGGCGTAGGTCCCTGCGAGCGAGACGAGCAGTGTCCCGCCGGCGAGGCCAAGAAGCCCCGCAGTGAGAAGGCTATGTTCGCCGTAGCGGTCCGTGAACGCCCCGAGCGGGAGGAGAAACACCGCGTATCCGAGCGTCAGTACCGTTACCACGATGCCGACCGTCGTGCCGGTCAAACCGAACTCGTCGCGGAGAAACGGTGTGGCAGCGAACACGGCGTAGTAACAGATACTCGCAGCGAGTTGCCACAGGAAGACGAGCGAAATCGTTCGGTGCTGGTTCATCCTGAATGGGAGAATTTACCGTGCTACAGTCCCGCACGCGTCACCAGAGCAGGTGTGGCCAGACGAATGTAAACAGGAGCCAGAGGAGCCCGGTCAGTACCGCCGTCATGACGACGTTGAGAATCACGCCGGTACGCAACATGTGGCGCTGTTTGATGTAGCCGCTCCCGAAGACGATAGCGTTCGGCGGTGTCGCCACCGGTAACGCGAACGCGAAACTGGCGGCGATAGTCCCGGCGACTGAGAGGAAGATGGCCGTCTTGAACTCAGTCAGTCCGAGCGTGGCCGCGAAGACACCGCCCAGACCGATGAGTATCGGCGCGAGGATGGTCGCCGTCGCGGTGTTTGAGGTCATTTCGGTCAGGAAGACGACGAGCAGGACAACGGCGGCGATGACGACCAGGACCGGCAGCCCGGTCAGCCCGCCGAACACCGTATCGGCTATCCACTCCGTCGCTCCGGTGTCCGCGAGCGCGCTCGCAAGCGCGATACCGCCACCGAACAACAGCAGCGTCCCCCAGTCGATGTCGACGAGTTCGTCCCACTCCATGGTGTCCGCGAGAACGAGCGCGGGAATCGCCATCACGCCGACCATCACGTAGTAGAGGAGCCCCTGATGTCCTTCGAGCCCGAAAATCGTCATCCCATCGCCGCCAAAGAGCGTAGTCATCCACACGTCCGGTAGATACGGCGACAGGAACGTCCCGAGACCGCCAAGCACCCAGAGACCGGCCGTGACGCCGAAGATAATCGCGACACGCCGGCCCCGCGGGTCGAGACTGTCCTCGTCGTCGAGATAGGCCCGTGCCTGCTCCTGTGCCTCGTCCACGTTGTCTATCTGTGGCGGGTACAGGACGTAGGTGAGCAGGTACCAGACGAGAGGGAGCGTAACGAGAACGACCGGCAGACCGATAAGCAGCCAGTCGGCGAAGCCTATCTCGTATCCCAGAATCGCGTTGAGTTGCCCGACGAGAACGGCGTTCGGTGGCGTCCCGATTATCGTCCCGACGCCGCCGATACTGGCGGCGTATGCCGTCCCGAGCAGCATCGCCACCTGCATGTTGGTAAAGTCGTCGGCGGTTCCGACGCCGCCGTCCGCCATCGTGTCCATGGCGGCCCCCTCTGTGGCCGCCTCACCGACTGCTGCGACGTTTTCGCTGCTGAGAACCTGCGAGAGAACACCGACGGCAATCGGAGTCATCATCGCCGTCGTCGCCGTGTTCGAGACCCACATGGACAGCACCGCGGTGGATAGCATGACGGCTCCGATGAGGCGACGCGGTGAACTTCCCATCTTCGCCATGGTGTACAGTGCGATGCGGCGGTCGATGTCGTACTTCTGGAGCGCGTTTGCCAGCATGAACCCCGCCATGAACAGGAAGATGAGGTGGTCCGCGAACCCGACGAGTGCAGCGTCCATGCTGTCGTAGACCCCGGTGCCAGTGAGCAACACCGGAATCGACAGCGCGGTCACGGCGAGTGGCAGCGCCCCCGTCACCCACAGCGACCCGGCGAAAAACATCGTCGCCAGCGTGTACTGGCCGGCCAGTGACAGCCCCTCCGGGGTCGGTGCGACCGCGATGAGGCCCGTCCCGAGGGAGGCGACGGCGAACTTCACCAATCGTTGCTGTGCCTCGCTCAACGTGCGGTGTATCATTGATACAGGCGTAATCTCAAGCCGTCGGTATTAAAGTTTGCGGGAAACGTGGATTATGAATGATTACGTTCCTAGAAGTTGGCAACTATCGCCTCAACCTGCTCCCCGCTGAGGTCGGCAGTGTACAGGTCGAACAGGACCCGGCGACGGGAGGTCGACAGACCACGGGTCCCGTTTTCCAGCATCGAAAGGTGGGCCTGCATGAGGTCGTCGACTTCCCGTTCGACGCCGCGCTGTTCGTATCCGGCGGCGACTCGAAGCAGTCGCCACGCCATCGGCGAAATATCGTTCATGTCGGTATAGTCGACGGTCTCGGAGTCCTCTGTTGCCACAGTCACCACCACTCAGTTCTCAGCGACGACTTACCACGTCCCGGTCCGGATTCGAGACTCCCGTGCAATGCGCTCAATCAGTCTCCAGTATGTACACCCGCGATTTAAATGGTGTTGCTTGAGACGAACGGACTATCGGGGCCGACGACTCCGCGCTTCGCCGGACAGCTGCGGGACTCCCGACTGGCCGACGACACCGGACGGCGGGGACGCGAATTGGCGTCCACACCGGAGCGGGGGCCGTCCGGCGACTGTCACAAGCTAAAAGTCACCGTCGGGCGGACTGTCGCTATGCCGTTGTTACAGTTCGACGTCTCACTGTCGTTGTCGGACGCGGAGAAGACGTCGTTCGCCGAGCACGTGACCGAGTTCTACACGACCGAGATGGCGACGACCAGCGGTCACGTCGCGGTCACGATTCGGGAACGCGACCGGGCCGAGATGCATCTCGGACGGGCCGTCGATGGGCCACTGCTGTTCCTCGACGCCGAGATCCGTCAGGGGCGGTCCGTCGACCGGAAACGCGCGTTCGCGCTTGCCACGATGGAACACGCGGCCGCGGCGTTCGACCTCCCCGAGGAGAACATGAAAGTCGTGTTCACCGAACACCCCGGGCACTCGATGATGGGCGTCGATAGAGTCGGTGGCGAGTGGAACCCCGAGACGTGAGAGACGGCTAGTCCCTGCCGGCACTGTGTCGGTGTGACCGGCTGCCGTGGCCAGCCAGAGCGTCGGACCCATACGCCGGCCGTCCGGCGCTGTAGATGTTTACTACTATCACAATCCTATCATATTTATTGGCGCGTGGACTGGCTCGTCTCGTACGGATGCAACAGCCATCGGTACCAGCCGCGGCGTACGTGGCTGCGCTGCCAGACCCGAAGACGTCCGACAACGTGGCGTACAACCCGTCTGAGAGCCAGCTGCGGGCGTACTCTCGACACCTCGAGACGACGACGGCGTTCGGGTCGCCGTCGTACGTGAGCCGGGAGCGCTCGCGGAACGCCGAGAAAACGAAAAACGTCGTCGACCACGAGTTCGACGGCGCGGATTACGAACTCGTCGACGACGCTCTCTCGGCCCTCGACGACAGAGCGCTCGTCTGTCTGGACCGGCAGATGGGCCGCCATCCCGACAACACCTACGTCTGCCGGTACTACGTCCCCAGGGAATACAGCCACGTCGCGCTGGGACTGGCGAAGCTGTTCGAACCCGTCGACGGCGAGCGTGAGCCGGATTTCTACACCGTCCAGCTCCCAGACCGGGACGAAGTCGCCGTTCGCGTCTTCCCGGACGCGGGGTTCACCGCCGTCCTCGGCAGCGACTACACCGGCGAAGCCAAGAAGTCGTTTCTCAGGCTGTTCATGTACTACGCGAAAGAGCAGGGCGGTCTCGGCCTCCACGCGGGGAGCAAACGGGTCGAGCTGGAGACCGGCGACGGGCTCGAAACCGTCGGGCAGCTGTTTCTGGGCCTCTCGGGAACCGGCAAGACCACGCTGACCGCCCACGGGCTGTGGCTCGACGACCCCGAGAACGCGGTGATGCTCCAGGACGACGTCTGCGCACTGCTGCCCGACGGGACCGTGGCCGGCAGCGAAGGCCAGGGGCTGTTCGTGAAAACCCACGGCCTCGACAGCGAGACCGAACCCGCCATGTACGACGCCGTGACCGCCGAGTCGGCAGTGCTCGAAAACGTCGACGTCGACGAAGACGGGGCCGTCGATTTCGACAGCGACCGCTACACGACGAACGGGCGGGCCATCATCCAGCGCGAGCAACTCTCCTCCGCCGGGGCGGCAATCGACCTGCCCGAGGTCGACCAGATATTCTTCATCACGCGCAATCCGGCGATGCCACCGGTCGCGAAGCTCTCCCCGGAAGAAGCCGCGGCGGCGTTCATGCTCGGTGAGTCGGTCCAGACGAGTGCCGGCGACCCGAGTGCCGCCGGCGAGTCGGTTCGCGTCGTCGGGACGAACCCGTTCATCATCGGGTCGGAAGGAGAGGAGGGCAACCGATTCCGCGAGCTGATAGCCGACCTCGATGTGGACTGTTTCGTGTTGAACACCGGCAGCGTCGGCCCTGTCGACGTCGGCGTCGAAGAGACGATAACGCTGTTACGGGCCGTTGCGCGCGAATCGCTCGAGTGGGAGCGCGACGAAACGACGGGACTCACCGTCCCGAGCGACGTCCCCGGAATGGACCTAGACGAGTTCGACGTGGAGTCGGCGCTCCCGGACCCCCAGTCGACCCTGGCGGAACTCCGTGCGGAACGGGATAGCTACCTGGCCCAGTTCGACGCGCTCGACCCGGCAATCAGGGACGCCCGGTACTGAGTCACCGGAAAAGCGCTCCACTCACAGACGCGGGTATCCGGTGGGTGACGGTCGCTGCGTGTCACGATGCAGTCGCGGTACTTACCCGCAGATATGCCGTGGATAGGGGAGACCCGATGCAGGGTAAGGTACCACAGTCGTGGGACAGGCCGGTCTTTCCGGTCGCCGTCGGTCGACAGCCGGAGACAGCGCTCCCGTACTCCACCTATTACAATACTGATATGAACGGAGGGCTCTGTGTATGACAGACAAAGGTACACGTACAACAGCGGTAACACGAGTCCTCGCGCTCGCGCTGGCAGCGGCCGTATTCGGGGTCGTCGCCAGTGCCGGCGTCGCGGCGGCACAGGAAGACCAGTCGGACGCGGAGGTCCGAGTCATCCACGCGGTCGCCGATGCGCCGGCCGTCGACGTCTACGTCGACGGCGAACTGGTCTACGAAGACGTCGAGTTCAGGGAGGCAAGTGAGTACCAGGAGGTCCCAGTGGGAACACAGAACGTCACGGTGACGCCGGCGAACGACTCCGAGACGGTCGTGTACGAAGACGAGATAGACGTCGAACCCGGCCAGACCACGGTCGCAGTCGGCGGCGAACGCACCGAGAACGGCGGGGACTTCATCGCGAGAGTACTCGCTGACGATGCGGCCCCGGCCGACAACGAATCGGCGGTCCGACTCGCCCACCTCGCGCCCGAGGCGCCCGCAGTCGACGTGACCGTCGCCGAGACCGGCGACGTGCTCTTCGACGACGTCGAGTTCAACGACGCGACCGAGTACGAGACGGTTCCGGCAGGCAACTACACGCTGGAAGTCCGGGCGGCGACGGATAGCGACGACGGCGAGGTCGTCGAGACAGTCAACGTCACGGTCGAGGACGGGTCGGCCTACACCGCGGTCGCCACGGGCTATCTCGACACCGAGGAGGCACCCGTCGACGAACCGTTCGCCGTCGAAATATACGAGGACGGGACGGTGAACAGCACCGAGTAGACGCTGGTACCACGCGGAGTTTTTCGTTCCGAACGGTCGGCCGATGCTGAGACGGGCACACGACCGCTCGCTGGCTAGTCGGCCTTCGGGTACGCCCGCTCGCCGTCTCGAATAGCCTCGACGACCTGCTCCCGTTCGTCCGCACTCATCGACTGCCAGGAGGCGATTTCGTCGACGGTTCGCCCACAGCCGATACAGAGCCCGTCGTCCAGCGCACAGACGCTCGTACAGGGACTGGTTACCATCGAGAGTGTGGTAGCAGTGGGGACAGGTATAGGTTCGGGGACGGCAGCGGCCCCGCGGGCGGTTCAGCGTGTCTCGATACGCTCGCGGAGCCACGCCGTCGCGTCGGCGACGGCCACCGGGTCCGTCCCGGTTATTTTCACCCGGCCCGGTGCGTCGTCTTTCCGGGGGTAGCTCCCGACGGCGACGTCGAACCGTTCGCGGGCCGTGGTGACCGCCCCGACCAGCGCGCCCTCCGGCGCTGGCGTGTGAATCGTCTCCGTCGTCCGGTCGCCGTCGAAGGCGTCGGCGACGGTCGCGTACATGGCTTTCAGTTCCGCAGGAATGCCGGGCAGCACGTAGACACTGTCGACGACACAGCCCGCGGCGAAGCTCTCGTCGGTCAGTAGCGCCTGACCGCCCTCGGGCACCGACGCCCAGGCGTCGAGGTCCAGGTCCATGTCGTAGCGGTCGACCATCTCGGGGTTGTCCGCGGCGAACTGCTCGGCCTTCGCCTCGAGATGCGCGCGGACGTCGTCGGGGACTACGAGGTCGCGGCCGAAGGCCTGTGCGACGCCGGCCTTCGTCACGTCGTCGGGCGTCCCGCCGATACCGCCGGTGACGATGACCGCGTCGAAGGCCTCGTGGTATCGGGCCACGGCGTCGGCGATGACAGACTCGCTGTCGGGCACGGTCAGCACGCGCGTGACGGTCGCGCCGGCCGCCGAGAGCTGGCGGCCAAGCCACGACGCGTTCGTGTTCTCCGTGTCACCGGCAAGCAGTTCGTCGCCGACGGTGACGAGTGCGACCTCCATCTGGTATCGCTGGGGGGCTTACGGTAGTAAGCGTTTGGCCCAGTGGCTTCGATTCGAGCGCACAACCGAGGGGCTAACGGGCCTGCTCGCCCATGGTCCCCTATGGACGCTCCAACCGTCGCCAACGGACTGCCAGCACTCGGACTCGGTACGTACAAGAACACGGGCGAGCAGGCCACCGAAAGCGTCGAGACGGCCCTGGAGATGGGGTATCGCCACATCGACACCGCGGCGTACTACGAGAACGAGGCGGCCGTCGGTGCCGGCATCGAGGCGTCGTCGGTGCCCCGCGAGGAGGTCGTCGTCGCGACGAAACTCTGGTACGACGACCTCGCCGGCGACGACGTCGTCCCGGCCGCGAAGGCGAGTCTCGACCGACTCGGCCTGGAGTACGTCGACCTCCTGTACGTCCACTGGCCGGCGGGAAGCTACGAGGCCAGCGAGACGATGGCGGCGTTCAACGAGCTCTACGACGAGGGCGTCATCGACAACATCGCGGTGAGCAACTTCACGCCCGAACAGCTAGCGACGGCACAGGACCACTCGGCGGCCCCTATCGTCGCGAACCAGGTCGAGTGCCACCCGCTGCTCCAGCAGGACGAACTGCGAGACTACTGCGAGGGCGAAGATATCGCCGTCGTCGCCTACGCGCCAATCGCCCGCGGGAAAGTGGCCGACGTGGCGGAGTTGACCGACATCGCCGCAAAACACGACGCCAGCGAGGTCCAGGTCAGTCTCGCGTGGCTTCGCCAGCGCGATATCGCGGCGATTCCGAAAGCGACCGGCGAGGCCCACATCCGCGCGAACTGGGAGAGTCAGCAGCTCAGACTCGACGACGAGGACCTCGAAAGGATAGACGATCTCGACTACGACGAGCGGCTCATCGACCCTGGCTTCGCGCCGTGGTGAGGGCATTGACTCGCTGCGAATCCGTCTTCGGGAGAGTGACCGAAACGGCCATACCGATTCCCACCGTAAGTGGGAATATGACGAAAGTGGATTCGAAGGGCCGTATCGTCCTGCCTCAAGAGGTACGAGAGCGTCTGGGTATCACACCTGGGTCGGAGGTCGAGGTCCGTGAAGAAGAGGGGAAAGCGGTCGTCGAGCCGGAAGACGACCCCCAGGAGATTATCGACCGCATGGAACGGCTCGTTGCAGCGACATCCGAGGGTGTCTCCGAGACGACACCGCGAGACGGCAGTGGCGACCCCGTCGCGAAGAAACACCGGGACGCGATTCGACGCGGTGCCCAGCAGGGCGACGATGAGTGAGGGGCCGTATCTGTTCGACGTCGGCGTCATCGCGCTGGCACACACGGACGCTCCGGTTCGTGAGGCGGCACTCTCGTACGTGCGGCCAGCTATCAGCGGCGACATCGACGCCGTCGTCCCCTATCCGGCAGTGGTCGGTGCACACAACGTCCTGACGACGTACTACGGACGGTCGAACGACGAGGCGTCCCGACTGCTGGCGAACTTCATGGACGCGAGGCGAATCCACTGGTACGACGGGATGGACGAGGACACTGTTCGAGGCGGGTTTACACAGGCGACCAGTGCGAACGTCGATGGCTGGGACGGGTACTACGCCCGCGTGGCGACGAGCGAAGGTGTCAATACGGTACTGACGCTCGACGACGATTTCGAGCGGTTCGACGCGTTCGAGACCGAGGTTATCCTTTCTACCGAGCAGTTTCGAGAACTGAACAGGTATCTCGGCACCTGAACGACGGTGACTAGACCAGCACCCGCTCGACGTCCAGTGGAGTCGCACGTCGGACGACCGCTTCCACCGGGTCGGCCGACCCGGCCAGATTGTCCGAGTCGCCGTCGATGACGGTCAGCGCGGCCCGCTTGCCCGGGGCGACGACGCCGCAGTCGAGCCCCGCAATCTCGGCGCCGGCCGTCGTCGCCATCCCCAGGACCTCCCGCGCGCTCACGTCGAAGTGGGTCGCCGTGTAGGCCATCTCGCGGAACATGTTCGGCGGGTTGAGCATCACGTTGTCCGTCCCGAGGGCGACGGTCGTGTGGTCGAGCAGGTCACGAATCGGGGGGCGACCGACCTCGAGGACGGCGTTCGTCCGCGGGCAGGCCACGACGGGGACCGACTGCTCCCTGACCCGGTCGAGATGTGTCTGCTCGGCGTGGACCATGTGGATTAGCAGGTCCGGCTCCAGGTCGAGCGCGGGGTGGATGTCGGTCGCGTTGGGCTCGCCGGCGTGGATGGCGAAGGGAACCCCACGTTCGGCGCAGGCGGCCCGCTCGTCGGTGAAGTCGGCGTCGTTGGCGCCCGAGGCCCCGTAGCCGTCGGCGACCTCGAGGACGGCCGTGTCGTCGCTCCCGAAGATAACGGGCTCGACGTCGAGCGGGTCGGCCGCGTCACGGAGCGCCCGTGCCCCCTCGACGCCGAACTCACGGAAGTCGAGACAAGTAATCGTCCCGGTGCGGTGCATATACCTGAGCGTCCGCCGCATTGCCGTCACGAGCTCGCTCCGGTCGGCCGCTCGCAGTCGCCGGTGTTTCAGACTCGCCGGCGGCACGACCGCCTCCTCCAGCCCGAGTCCGACGGCCGCGTCCTTGGCGACGCTGTCGCCGATGTGGGTGTGTGCGTTGACGAAGGCCGGGAGGACGATGTCGGTCGAATCCGTCCCGGCTTCCTCGATGGCCTCGATTCGGCCGTCTTCGACGACGACGCGGCCACGTATCGGCTCGAACGACGCCCCGACGAGAACGGTGCCGGCTAGTTCCTCCATAGGCTTGCTCCGGAAGGGGAACGGATATGGGTTTCTACGTGTCGGATTCGGCCGTCTCGGTACTGGCGGGTCGGTCCGTGCACCGAGGTCGGTCCGTCGCGGGGACGACGTCCCGGCGACCGCTCGAACCACCGACCCGGTATGGGTCGGGACTGCGGGAACGCCGGGTGTCAGTGCCGGCTACGCGTCGCTCCCGCCGGCGTCGCCTGTCGACCCCGCACCCGCCGATTCGGACGCCCAGCCCATACTGACACTGTGCAGCGTCACACCGTCGGCCGTCGAAATCGTGACCGAGGCGGGACTGTCGACGGACGCGGTCGCGTCCGCGGCCGGTCGGTCGTCGGTCAGTACGAGTGAGCCCTTCGCCGCCGAGAAGTAGGCGTACCG
>SDGW01001105.1_pt1 | contig 17418 bp, 20 predicted proteins | sample 2873831 | NCBI WGS metagenome assembly SDGW01 (sample SAMN08132700, study PRJNA421101) | hypersaline lake metagenome | isolation source: celular fraction 0.22 microns magnesium sulfate-rich crust from ephemeral... | place: Spain: Penahueca Lagoon, Toledo | collected 2011-07
CATTTTATCAACTCGATTTAGAGAAAGTGAACATGTAAATTGGAAACATTTACTTCATTAGGGGTAGCGTTCTTTTTGATAAACTCTATTTAACAGCTAATGAATAGGGTGTAAAACATGTTCGTGAAGAACTTCATTTATAAGCTAAGAGACAGTCAAACGTTTTATTTACTTAATTTTGTCCTTATATTAATAGGTTTAGTGTCATCTATGATTCTTACAAGTGAATCCATCATATGGGGACAACAATTCATTATCTTTTGGATAGGGTTACTGGTCTACGTGACAGTCTTTCTAGGAGTGGACCCAATGATTAATGGGGTAGGATTAACACTAGTGCCGATGGGAATCACAGCCTTATTTGTACAAATACTCGAGTTTGTTCCTGTGAACGTTTATAATAAGTGGCTCGAGGCGGATGCGGTAAAAGGCGGGCTTGCCAGCTTATTTTTCTACATTGTATTATTTATTGTACTAAGGATATTTAAAGTTGAGCCTTATATGCTCATGTTGGCGAGGAAACAACGAAACAAGTCAAGATAATTGAAAAAAGCTTGTGGCACATCTTAGGAGCCTCAAGCTTTTTTTATTGTCTAGGAATTTAAAAAAGAGGTTAAATATTGATATTACCAAACTTCGCATTAATTCCTTCTCCTTTTGAAAGAGAAAGAATGCCATTTCCAAGCTCCCAATCATAAGAAGGGTTGCCGGCTAAGTCTGTAGAAGGTGTTGGTTCTCCTATTCGATAAAGCTGCATCCATTCTTCCTTTGCTTTCTCGAGTTCATCTACCCCAACATGAATCGTATTGAAAGGGATGGAGTTGGTGTCTTCTGGATTGTCAGGAGAGTTCATTTCATCTCCCCATTCAATCACAAATGGTAACACTTTTGATTCAAAATCAAATTTAGGGAAGAGCATTCGCCAAGATAAGGTGTAGCCGCTCGGTTTCGTACGACTTCCTTCGAAGGGTCCTTCGTAGCCGATACGCTTCTCATCCCAATATTCAATAAGGGAATCCATATCTGATGTTCTTAGAGCAAAGGTGATAGGGCCTTCCACGTCTTGTTCATGTTTGTGCATAAGGTGTTGGATAAGAGGGTTATCTGAATTGGATGCCGTGTCATAATCTTGGACACCCAGCCATTCAATGTAGGCTTGGTTATTGAAAAAAGCTAAATGGTTATATGTGCCCCAAGCATTATGCTCCCCACCCTTTACACCGACAACACCATGCTTCATATTCATATCCTTTTTTGCCTGCTCAGGTAATTTAGCAGCAACAACTAGATGATCAAAATCCATAAGAAAGCCTCCTTTGGCTTTTGAATCCACTGTTCAATATACCCTTATTATTAAAGTAGAAAACGGAAGTGAAAACAGTAGTTCACTATTATTTTTCTCCAACAGGCTTCGCGCACTTCGGACAAACAATCCACGTTTCATGCAAAGGCTGGTCACAGCGATTGCAAGTTTCCATTTGGTTTGCTCCGCACTTGGGACAGTAGAGGTCATCATGATTGATATTGTGATGACACTGATGGCAAACCTTTTTTGAGGAGGTTTGCGTACGTACGATGAAGTACATGATCACACCAAAGAAATTTGGAACAACCAAGGTTAATAGGGTCCAAAGCTTTGTATTGAGTCCGCGTTTTTTGGCATCTCTATAAACAAATATAGCCAGTATGATATGAATCAGTAAAATACTAGAGAACGTAATCGTCATGATTTGAGCATCTGACATGTTATACCTCCTTTTCGTTTATAAACATTTGATACAGGTTTTCTTGCTTGATTAAAACGATTAAGAACATCACCACAGCTGATATGAGGTTACTCCCTATAAGAGCAATGCCTATAATGAGCCAAGACCAATCTAGAATGACCCAATAAGCGACTTCGAAACATAATAGAAATGAAGCTGCAAATAGCAGTATTCCGAAAAATATCATCGATCGATCCAATGGTTTCGTTTGCTTCACTTGTCGAATGGTTTCCTCAACGACGACTTCTCTCGGGCTTCCGCTTTGTATAGCATTTCGCATTTTTTGATCAAACTGTTCTTCTGTCATCGTCTTCCACCTCTTTCCACATTTCTTTTAACTTCTTCTTTCCATTGGATAACCGCGACCTTACTGTTCCAACAGGAATATCTAATACGTCCGCCATCTCCTCATATGAAAAAGATTGAAAGTAGAAAAGGATTAAAGGGACACGGTATTTATCCGGGAGGGCATTAAGCGTTTCTAAAAGCTGTTCATCTGACTCTTGCTTCATCGTGAGGTCTTCCGGTGTTGCTGACTGTGATGGTAAAAGAGCCAGTTGGATGTCTTTATCCTCATTTGAGAAGAAATCCTTAACAACATTAAGCCAACGTTTTTTCTTTGTATATTCATCACGATATAAGTTCATACAAATGGTACATAACCATGTTTGGAAGGGGCGATTCCCGTCATAACGGTTTAATGACCGGAAAACACGGACCCAAGTTTCTTGGAAGAGGTCATCTGCTTCGACTTGTGACTTTGTGAGTCGTAATGAAAATCGATACAACATGGTTTGATGCTTATGAATAAGCATATCTGCAGCGTATTCATTTCCATTTTGATAGGCGTTAATTAATGACTTCTCATCTTCCATCTGTCCATGCCCCCTTTCACTCTCTTATACGGTTGGTTAGGGAGAAAGTTCAAGGGAAAATAAAAAATTTTTAAAATGAAAAAAGCAGCCCTTAATCGGAACTGCTTAATTACCATTATAGAGCTTCTTTTATTTCTTTCATCTGTTCAAGGTGGCGAAGTTCGTGCCATCCAATAAATTCAGCCCATTGTTCTAAGTTCATATCGCCAAAAGCAGGGTGGGGCATAACTCTGTTCTGGAGGAGTTTTTGGTCTTTGTTATGAATGAGGAAAAGCGTTTGCTCCCGGGATTTTTCTAAGTGATCTTTAGCATCCTGGATGGATTCGAATTGCCCTTTTGGCTGTAAATATTCTGGAGCTTCTACTTTATAGTCTCTCCCTTGAGTACGATTTATCGGTTTTGATTCGGCTTGTTGTTCGGATCCTTTTTCAAGGGCTTTCTCCATCTGTTGGACAACAAAGCCCTCAATCAAATATAAATGCTCAAGTACTTCAAGAATACTCCAAATTTCTTCTGATGGTTTAGTGCGAGCTTGCTCATCAGTAATACTTTGTAAGAATTCTAGAATTTGATTCCTTTTTTCTTCTAATCCATACATATGAAACCGTCCTTTATAAATGAATTTGATGTAAGTGTATCATGATGGAGGTGTGGATACCTATTGAATTGTTTGGGGATTTAAAGTTTACATGAAGAATGCTAATAAAAAGCCGTGCTGCTATCATCCAAATGCAGCACGGAATATCACTTACTTTTTAGTCATTTGTACTTTCTTCATAATGAATCCGCTCTTAGGAAGCGCGGGGATTTTGCGTAAGCTATAGCTATAGTCTTGTTTGGGAACTTGGTACTTCAAATGAGCAGATAGAAATGTGAAGCTAGCCTTTAAAACCTCAATTGTAGGCCATTCACCTGGACAACGATGCCCTGTATGATAATCTCCACCACCTTGAGGAATTAGGTCAAATAAGCCACCCTTCCAATCTTGGAAGCGATCCGGATTAAATTGTTCAGGGTTATCCCAAAGGCGTGGGTCATGATTCGTTCCATAAAGGTCAAGAAGCACTAACTGATCCTTTTGGAAAGGGTACTGCTGCCAAGTGAAGTCGTCTTTCACAAGTGCTCCAAGGAAAGGGAAGAACGGAAAATAGCGACGAACTTCTTGTGTGAATCGAAGCAAATGGTCTTCACTTTGCATAACTTGATCCTTCGTTTCGGGGAATTCTTGAAAAGCTACTGCTCCAAAAACGATATATCGCGAGATCGCTACAAGAGGACGGATAACATTTAGTAATTCCACCGCAGCTATGCGAGCATTTAAAAGTTCTCCGTCTTCCTGATGAGTTGCGACGGTATATAGCGTACTGTCTTGCGGTACAATTATTTCTCCATTTCGAACTTTCTGGATGACACTTTCGATCCATTGTTCTGATCGTTTACGAGCGGAACGGCCTTCGACATGACGTGGTCCGACTTTACTAGCGCCTTCAATCATTTTATTCATATCATCTGCACGTTTTTTGATCTCTTTTTGACCAAGAGGCACTCCTGTCCAATCACAAGCTGTACGGAGAAGAAGTTCCAAGACTTCATCAAAAAGGACAACTTTCCTTTTCTTCTCCCAAGTTTGTGCGTATGCTTCCCAATGATTTGTGGTAATCGCATGCAAATCCCGTAGTGCTTCCGGTGTCATGATCGACATAAATAGATGCTTACGTTCAACATGGGCTTTCCCATCCATAGTCTGAACCCCGCCTTCACCAAATAAGGTTTTTAATACAGGAGTAGGCATTGCACCATTCCGTTTCATTCGATTGCTATCATAAAACACCTTAGCGCCTTCCTCACCACTAAGTAATGCAACTTTCTGACCTAACAGTCGAGTTTCATAGACGTCTAGATGATGATTCTGGACTCGTTTAGAAATAAACTCATATCCATCTTTAAAAATCCCTAGTGTTCGATCTAACCCTTTATCTTTTGGTACTTGAACAGACATGTCTTTTCTCTCCTTCTTCCCGGTAATTTTAGATATTGATATCATTCCTTTTTCTATTAAAAAATAAACAGAAAGGGGAGGAGAGGGGCGAAAAATGAATGCCCGAGTTTTTATACTCAGGCTTCACTTGATCGTGTATCTAATTCAAATTCTTTAGCCAATAATTCATAAGATTTTAATCGTTCTTCAAATGGACTCACAATTGTGTTCACGATCACTTCATTGACATTATAGGCGCGAGCAAGATGTTCTATTTTCTCTTTTACTTGTTTAGGATCTCCTACAATCATTCGGCTTCTATTTTCACGCACGCGCTCTTTTTCAAAAATGGAATAAGGGTATTGGCTCGCTTCATCTGGAGTAGGGAAGCCATCGCGGTTACCACCTTGTTCAATTTTTAAAATAGCTAAATCTAAGCTTGATGCAAGATATTCAGCTTTTTCTTCTGTTTCACTACATACCACAAAAATCGAAACATTCCCCTGAGGTTTCTCTTGTTGCATTGAGGGTTGGAAGTGATCCTGATAGCGGCTCATTGCACGGGTTCCACCGTAACCATTAATAAAATGCGCAAATGAATAGGAAGCTCCTACATCTGCTGCGAGACGCGCACTAGTACCGCTTGACCCGAGCATCCAAATTGGTGGTGTTGTCTCAGCTAGTGGTGTTGCATAGACATTCATGTCATAAGGGTCATGTCCATGCAGATAAGCCATTAGCTCTTTTACTTGCTGAGGATAATGTTCAACATTAGGTGCACTACCATCATTAAGAGCTCGATTCACATTTGGCATACCACCAGGAGCACGCCCAACCCCAAGGTCAATACGTCCTGGGTAAAGTGTGTCGAGTACTCGGAAAGATTCGGCTACTTTATAAGCACTGTAATGGGGGAGGAGGACGCCTCCCGTGCCGACGCGTATAGAATTCGTATGTGCTGCTAAATGTGCTGTTAATATTTCAGGAGCAGATCCAGCTAGGCTTTTGGTACTGTGGTGTTCAGAAACCCAGTAACGATGGTAACCAAGGCGGTCCACATGTTGAACAAGCTCAGTCGTTTGTTGAAAAGCATCTATGGGAGACATCCCCGTTAAAATAGGAGATTGATCTAATACACTTAGTTGAATGGTCAATTCGTTCACCCTAACATTAAATTTCTTTCTCCATTATTAGAATAGGCATAAGCACATTGCAAAAAACATGCTTCAATTATCTTGACATCGAGATAAATAACACATATAATAAATCTCGAATTCGAAGTAAATGTATCGGCTTTATTTTTTGGTTATATATCTCGAATTCAAACTAATTTTAAAAGGAGAAGATAAATCATGATGAGTTTAGGTTTGTTAATTATTCGTTTGGCAGTTGGCTTAACATTTGTAGGACATGGTGCTCAAAAGTTGTTTGGGATGTTTGGTGGACATGGATTAAAAGGTACAGGTGGCTTTTTTGACTCTATTGGTATTAAGCCTGGATACACCATGGCTTTATTAGCGGGATTATTTGAACTTGTTGGTGGAGGTCTTTTTGTTTTAGGATTGTTAACACCACTAGGGGCAATATTAATTGTAATCACTATGCTTGGTGCAATTGTTAAAGTTCATGGTCCGAATGGTTTTTGGAATACAGCGCAAGGTTACGAGTATAATTTCATTCTTATTGTGATCGCTGTTGGTGTAGCTTTAATTGGAGCAGGCAGTTATTCTCTAGATGCCATTTTATTTTAAAAACGTAAAACACACGTAGGAAAAGTAGATAAGCAAGCTCTTATAAAAAGTTCAAATAATCATTAACCATATTTTAACTTCGAGATTCCAAGTATCATCTTAGGGGGGGGCAGGCTTCATTCGATACCCTTTGATCAATACTTGGTTCTTTTTTTGTTTAGATAAACACCTTACAAGGGTAGAGGAATTCCAAACGACACTTGAGGTGATCACGAATGGATACATTACAAATCGTAGCTTGGATTGCTCTTGCAATTGGACTTTTATCGTCGTTAATTATTTTAATAGATGTAATTCGCCACCCACAAATGATGACGATCATGAATGTGGTTTGGCCTATTAATGGTTGGTTTATGGGCCCTGTGGCTCTTTGGACATATTTCAAATGGGGACGTATTAAAGCAAAGGACCTTAATAAAGATGACAACCGTAAACGCCCAGCTAAGACCTTTGTTTCTACAACTCACTGTTCAGCTGGATGTACACTTGGTGATGCCATAGGTGTTCCGATTGTATTCTTTGCTGGAATAACAATTTTAGGTTCTAAACTTTTAGCTCATTATACCGTTGAATTTATTGCAGCTTATGCCTTTGGTTTGTTATTCCAAGTACTAGCCATCTATCCTATGAACAAAGATAAAGGTATATTTGGTTCTTTTAAATCCGCTGTTAAAGCAGATACATGGTCATTAATCGCATTTGAAGTAGGAATGTTTGGTTGGATGGCTATCGTTCATTTTATTCTATTTACACACCCGCCGAAACCGGATGAAATAACGTATTGGTTCATGATGCAAATTGCTATGATACTAGGGTTTATCACAAGTTACCCAGCAAACTGGTGGCTAGTGAAAAAAGGAATTAAGGATGCAATGTAAAGGTGATTTAAGTTCCTTTTGCTAATTGGCAGAAGGGGCTTTTTACGTTTTATAATGAATATTGAGTGAGGTGAAGGTGTCATATTAGGATATAATAGATCAACTTAAACGTTTTATTTATCTTCTTATATTCCTAGTACATAGAGGAGTCAAAAGAAAAGATGCGAAAGGCCTTATGATGATGGTGTAGGAGGTTTCATTTATATCCAGAACGGAAATGGTTCTATGATATAAATTCGAACTTGGACGGATAATTTAGGGGGTATGGAAGGTGACACAGTATCAAACAGGTGCTTTTTTATATAATGGTAGTGCAGGACCTGATCAGTTAAATGATAAATTAGCTGCTACATTACCTATTCTTTCACAAAATGTCGAAAAACTTTCGGTTGTGCAAACGACAAGTCGTAATGACCTTGTTGAAAAAGTTAAGCATTATGGGGAAGAGGTTGAAGTTCTTTACATACTTGGGGGCGATGGGACTGTTCACGATTGTGTGAATGCGATTGCGGATGTAGAGCAACAACCTGCAATCGGTATATTACCTGGAGGGACTTGTAATGATTTCACCAGAATGTTAGGGATTCCTCAGAATGTAGGTCAAGCGGCTAATGCGTTAGTGAATGGCCGAGTGACTCCGGTAGATCTTGGACAGGTTGGAGACAGATACTTCTTAAACTTCTGGGGGATTGGCCTGGTTACCGAGACCTCTATAAACATTGACCCAGACCAAAAGAACCGATTTGGTGTATTAAGTTATTTTATTAGTGCGTTTAAAACAATGAATGAAGCCAATACTTTCACCTATAAATTGAAAGTCGATGGTGTGGAGTACGAAGAAGAGGGAGTTATGATTCTCGTACTTAATGGAAGGTTCATTGGTACTAGACAAATACCTGTTCCGTCACTTTATGTGAATGATGGTAACTTAGATGTGTTAGTTATAAAGAACTCGAATCTAAAAACATTTCGGGAGCTTCTTTCTCTTAATCAGCCTCGAACCGATTCCCAATCGTTCCAGGCGTTGTTCCATACACAAGGAAAAGAAATTGAGATTGAAACAGCTGAAGAAATGGATGTCGATACCGACGGAGAAATTTATTTGAAGACACCTGGGCATATCAACGTGTTACCGAACCATCTTCGTATGATCATGAATGATTCCTAAACAGTATTCATGAAATTGTCATGGTTGGGTGATTGGTGTGGAAACCTTTCATGATAATATGACAGTGAATAAGGAATTAAAGAACAAGGAGAATACAATGATGAGAAAACTAGGATTTCTATTACTTATCTCTACTATTTTTGTTGTATTATCAGCATGTGGATCTGAAGAGAACAATAATGCTAGCCATAACGATGATCAACAGAATTCAGAAGAAAACCAAGAACTACAGGCTATTGAGGTGAAGATTAAAACGGTTCCTGAAACGTTAAAACCAGAAGAGATTACAACAATTCAGGCTAAAGTTACACAAGGTTCTGAGAATGTAAATGACGCTCAAGAGGTAGAATTTGAGTTATGGAAAAAAGGTTCCGAAGACCACGAAAAGGTGATGGCAGAAAAACAGGGAAAAGGTCTTTATTCTATTCAGCACACATTTGATGAAAAAGGTATTTATTATGTGATAGCCCATGTAACGGCCCGCGATATGCATAACATGCCTCAAAAGAAATTGAATGTTGGAAATGTATCTGAAAGTGACGAAAAGTCAGAGGGGCATGACCATAATGAGAAAGAGAACAAAGAAGAACATAGTCATGGAGATCGTTCAGACGGTGTAGCTGTTCACCTTATGAAAGAAGACGGGAAATTAATGGTACACCTTCAAAAAGGAGAAGAGCCTTTATCAGAGGCAAAAGTTCGATTTGAAGTATGGAAAGATGATGGAAAGCACCAGTATATTGATGCTAAAGAAGGAAAGCAAGGTGAGTATACTGCTGAATTCAAGGCTAATTCAACAGGCACCTACACGGTGAATGTCCATTATGAAAAAGGCGAGCTTCATGGCCATCAGAAAAAAGAGGTAGAAATAAATTAATAAATATAAAAAGCCACTCTCAAAGCATGAAAGTGGTTTTTTGTATCTATTACTTTTTACAAACTGCTATGCCTAATGGATAGTGCACACCATCCCTTGGAGGCTCAATTAATACACCTTTTTGATAATAAAAATCAGTTATTGAATAATTGCGAAACAGCTCTTTGAACTCTCCGGGTGTAATTTGATGGACGTGGAAAGGGGACCCACATTCAATACCACGCCCTTGCCCAAATGGAGTTGAAACAATTAACATGCCACCAGGTTTTAATAATTGATAATAGTTGTTAAGCAGTTGTTGTTCTTCTTCTATATGTTCATAGGTTTCAAAGCTAATAATGGTATCAAAAGTTCCGAGCTTTTCTGGTAGGTTTGGATCAACGGCATTTTCCTGTTGGAAAAAGGATTTAGGATGATAGTAGTGAGCTTTTGCATAGTTGATGATATCCTGATCAATATCCACACCCATTACTTCATCTATTTCATCTTTTCGGTTTTTAGCGATCATATGCGTTCCATATCCAGAACCGCAAGAAAGGTCAAGTACCCGACCTGTCACGTAAGGAAGAGCAAATTGATAGCGAGCCATATGCTCAAGCAATAATCCATTGGATGGCTTCATATATTCGGGTATTACACGTTCTCCAGTATCTTCTACCAAGTTCTTTCCACCGCTTTCTTTCTTTGTGTTATAGTACTGTTAATAGACCGTAAAACTACAGAAGAATACAAGCCTAGATTAAAAAGATTTTGCAAGCGCCTTTCATTATATTATGCCATACTACACAATCTTTCAAAAGAAGGGCTTCCTATAAAGAAAGGTAAGAGGGTTAAGGGAGAAGAGTTTCCCCTACCTCTTGTATTATGATTAATGTTTGCTGTAGATTTATCTATAGGGATAAATCACAAAGCCCCTAAGAGTACGTGATAACGGGGGTGGAATCCGTTTGACAATAAATTGAAACGGTAGCTATACTTTAATAGAATAGAAAGGCTGATTAACATGGATCAAGATCAACATTATCAACAAAAGAAAGAAGATCCATCCTTAAGATTATTTGTTGTGTTATCCAAAGCTTATCGTTCCATCACAGATCAAGTGAAAAGAGATATACAAGAGCAAGGACTTAACCCAACTGAATTTGGTGTCCTTGAAATGCTTTATCATCAAGGAGAACAACCTCTACAAAAAATCGGGGATAAAATTCTTTTAGCAAGTGGAAGCATTACCTATGTGGTGGACAAGCTTCAACAAAAAGGGTTGCTTGAGCGAAAGCCATGTCCGAATGACCGTCGTATTACGTATGCTGCGATTTCAGATGAAGGATGTAAGTTATTACAATCCATTTTCCCAGATCATTGGAAGAAAATCGAAGAAATTACAGGTGGTCTTTCTAATGAGGAAAAAGAGGAGCTTATTCCTTTACTCAAAAAGCTTGGACAGTATGCCGATCAATTGGATTAATCTTGCAGCCTAAGTGAGTATTATGATAATCTATAAGAAATCACACGTTATGAAAAAGGAGGTGGAAAAGAGATGTTACACACAGATAAGCGCATGATTGTTAGTAAATCACTATATTTTTACCGTGCGCAAACTCATGAATTTGTTGCTGACGGGACACGTATGCCCAATTTTAGCAACTAAATCATGACTGTGTGGATCTCTTATTCCATCTTAAAGCGCAAGTGCAAGGAAGAATAGCGACATTTGTCCCCACACATCTCAATACATGTGTGGTTTTTTATTGGGGTGTCGTGTTCTTCGTGTTGAAGCCTGAGAAATCTAAGAGATTCTCAGGCTTTTTTTATGAGTAAAGAAAGGATAAGATGTAGCTCTTAGATGTCTAGCTCCAGCGCCCAGCAACGAATGGACTTCCCTCGCCTCCGTACGATAAGTCAACATCGATTCACTATGTTCATCGTGTTTCCTTTATCGTACTACGGGCTCAGTCCAGTCCCTTGTAGGATATTTAAGCCAAATTCCAGAAGGCGTTGTCGGAACTGTGCACGATTATCTGAAATCGAGTTTTTCAAGCTTAATGACAATACAGGAAAAAATGAAAAGATTAGAAACGGATATGCAGGATGAGAAGAAAATGGAGCGTGCTATAGAGGAGTATGGAAAGCTTCAAGATGAGTTCATGCGACTTGGAGGATATGAAATCGAGTCACAAATCGAAAAGGTAGCTCATGGACTTCATTTAGAAGGTCTTCTTTTCTCTCCTTTTCAGCATTTAAGTGGCGGAGAAAAAACGAAAGCAGGTCTTGCTAGAATTTTATTAGAAAAACCTGATGTATTGCTTTTGGATGAGCCAACAAACCACTTAGATTTACATGCTATTGAGTGGTTAGAGAGTTATATTCAACAATACGAAGGAGCCGTTTGCATTATTTCCCATGATCGTCAGTTTCTCGATCAAACCGTTGAAAAAGTTTATGACTTGGATCAAGGAGAAATTAATGTCTATGTAGGGAATTTCTCTTCTTATGTTAAAGAGAAAGAAGAGAGGTTGCTTGCTGAATTTAAGGCTTATCAAGAACAACAAAAGAAGATCAAGAAAATGAAAGAAGCTATTAAGCGACTTAAAATATGGGCTAATCAAGCAAATCCACCAAGCGAAAAGCTGCATAAACGTGCACGCAACATGGAAAGAGCACTGGAACGAATGGAAAAGCTTGATAAACCGAATCTTGATCCTCAAAAAATGGGGTTATCTTTTGATGCTGAAGATCGTACAGGGAAGGATGTCATCGTAGCGGAAAATGTTACGAAATCTTATGGTGATACATCTGTTTTAAAAGGGCTTGAACTTCATCTTCGTTATCAAGAGAGACTAGCCATTGTTGGTAGAAATGGGTGTGGGAAATCAACATTTCTTAAACTGATTATCGGCAGTGAACAGCCTGATGGGGGAGAGATATCTCTTGGAGCGCAAGTATCTATCGGTTATCTTCCTCAAGAACCTTTAAAGCACGAAGATCCTGACATGCAAATGATTGAATACTTCCGAGAACATGTACGAGTAACAGAGGGTCAAGCAAGACAGATTCTAGCTCGTTTTATGTTTTTTGGATACGCTGTTTTTCAAAGAATCGGAATGCTTAGTGGCGGTGAACAAATGCGCTTGAAATTAGCGGTATTTATGCATCAGAATATAAACCTGCTGATTCTTGATGAACCGACCAACCACTTAGATATTGATTCCCAGGAAGTATTAGAGGAAGCGATTGAAAACTTTAATGGAACCGTCTTAGGGGTTTCCCACGACCGTTATTTCCTTAATAGCTGCTTTACAGAAACTGCTTTTTTGCATGAAGGAGAGTTACATCGCTACCCGAGAAGATATGAAGAAGCTCGTCTTAAATGGCAAGAAAAATTAGACGCAATAAAACCTAAAGAAGAGCGTGTAGAGAAACCTGAAAAGACTGTGAGTAACATATCACAATCAAATAAAGACAATGTTCATTTAGAAAAAGAGATAGAAGAAAAAGAACAACAGTTACAAAAGGTAGACGAGGATATGGAAAAAGCCGAGACTACAGAGAGGTTAATAGAGCTTCAACAAGTAAAGGAGAAAGTAGAAGTTGAACTAGAGAGTTATTATGATGCATGGATTGCAGAAAAGGACGAATAAGTGTCATTTGCCACAGGCTGCCCATTAATAAAGGCAGCCTTTTTTAATAGAATTTTAATAAATCGTAACCTTCTTATCCTCATCATGCTTATGAGATCTATAGTAATGAATGAGTTGTGGAATTACTGTTTCGAAATCAGGACATTCAATTTCGGTTTCTTTTAATGCGCTGGTAGCTAGACTAGTATCAAAGCGAGAACTATAAATGAAGTATGGGATCGTTTGTTTTTGAATATGTAGCCATCTTCGTACTGGAAGAAGGTTTAAAGGAAGTTTAGCTGCATGGAGAGGAATTCTGTAAGAAGGTGTTTTCCCTAGCAATGCTTCCATTAACATACGATAGACTTCATGACTTTGATACGGGTTAGGATCTGTCAGATGATAAGTTTGCCCAATAGAATTCGTGTGATGACTCAAAAATACAGTAGCACGAATAACATAATCAACTGGAACAAAGTTTGCTTCCGCATGTCCTTTGCCGATGTAAGGAATAGTGGGCAGAAAATGTAAGCGGTCAAAAAGATTCAATATAAAATAAGGGCCATCAAACTTCGATGTTTTCCCGGTTTGGGAATCTCCTACTACGATGCCAGGGCGGATAATTGTAACTGGTAACTTCCCTTTAAGGTCATGAACTAGAAGCTCGGCTTCATATTTAGTTGACTCATAATGGTTTTTAAACCCTTGGTCATGTTTCAAGTCTGTTTCTTTAATGGTTCCGGTACGTTTTCCTGATACATACGCCGTACTGAAGTACGTATATCGTTCTAAATACTTTGCCTTTAATAGCCATTCATTTACATGTTTGGTTCCAAGGACATTGACGTTGTAAGCAGGTTCATATGGTACGGAAAGGTCATAGATTGCAGCTAAATGATAGGCGTGCGTAATGGAATTTAGCAATGTTTCAGAAGTCGAATCCGCTAAGTTTAAGTTTTCCTTAGTGATGTCACCTTCAATGAGTTCAAATAAATGATTTGAAATATCGAGTTCTTCACAAATTTGGTGGACCTTAGATTGGGCAATTGTGCGGGTGCATGGAAGGGTGAATAAATAAATTCTTTCTATTGGAAATTCTTCATGAACAATTTGTTTGATAAGGTGGCTTGTTAAAAATCCAGGGAATCCAGTGAAAAAGTAAACATGGCTCATGTAAAACGTAACCCCTTTGGAAGAATTCTTAATGTGTAGTTTTTCGCTACTTTTTTCCAGAATCCTTCTTTTATTATAAGAACTTTTGTTGGATCGAAATGTTTCTCTTGTTTAGGTAATGCTAAAACGGGAACAATGATTGCAATAAAGGAGGAATCTGGATAATGAAAGTACTTGTTATTGGAGCTAATGGACAAGTTGGTAAGCATGTTATTGATAAATTAATAGATAAGAATCATGAAGCGATTGCGATGATTAGAGATTCAGATCAAATTCCATATTTTGAAGAACGTGGAGCAAGTACGGTAATTGCTGATTTGGAAAAGGACTTTAAGCACGCTTATTATGGAGTGGATGCTGTTATCTTTGCAGCTGGATCTGGGCCGCATACGGATGCTGATAAGACCTTAATGATCGATCAAGAGGGTGCTATTAAATCAATGAAAATTGCTGAGAACTTTGGTGTTAAACGGTTTGTTATGCTTAGTTCAATGGCAGCTAACCGACCAGAAGTTGGACCAGAAGCACTGAGGCATTATCTATATGCCAAAGGTAGAGCTGACGCATTTCTACGTGGTACGTCACTTGATTATACAATCGTAAGACCTGGTGGTTTAACGAATGACAAAGGGACTGGTGACATTAAGATTGATGAACACTTAAATGAATTCGGTTCAATCCCTAGGGAAGATGTTGCACAAGTACTCGTCCAAACGTTACAATCACCACAAACAGTGAAACAAAGCTATGATTTGGTAAGTGGCAGCACTAAAATTAATCAGGCTCTTTGAATGTAGACGATCGGATCTAGTTCTTTTTTCTCGCCCCTTCAAAGAAATTAAGGAATGTGAATGATTTTTTTGAGAATATGTTTAACATGTATATTTCAAGGGTAAGAGAAAAATACATTTATGAACGTTTTTAGGTTATGTGAAAAATTAAGAAAAAAGAACTAAAAAGTTTGGGGGATTCATCTATGAGTAAACCAAATGTAGTCGTGTACACCAGTGATGGATGCCATTATTGTGAACGTGTATTAAATCATCTAAATGAGTGGGACATTGACTATACAGAAAAAAACATCTCTCAGAATGATGCTTATTACAAGGAAATGCGTGAAAATAGAGTTTATGGAACACCGGTAACCTTTATTGATGGTGAAAAGTTATTAGGTTTCCAGAAACGTAAGTTCAAAAAGTTGTTAGGCATTGATGAAGTATCAACTTATATTAAACAGCGAAATTTAAGCTATTAGTAAAAGGAGGTGGACAGCCTCCTTTTTTTATTGCTTCTTATTTCACTTTCTCAAACACATTTACATATTCTATAGGTAGATAACCATTAATTGCTAGGAGGTGCCTATGGATATGTATAATCAATATCCACAACCACCATTTGGGCCAAGGCCAATGCAAGCTCCTTATTCAAGTCAAAGCACATATTCAGGTTTTCAAGGTGTTCAAAGCCAAATGAATATGATGCAACCTCAACCTGCTGAACAACAAAGTATGAAGCCACCGATCTTTCAAAGTCCCTATGAACAATTTGCAAAACCACCACAACCGAATCAATGGAACCCTTATTATTCATTAGAACAACAATTCCCTCAGTACGGACAAATGCAAGGTCCAAAAGGGTTTATGTACTACTTTCAGGATAAAAACGGTCAGTTAGATCTTGATAAAATGCTCTCTACCATGGGGCAAATGGCCAATACGGCTAATCAATTCAGTCCACTCGTGAAGAGTCTTGGATCTTTATTTATGAAATAATTCTAAGGTGCCTGTTACTTGTAGAGTACGATAAGTGACAGGCACCTTAAATTTCCTTTACTATTAGAAGGGGGAAGGGGTGAACCTCATGAATGCGCAAAATAATGAACAAGCTCCGTTCAAAACACGTTTTTATTATGGATGGGTTATTGTTTTTATAGCGGGGTTAAGTGTTTTCTTTTCTGGCCCTGGTCAAACGTATTCGGTTTCAATATTTAGTGAGAGATACATAGAAGATTTTAATTATTCGAGTTCACTAGTTTCAGGTCTTTATTCAACAGCTACCTTACTTGCAGGTCTTACGCTCTTTATAGTTGGTCGGTTTGTTGATAGGTTTGGACAACGTATTATGATGACGTCTGTCGGATTCCTTTTAGCTTTAGCTTGTTTTTGGAACAGCGCTCTTATCGGCCCTGTAATGATGTTTTTAGGATTTTTTATGCTACGGTTATTCGGACAAGGATCCATGACATTGCTACCAAATACGTTGGTTCCTCAATGGTTTATTAGAAAAAGAGGGCGGGCGTTAAGTGTTATGGCTATAGGAGGGTTTGTGAGTTCCGCATTGCTTCCTCCTTTGAATACATGGTTAATTAATTCATTTGGTTGGAGAGCAACATGGACATACTGGGGAATAGCCCTTCTTGTTATTTTTGTTCCATTAGCTTTCTTTTTAGTTCGAAATCAACCAAAGGATATAGGAGAAGTTCCGGATGGGACGCCCAAAAAACGCTCAGATGGTTTAGAAAATGAAGAATCCAATGTAGATATAAATGAAGTCAGTTGGACATTAAAAGAAGCGATGCGTACGCGTGCTTTTTGGCTAATCCTATTTTGCGTGAGTGTACCAGCACTTGTGAATACTGGGGTTACGTTTCACCTATTAGCTATCGCAGAAGGAAAAGGGTTATCGGATGCAACTGCAGCCCTTATCTTATCAATAATGGCGATTGTAGGATTTCCGGTTACTTTTGTTGTCGGATATTTGGTTGATCGTATATCCGTTCACTACGTTTTAGCTATTACATTTGGTGGGCATACCATTGCTTTGCTTATTTTATTGCAGGTTGGAAGTTTTGTGGGAGCGGTGATCTATGGTGTTGTATGGGGACTTGTAAATGGGTTTGAACGAATTGTTCTCAATATTGTTTGGCCAAATTACTTTGGTCGTGAACATTTAGGAAGTATTAAGGGACTAGCGCAAACGGTTATGGTTATTGGTTCCGCATTTGGCCCTTTACCATTCGGTTTGTTTTATGATTGGTTCGGAGGTTATCAAGAAATCCTTTGGGTTATGATTATATTCCCATTGATCGCAGCCGTATTTTCATTGCTATCTCCTAAGCCGTCTTATACAGCTAATTAGATCAGAAAAAGCTCAGACTTAGGTCCGAGCTTTTTTTATGTAGTTATTCGTTTAAAGCCCCCTATTGTTGAAGACTTAGTTTCGAGATAAAGTGCGGGAAGACAGTGCAAGGGGAGACCCGAGGGGGGAATCCAACGTCTACCCTACGGGGATTCCGTCGCTTACCAGAGCGAATCCATCGCTTGCCCGAGGGATTC
>SDGW01000442.1_pt1 | contig 17375 bp, 17 predicted proteins | sample 2873831 | NCBI WGS metagenome assembly SDGW01 (sample SAMN08132700, study PRJNA421101) | hypersaline lake metagenome | isolation source: celular fraction 0.22 microns magnesium sulfate-rich crust from ephemeral... | place: Spain: Penahueca Lagoon, Toledo | collected 2011-07
CACCTACGAGAACGAGAACACCAACCACGACTACCGAACGGCCCTCCGTGTCTTCGGTAAACGTGTGACCGATGAGGAAGGTATCCCGGATAGCCTTGAGTGGATCCCGTCTGGTACCTCTAACAGCCACAACCCCGTCCCGAACCCGGCCGACATGCTCGAGTGGGAAACCGACGTTATCCCGATGATCGAAGCCTGTCGGAACTCCCGGGACAAGGCTCTGATCGCCGTCGCGTTCGACTCCGGCGCACGGAGCGGAGAGCTCCAAGAGCTCACCGTCGGGGACGTCAACGACCACCGACACGGTCTGCAGATCATGGTCGACGGGAAGACGGGACAGCGCTCCGTCTCGCTCATCCCGAGCGTCCCCTATCTCCAGCGGTGGATGACCGACCACCCGGACTCGACCGACGGGAACGCTCCCCTCTGGTCGAAGCTCGACGACGCCGAGGAAGTCTCCTACCGGTGCTACCTCAACATCTTCAAGCGGGCGGGGAGGAAGGCGGGAATCTCGAAGCCGGCCACACCGACCAACTTCCGTAAGTCGAACGCAACCTACCTCGCCGAGAAGGGAATGAACGAGTCGTACATCAACGACCGACAGGGCCGGACACGAGGGAGTAAGGCGACCGCGCACTACGTGGCGAAGTTCGGCGGTCGAGCCGAGGACGAGTATGCCCGGCTGCAGGGACTCGAAGTCGACGAGGAAGAACCGGAACCGATTGGTCCGGTCAAGTGCCCTCGATGCGGAAACGACACTCCGCGCCACGAGCCCGCCTGCGTTCACTGTCAGCAGGCGCTCAGTCACGGAGGTGCTGAATCCATCGAAGAGGAAGAGCGAGAGGTCCGAGACGTATTCTTCCGATTCGCTCAGGAGAACCCCGGTGTCTTGGAGGACTACCAGAGATCTCGGGACTTCACGGAGCTGCTCGAAGAGAATCCGGAGCTCTTCGAGGACGCACAGTCGTTCGTCGAAGCGCTCGCGGACCAGTAGCATCGCCTAGCGAGCTTTCAGCTTGAGCCGGTCCAGCTCTCCCTGAACGTCTTCCAGCCCTTGGGTATCCTCTGCATTCGCGAGGAGAGCCAGAGCGTACGCCCGCGCTTCGTCGTTACCGCAGGCGAGTATCCGGCTGAGCATGTCGCCGTTCTGTGCGACGTACTCTTGGATGTCGTCCGCAGCGCTCACTTCAGATCCTCCAGCGCCTGCAGGGTCGCCAGGGACCGGCGAAGGGGCTCGCTCATCTCGAGGAGCGTGTTGATGTAGGTCGGCGAGACCGGCTCGACGAACTCCCCGTCACCGTTGGTGAGTTCGTCGTGGAGATCTTCGATGACCGCCATCGAGGACTCGATCTCACGAGTAGCCGATTGGTAGAGTTCCGACTCGGACTTCGTGAGCCAGACCGGCGTCGGAGAGTTGCGTACGTTGCTTGCTTTGTCGAAGGTGTTGTCTTCCATCTGGGTTCTTCGTCGTGCTCGTTCCCGGCCGAGCACGTCGACGAGCAAGCGCAGCCGGCCAGCGAAGCCTTATTACGAACCCCTCCAACGTGTGGAGTAGGATCGTCGGCTTCGCCGATGTCCTGCTCGTCGTGCCGTCGTTCAGACCCGGGCATACGTTTGGACCCGTGCACCCAGGTCGGTCGTTTCTCCGGCACGACGTAACCACGTCGCCACCGGCTGGTTCTATCGTATTCCGGGGTATACCATAACTGTAAGCTTCTCCCAAACTTGCCGCTATTTTCGGAGCAAAACCGATAGACGGCGGCGGGTAATTGGTGGGGTGAAGTTTAAGTACTCGTCCGGTATTTGTCCCCTCTACTCCGACAGATCTGTGTCAAGGTCTCGGCTCGGGTCGTAGACCGGTTTCTTCGAGTCGGTCGTCTGTCCGTCCCTACTTCGGCGTCGATTTCGGTCTCCCACCGAATTGGTCGGTCGTGCGGAGATGCCGTCCGGGTCATCTTCGAGGTAGTGCCGGATCGCCCGGCGAACGATGTCTGATCGAACTGTGCTTTCTGCCGTTGCCGCCGCATCGACGCGTTCTCCGAGGTCACGCGGAAGGCGGCAGGAGACGTGTGTTGTCACCGAATATACGGAGGAATACGGGTGTATTGTAGATTGGTGCGAATTGGCGATTGGTCGGACGTCTACCTGAATCCGTTACGTAACTTTATGACCTCTCACGAAAATGTCCCTCTCTGTGTACTTCTGTGACGACTGTGGGAGCATGATTACCCCACAGAACGGGAGTGGTGAGTGTGGTAGCTGCGGTGCAGAGTACGAGATAGAGGGGGTGGAGTCCGAGTCTTTCGAGAGCGAAACGGACGAGGACCGGGGCCTCGCCGACGGCGGAAAGACTGCGAAGACCGAACTACAGACGCTACCGACGACTAAGTCCGGTACTATCCCGAAGTCCGAAGCCATGGACTGGCTGAAGAACCGAGACCGCCCATCGGGAGCCGAAATGAGGCGGGCGACGATAGAGAAATCGAGCGACTTCGAGGGGAGTACCTATCCGACGGACATCTCGAACATCAGGGTCACCGGTGACCCTCAGTTCATCGAGACCATCGCTGGGCTCTTCCGCTGGATCGTCGATATGGAGGACTACAGCCGACGAGTCGAGATCAACCTGAAGGAGACTGAGGACCGGGAAACGGGAGAAAAAACAGGCAACTACGCGCTGTACCTGTCTGTGGCAGAACGAGGATAGATTGGCGAGTTTAGTGTGGTTTCCGGCCCCGATCGACGGCGTGATTCACTCAAGATAAGGTTTAATTACTTACTAACATATTGGTGAGCCATGTCTCGCTCTACCACTGTGCTGCGATCGGCCGATGTCTCCGATGAGTAATTCGATGAAGTGGGACTTCCCGGCTCAGAAGTCGGGTATAACGGAGTATCACGACCTTCCTACGAAGGAAGCTCTCGACAGCGATCTCGAGACGTTCGTCAGGGAAGTTCTACAGAACGCGAACGACCAAGGACTGGATAACGACGACCCCGTGGAAGTGACGTTCGAGTTCCACCGCCTCACCGACGACGACGTGGACGACTTTCTCGAAACTTTCCGGTGGGACGGGAGTGCCGACGAGTCGGAGAACCTTCGTTGGCACGTGGAACAGGCGAACCGGAACGAGAAGACTCGCGACGCGGGACTCAAGCGGTTCCTCAGCAGGTTCGACGGTGAGGAACTGCTCGTCGTGACGATTCACGACGAAAACACGACGGCGCTCGTCGGCGAAGAGAACGACAGCTCCAGTCCCTACGGGGCGCTAGTGAAGGACTTCGGCAGCTCGGAGAAGCCAACGTCCAGTTCCTGCGGGAGTTTCGGCCTGGGGAAAACTGTTCTCTGGGCGTTCTCCGGCGTGTCGCGCGTGTTGTTCAACACCGAACCTCGCGAGATACACGACGGCCACCAGCCACCTCGGTTGGTCGGTCGGAGCATCCTCCCGTCTCACGACCACGAAGACGGAACGCGTACGTACACGAATCACGGTTGGTTCGGGCTCGACGACGAGGAAGAACGTGAACGACTCGGACGGTTGCCCTCGATGTGGCAGGACCAAGGCTCGGTAGAGGAGGTCGCCGAATCCCTCAGAGTCGGCCGAAGTGGCCGAGGGACTGGTACCTCGATCGGCGTCGTCGGCTTCCGGGTTCCTGGTGAGGACCTAGACCCCGACACAGACGAACTCGCAGCGGACTTTCGACACGCGGCGATCAAGCACTTCTGGCCGGCGATCTTCCGCGGTGATCTGAACGTCTCCGTAAAGACTCCCGACGGTGACGAACAGGAAGCTACTCTCGACGACGCACCGGGCGTCGAGCCGTTCGTGAAGGCGTACGGCAAGCTGTTCGAACCAGTTGGATCTGAACTCGAACAACCGGGTGATTTCGCGAAGACGGGCGTTGAGCTCACTGTTCCCGAGGAGAACGACGAGGTAGTCGACGATCCCGACCCTGCTCTTGAGACGAACGTCGACGTGGTATTACGACAACTGACTCCGGGAGACTCCGACGCGCTGGAATCGAGTGACGATTCGGATATCGGACCGAATCACGTTGCGAGACTCCGAGGAGCGCAGATGATCGTAGACTACGTCGACAAGGGGAACGTCGCGGACCGGGGGAAGAACTTCGCCGCCGTCATGGCTGCTGGTGAGGCACAGACCCCCGACGGTGAGGATCCGACGGACGCTCAGGTAGCGGTCGAGAAGTTCGTGAAGCGTTCCGAGCCGACCCAGCACGACGACTGGATCGGGAGTAAGAACGAGTACCTGAAGAAACACTACAGCGGAACGACGGTCAGCGAGATCGCGGCTCTCTCCGGGACGAGGTTAGAGAAGGCACTAGCCGATCTCGTTCACGAGGATGTCGAATCGGGCGAAGAGGTTCCGGACATGGACGACGTTGCGCCGATCATGAAGGGACGCTCTACCGACGGTAACGGTGGGGATTCCGTGATGGACTGGGACCGAGAGCCTTCTGCCTCGTTCGACGGCGACAAGTGGCAGTTCGACGGGCACGGAGGACCAGATCAGGAGCACGCGGGGTGGGAACTCGAGATGCGAATCGACCGAATCGACGCGGAGGAATCACAGAGCGATACCATTCCGATACAGTCGATCACACCGACGTCGGCGGGGGCGACTGTCACCTATCAGAAGAACGGAGTCAAGCTCGTTATGGACTCCTCCACCGACGAGGTGGAGTTCGAGGGTTACTCCGAGGAGGTCCTAGGGCCCGGTGAGGACGTTTCCGAAGCCTTCGAAGTCGGGGACATAACCGAGGTCAGACTCGACGTCTCTGCAGAGGTCGAGACGGAGGTGGAAGAGTAATGCCCGCGAATACGCGCCACTCGAACGCCCGGGACGAGTCGATGCCGTACAACTACGAGAGTAACGGCCTCGACTTCGGAGTCGCCTCTTTCTCGCTCGATGGTGGTGAGCCTGGGACACCGAATTACGACGAACAAGTGGTCTCTCCGCACAAGTACGGAGAGTGGGACGAACTGACGCTGTCGGTGAACGTGACCGTCGCAGGTTCGGTGAACCGTGCTTTCCCAGACAACGAGGGGCCTCCGTATCCAGCGAAGCTGGTGCTCGTCGTGGACTGCGAACAGACACAGATGCGACGGGAGATCGTGATCGAGGGCTCGCCCGTCGGTACCGAGACTTACGAGGACGAAATCACACTGAAGCGCCCCCTTCTACGAGGGGACGTTTCGTTGACTCCCCGACTAGTTAGGACTGAAGAGTGTCGAGAAGGGCTCCCGTACGCTCCGAACGCTGGTATGCGCGTCGCCGGTGGCCGAGGGTGGACCGTAGAGGCCGACGAGCCCGAAGAGTCGGCCGACGGTTTCCCGTTCGTCTATCGGGACTTCTCGCAAGAGAGTATGCCGCCCGAAGACCTCCTCCACGCGTTCAGTCGTAACCCGGACCCGAAAATGATGATCAATGACCGGAACGAGAACGTCGTCGACGTCCTCCAGAGTGGGCTCACGTACGGGTTCCGTCCGAACATGAAGCGGAACCTCAAGGCGCGGTTCGGATCCATGCTCTGGATTCAGCTCGTCGTCTCGACGGCTTCCACGATCGCCGAGTCGGGTGAGCCGGAGTTCCCGTGGCAGGAAGGTGTCGTCCTCGAGCTCGTAGAAGAGGACTTCGGGGACCCGGTCGTCGGGGACGTGGATTACGACGAAGCAGTCGACGCACTCGGAGTTCGCGTGTCCGACCCTGCCGAACTACGAGAATTCATCAGTGACCTCTGTCGGTCCGTCCAACTGTACAACGACGCTGCCAAGCACCTCGACTACTTCATCGGGGAGCACTCCTCATGACCGAGATATTCGAACTCACCGAAGCCGGACGAGACGTAGTCAAGAACCACGAGCAGTTCCCGGACGAAGAGGGTTCTACACCCCCAGAGAGCGAGCTTCGGTCCCACCTCAGGAGGCACGAGGTTGACGGGGATGTCACGCTAGATCTCGACCGCCTCAGGGCAGCGATCGACGACTCGAAATCGCTCTTCGACCACGGGCGGAGACGCGAGCGAACGCGGATGGACTCGAACTTGGCCCCAATCGTGCGAGAGACGATTCGGGTTCCTCCTAGGATCGCTGCCCTCCCGGGTTTCTGGCAGTACCTCTCCCTTCTTGAGTACCCCGACCTCGTGACGACCCGATGGAGCCGGGACAACGACATCCAAGAGAAGTTCTTGGGGACACAGAAGGACCTCTACTCGAACTACCTCGCGCGCCTGTGGTGGGGTGCTCACTTGACTCGGAACGAGGAGACTGGGGACTACTTCGCGACCCACCGGCTCTTCACGAAGCAGCGACTCGTGAACTACCTCTTGGACAGTTCCTTCCGTCGATCGAGACCGGCTGCGAGGGGTTTCGCGACCGTCCTAGAGGACGAGGTGAACCCCGTCATCGACAAGGTTGCGAAGCGGTTCAACGCGTCTCGTTCGGTTATCGAACTGGACGCTCGAAGTGAGGGGGAGATCGTCGAACAGCTGGAGATGATCAAGTCGAGAGTGGAAGAAGACCTCTAAATCCGTCTTTTCGTCATTCTTCGAAATCGGTCAGTTGCTTGTTGTCGGCGGTGCGCCGCCCGGTCTCCATGCGTTCGTCGTAGTCGGAGTAATCTACACGGCCCTCTGTGACTCCCTGTTCCTCCTCGTAAGCAGCCAACCACGCTCGAACCAAGTACTGAATGAATGGTGCGGGAATAGTGTTCTTCGCCATGTGCTGCTTGGCGTACGGACGTGGGTCGTACCCCTTGGTCGAAGCCCACCACTCCTTGGAACGTTCCGAGAAGAAGAACGACGAGGTCTCGGTCGTGTCGGAAGGTCCGTCGGTGGTCAAGAACGCCCTCTCCCGGGGCGGTGAGGGGACGTGGAAGGACGTCTCGAACGCTCGCTCGTACTCGATCGGGAGGCCGAACATCCGACCGTTGAGGATCGTCGGGTTTCGAAGTGGATCCGCTTTCGGAACGTTCTCGATGACGTAGTGGTCGCAGTAGTCCTGTGCGATCGACCGAGCACTCGGAATCATGTTCTCGTGCTCGTCGGGATCACCGGAGATACTCGTCGTCGCTGCCCACTTCGTGCAGACCGGGTGGAAGACACCGAGGTCGAAGGTAACGTCGTCCTTGATCGGGAAGCCCCAGTCCTTCTCTTCTTCGCCCTCTGGGAGAAGGTGAGCGTCCGCAGCGATAGGCTCGCTCTCGTTCGTGTCTCGCGGGTCGATACTCACACGAACGACGTCACCGAAGTTCGAGAGAACTTCCGACTCCGTACCTTCGTCGGCGAAGCAGTGGAGGATAGTCGGACGGTCGTCGTCCCCGTAGCTACTCATAGTTCACCTGGAGAAGAGTAGAAGAGTCACTCACCGGACGAGCAGAAGAGAGTTGCTCGTGGGTCAGAAGTTCCGTACCAGACATCTTACCCCGACTCTGAGCGGCGCGGATATATTTCCCTCGCAAGGAGTCGGCGAGACTCGGGGTTAGTCAGCGATCGACGGCTCCGGTGAGGACTCGGCTTCGGTGTCGTAGTGTGTGAGGATCGCTTCACCGACACGCTGGCCGAGTAGCGGGGGCACGGCGTTCCCGATCATCCGTCCGAGGTGGGTGATCGACGCCTCGTCCCAGTCTTCGACGAACTCGTAGTCCTCTGGGAAAGTCTGGATCATCGCTCCCTCGAGCAGCGAGAGCGCACGGTCTTGGTCGGTGTCGTAGTGTCCGAATCGACCGCTCCCGTAGTTGTAGAACTGCGTCGTCATCGTCGGCGCCGGCTCGTCAGGCGACATTCGGCCGTACGGTGCCCTGTAGCTCCGGCCACTGGCTTTCTTGTGGCAGTCGAGGAGGAGATGTTCTTTCCCCTCTTCCTCCCAGACAGTCCAGTCCTCACCCGGCCTCATGTTCCGGATTCGCTCTACGTTCAGTTCGGAGAGGTCACGGGCTTGGTGCAGCTTTCGGCTGGAGTCTTCTTCGCCGTTGTCGAGAGCCGGCAAGTGGCCGATCGCGTCGCGGACGGTCGGGTACTCCGATTCGTCTCCCATCTCTGGTTCCCCGAGTTCGATCGTGCCGTCTCGAGAGGCGATCAGGACCCACCGCTTACGCTTCTGTGGGATTCCGTACTCCGGGCAGTAGACGTTCTTGTCGTCGTCGCTGTTCACCGAGTAGCCCATTCGCTCCAGTGTCTCCTCGAAGATCTCGTACGGTCGGTGGTTCCTGACCTCGAAGACGTTCTCCATCACCACCACGTCGGGGCCAACGTACTCGACGATATCGCGGAACTCGCCCAGCATCCCGTACTTGTCGTGCTGGCTACTGTCCCCGCCGTGGTTCAGTGGGGAGAACGGCTGGCACGGTGCACAGCCGGCGAGCACTCGCACGTCGGCGTCCCGTTCGAACTGTGCAGCGACTCGCTCGGGGTTCTTCGCGAGCGGACGGATATCTGTCAAGCGGAAGTCCGCGTCGTTGTTCTCCTCGTACGGGTACTTGCACGCGGGATCGACGTCGATCCCGACAGAGACGTCGACGCCGGCGTCTTCGAGGCCCCTCGTGAGGCCGCCGGCGCCACAGAAGAGATCGACGGCGGATACTTTCATGCACTATTCTGCTCGAGGGAGACGTTAAATCTTCTGTGCGACTTCCCCCGGTACGCGAACCGCGGCGTGGGAAGAGTCATCTCGTCGACTCGAACCGACGCGGTAAAACCACCCACGGTATATTCGTTGTACAGGACATGAGTGGTCAATATAGGTCTCGTCACCGAGGCGGTCTCCCCGACGGAGAACGTCGGGCGGTTACGGTGAGTCGGAGGCTGTCGAGTCGGGGTGGTGGTTCATGAGCCCCGAAAACGTCGCACAGGAAGTGGGGTGGCACTTCTACGACGGCGGCCAGAGCGCCCCTCGCTTCGGTGGAGACCCGACGAAACACGCAGTCGACCACGACACGGAGAGCTTCGTTCGGGAGGTACTCCAGAACGCGAACGATCAAGCCCTGCCGAACGAGATGCCGGTCGAGGTGACGTTTCGCCTGATCGAGCTCTCGGGCGACGAGCTCCACGAGTTCTTGGACGCCATCCGTTGGGGAACCGAACTACGAGAGCGAATCGGGGCAGTAGCCGAATCCGACAGAGGACGAGGGTTCCAGCAGTTTCGGGAACAGTTAGAGAGCGAGGATCCCTCCCTCCGGCTGCTCGTCGTCGAGGACCGAAACACGACGGGCCTCACCGGGGACTGGGACGAGGACTCGAACTACGCCGCCCTCGTGCGGGACGAACTCTACAGTCAGAAGCAAGACGAGACGGCCGGTGGTTCCTACGGGCTCGGGAAGTCCGTCCTCTGGACGTTCTCCGGAGCCTCCACTGTCGTCTTCAACTCGTTCCTGAGCGAGCCCTCCGAACGGGGAGAGCGCCAACGCCTCATCGCCCGAACCAAGCTTCCGACACACAGCTTGAGCGGCGACGAAACGGAGTATCAGGGGGCAGGTTGGCTCTGTACTATCGACGACTCCGAAGAGGACCCGAAGCCGCAGTCCCTGTGGGGATCGACAGCAGAATCACTGGCCGAGCGGCTCGGAATCGACCGGCCGGCTACTCCCGGAACGAGCGCGATGGTCGTCGGGTTCCGCGATCCGGCGAGGGACCACACCCCGAGTCTGGACAAGCTAGGCCGAGAACTCGTCGACGCTGCCGCGAAGAACTTCTGGCCCGCGGTGAATGACGACGACGTCGTGGTGAAGGTACAGGTCGGCTCCGAGACGACCGAGGTGGACGTAGACGACCACTCTGCGGTCCAGCCGTTCGTCGACGCGTACGCGAACCGTTACAACAGCGAGACGCAGCTCGAGACACCCGGAGACGTGGCCGGTCGTGACATCGAGGTGAACCTCCCGAAGAACGACGACGGGACAGAGACCGAGAGCGGCCCCGTGCGGCTCGCCGCACGTCTCGCCTCTCCCGTCGACGACCCGACGCTCCGGAACCACGTCGCGATGTTCAGAGGAGCGGGGATGGTCGTGAAGTACTACGACCAGAGTCGGGTATCCTTCGGGGATCGGAACTTCTTCGGAGTCCTCGCTGCGGGCACCGCTCGATCTACCGGTGCCCCTCGGACGTCGGACGAAGAGATCGACCGTTTCCTTCGGTTCGCCGAGCCGCCCGAGCACGACGATTGGCGTTCGACGGAGAACTTGAAGCAGCAGTACAAGCAGGGGTACCGGAAGGCGATCGTCAACCTCGAAGCAGACATCCGAGAAGAGCTCCGGAACCTCGTCTCTCGGAGCGGACGAGGCGAACAAGATCTCCCAGAGAGCGTGTTGAAGAAGTTCCCCATCCACGGTCAGGGGCGCCGGAGCAGTTCACCGGCCAGCGCCCGATCGTTCGAACTCGACGGGACGGCGTTCTTCGAACGGGACCGGTGGCGGTTCAGCGGAAGCGTCGAGCCGGAGGCCGACGATCACTCCGGCTGGACGGCCGAAATATCCCTCACCGGGGTCGGGGAAGACGGGACGAAGTATCGACAGGTCCCCATTGAGTCGGTCGAGATCGACGTGGACGGCGTCGATAAGGTGGAAGAAGACGGGACGATGGTCTTGAGGGCTTCGCCAGGTGTCGGGAGAGCAGAGTTCCGTGGGGAGTCACGCCCGGTCGGTCACGTGGACTTCTTCGACGGGTCGGTCGGCGAGACTCGCTTAGAGATCGACGCGGAAGTCCGACTCGGAGGTGACGACTGATGGTGGACTCGAAGAGCCAGAAGCTACGACAGACGGCTCTGCCGTACCCCTACCGCGAGAGCGGGCTCTCACTGGATCTTCGCGGGTACCAGATCGACGACGAGCAGTCGGTCGAGTTCGACGAGGAGAACGAGAGCTCGACCGTCGATCTAGCGGTCGACGAGAGCGACCCGTGGGAACGCGCGACTCTCCGAGGGACGGTTAATCTCCCCGAGGAAGTCGTGGAGTCCGTCTACCCACCGGACGAGCGCTCGTCCCCGCCGGGGAAGCTCTACGTGGCCGTTCGCTGCCCGGACGCGATCTACCGTGACCGAGTAGACGTCGACTCCGCTGGTACGGGAGACGACGTCGATGTCGGCATCCACGAGGTGGAGATTCCCCTCAGGAGCGACTATCTCCGCGGCGAAGTTCAGCTACAGCCTTTCCTCGTTCGTTCCTCGGAAGGGGAGAGCGACGAAACCTTCGCGACGACGCCGAACGTTCGGCTAGCGAGCGGGGAGCCGTGGACCGTCGTCGTCGACGAGGAGGAGGAAAGTGGAAACAGCCTCATCGACGGTGAGGAGGCAGAGTTCAGCGAGCACGACCACCTCCCCGGAGAGAAGCGGCTGTACCACTTGGACTTCAGGAACGCCGAGAGTCCGAAGCTCTGGATCAACAGCGACCACAGCCGGATCGTCGACATCCTCCACGCGAACGGCTCCGTCGGGGCGGAAGCTCGGATGCGAGACGTGGTTCTCGACCAGATCCAGCAAGGTGTCTGGACACAGCTCGTGGTGCGGGCAATCTCCGACGTCGACGAGGAGGGCGAGCCACGACACAACTGGGAACAGGCGGTCCTCAACATCTTCGCGCGAGACCTCACCGACGAAGACGACGTGACGGAGGCGTCGCTTCGACTCCGCGAAGAACTGGACGATCCGGAGGGCGTCGCCGTTCTCATGGAGCGTCTAGATGGATCGATCCAAGACTACGTCGACCCACGAGACCAACTGATCGACCTCGTCGAAGAAGGACTTCAGATATAATGAGCGAACAACGATTGCGACGGTTGACCGCCGACGGACGCCGACTGATCGGAGAAGGCTTCCTGAAGGGAGAGGAGGACGCGATTGCCGGCGAAGAGCTCGAAGAGTACCTCGAACTCGAGCCGTCCGGGGAACGAGTCCGGCTCGGCGAGTTAGACAGCGAGCTCGAGTCGATAATGAACTCACATCGTCGGTTCGACACGGCGATCGACGCTGCAGCAGCACCTGCAGTCCGAGACTCGCTGACGATGTCTCGTCGCGTCGCGGCAGATCCCGGAGTCTGGCACTACCTCGCGACCGTCCGTTACCCAGACTTCGTCCGCCACCGGTGGGAGTTCACTAGCAAGAAAGCGATGACCGAGAAGTTCCTCGGCGCGGGGACGGACATCTACTCGAACGCACTCCACCGTCTCTGGTGGATCGCCGAGCTCACCCGCGAGGGTGACGATTACACGCTGACCGAAGAGGTGCTCTCGAACCAGACCCTGGCGAACAAGATATTCGACCGCTGGTTCGCTCGCTACGAGCCGGCTGCGAAGGTCTGTTCGGAGAAGCTACTCGGGGAGCCGTCGGGCGTCGTCGACGAGGCGACCCGTCGGTTCAACCACGCACTCACGAACCTCCAACTAGAGGGGCTGGACGAAGACGACGTAGAGCGGGTGTTGGACCGGATACTCGACGACGTCGAGTGAGATGATCCACTACTCACTAGTAGCGTAGACGCAGTACTCGGAGGCGAAGCAGTCGTCGCAGCTCGGGTTCTCTTTGGTACACACGATCGCTCCGAAATCGAGCAGTCCGAGATTGTACCGTCTAACGTCGGCCGGGTCCTCTGGCAGCATCTCGGTACAGAACTCCTCCCTATCCGAACGGCTATCCGGGAACTGGTCGCCGAATACGCGGCTGTAAATCCGTTCGACGTTACGGTCCAAGATAGGGAGCTCGGAACGGTCTGCGAAACAGAGAGTCGCGTTCGCGACGTAGGGACCGACTCGTTCGAGTTCTCGGAGTTGCTCGGGAGTGTCCGGTAGATCGTCTACCGACCCAGCGATCGACTTCAACGCCCGAGCACGCATACGCTGGAAGCCGAGTGGCTCGATCGCCGACACGAGATCTTCCTCGTCGGCCCCCTCGATCGCCTCTAGGGACGGATATCGGTCGACGAACCACGGATACACGTCCGCAACGTTGTCCGCAGGCGTCTGAGTCAGAAAGAACTCAGCGACGAACACCTCATAGCGCGACCGTTCCTGCTCTCGCCACGGGTACTCCCGGACGTTCTCGTCCGCCCACTGGAGCAGCGGGCTACGGAACGCACTAGCCGTCTCAGGGAGACGCATGGTCGTCACTCGGTATAGTTGCTCGCCGTGAGTTAAGAAGTCAGGCTCAACCGTAACAGGGGTAGAACTACATCTCGTGAACTGCGGTGATACGGTGCACGAGCTAAGATGCGAGTTGTGCGACGGAAACCGCGGATACGTGTCTGTTCCCGGCTAGACGGTCTGAGTTTCTCCGCAGTGGGGGCACGTCACCCACTTGCTGTCTACCATGTGTCCTGCCGCTGCCCCAGCTATACCTCCGGGAACAGTACCTGCGATAGCACCAAGTGGACCACCCGCAATTCCGAAACCAGAACCGATGGCGGCCCCGGATCCTGCGGCTGCGATAGTTATCGCCCTCTTCGACGCGGGATTCTTCTTGGGGTTGAACTCGCCGGAACAGCCCTCACAGGAAGTTTTCACTTCACCCATGCCAATCAATCTCTAGGTCTGAACTTAACCTTTGGGTGATGTGTTCGAAAGAGTAGCCTAGCAGTTCCCACGTCGTGATCGATATCTGAGTCAGAAAGCGAGGTTCAACGTAGACGGGTTACTCCGACACTTCGATTACGGCCACGGTCACCTCTTCGTCGGCGTACTCCGATCCGAGTGTAATCCTGCCACGGGAGTCGGTCTTTTTCGTCACGATGTCGCGAGGGATCACTACCCGGGTATCTTCGGCTTCCTTCATTCGTCGCCACCGAGCCTCTCCATCATTTCGATCGCAGTCTCGAGACAGTCCTCTTCTCCGTCACAGGGCTCACTCCCCACGTCTCCGATCCGCCGCCACATACGCGGGTTCTTCTCGTCGCTATCCCCTTCGAAGGACACCTCTTCGGCACCTACGACAGAGGGATCGTCGACAGAGTACCCGACACGGAGCTCCTTCTCGGGATGTACCCACTCGCGGGCAAACAGATTCCCGCCGGTGTGCGCCAGTTCGCCACCCGCCCATCCAGCGGGTGCGACGTTCACTTCGTCGCCGTGTTCGCTGATCTCGTCGGCGTTCACATCTTCGGTCTACTACCCACATCTACTTAGCTACTTCCCATATTTGCCCACATCTATCCGAGTGGTGGCAGCACTACTTCGGGGCTACGAAAAGTCGTCGAGGCTGGTTCCCCTAGTATAACCGCCGTCAGAATCGGGCTCGTCGTTGACCGTAGTCACTCCTTCATCGTCTGTTTCCAGATATTGGTCCTCAACCGATTGATCACTAACGAACTCCTCGATCCGGTTTGCAGTCCGTTTCCCGATACCTGGAACGTTTCCGTCTAACGTATCCACGAAGAAATCTGGGTTGTCCAGTTCGTCGTAGAAAGCCGTCAGCTTCTCCCAAAGGGATCCGTCTGGTAGCTGATCGACCCCGGGAATATCGGGTCGGTCGAGATACTCTCGAAGGTTCCGAACACGGTGGCGGCCTACCCCTCTGATGTTCTCGACGAGCGGGACTTCGTCGCGACGAACGCCACGCTCGACTCGGAACGTCATGATGTCTAGCCACTCTGGTCGGTAAATCTCCGGGGAGGCATCGATGAGGTATTTCGTCGCGTCCAGTGTATCCGCGACACGCCTCGCATCAGAGGAAATGTACGCGCCGTCGATGTCCGTCCGTTTCTCGATCTCTCGAGTGTCGAGGTTCTGGACCCAGTACCAGCGGAGAATCCCGGCCGTGATACCGTATTCGTCGACAGGTAGTTCGTGCTCCTGTAGTAAGCCTTCCAGCTCGTCAGAACAGCTACTGTCGATTTTTCGGTCGGCGAGGATGGTTGTCTGGTAGACGAGATTGAGCCGAGTGAGGTTTCCCGTACCTAGGTCTTCGAGCCAGTCGTAGAAACTTCGAATCGCCGCCAACGTCGCGTTGCTGAACGAGTTGAAGGAAAATTCGATGGTTCCCTCACCGAGCGGAGTCGGTTGGAACTGTCGAGCCGTGTCCTTCTCGGTGATGAACTCTAGATCTAAGAGCCAGTCGGCGGCTTCTCTGAGCCGCTCGTTGAGCCGCTCGTCCCTCGAGGAGTGCTCCCTTCCCCACGCTCCGATCTGTTTCATCTGCTGCCAGTACAGCATCTCTTTGACGAAGGCCTCGATCTCGTGGGGAGTGTCCCAGCCGGTCGTGACCAGCTCCAGCAGAAGCCACCGGAAGCGCTCGTCGTTCTCGATGTGGGTCGTTACTGGTTCCAGTTCTCTGTGGGGCTCAAAGTACCGCTCGATCGTCTCCGTTGGGTCGTCGGTTAGAGTGAACGCGTAGCCCTCGTCGTAGCCGTAGCCCGGTCTGGCTGCTCGGCCGATCCACTGAACGTACTCGTACACTCCGACGAACTCCGGACCTCGTTTGATGTCGGCGACGATGACCGACTGAACCGGCGCGTCGAAGCCGTAGGCGATCGTCGTCGTAGCGAATAGGCACTTGATTTCCCCCTCTTCGTAGAGGTCGACGATCCACTCCTTCACGTCCTGCGGGAGATCGCTGTGGTGAAACGCCACCCCTGCGTCCATCATCCGAGCCAAATCTTCGAGTGTGCTAGTCAACTCTCCCTGGCTCTTTCGCTCCATTTCCTCCAAGAAATTCCGATTAGAGGCGTCGGAGAATATTCGAGTCTTTGCCACTGCTTCCGCTCGGGACTCTGTCCACGATTTGGCGTAGTTGAAGACTAGGAAGGGTGCTTTGTCGCGTTCTGAACGGATGAAGCTGGTCAGGGCGTCTTTCTTCTCTTGGGGGCCGACGTCAACGACCTCCTCCTGAATTTCGATCTCACGTCCTTCTGGACTTACCGTAAGGTCGGCGTCCATCCAGTCGGCGAGTTCCTGTGGATTCCCGAGGGTGGCACTCATCGAGAAGAGCTCGATACCTTCGTACATCGCGGCGGCGATCGCTTTCTCGATACCCGGGCCGCGAAAGCCACCGTATATCTCGTGGAAGTCGTCGAGGACCACTAAGTCGAGATTTCGAGCGCTGCCTTTGTCCCGAAGAATCGCCCGGTAGAACGAATCGAACGTCGCGACGATTACGTCGCCAGACTGGTACGCCCCCGGCCCCGAATAGATCCGATACTCGTCGTCGCCCCACTCCTGCATCGATTCTCGTTTGTCTCGCACCAGCTGGCGTGACGGAACCAGATACGCGACACGCCCCCCACGGTCTAGGTGTTTCTTCGTGACCGCCTCGGCACAGAGGGTTTTCCCGTTCCCCGTCTCTGCGACGAGAAGGTGGTTACCGGACTCCAGTATACCGTCCTCAAAGGCCAATCGCTGGGTCTTCTTGAGCGACTCGTACCCGTGAGCGCTCATTACCTCGTCGACGATCTCGGTGTCGTCGTCCGGTAGATCGGCTATATCGCTCATCGATCGAGTTCGTCGATCGGATAGTGGAAGTCACAATCCAACTGCTCACCACCGAGTGAGTCGTAGAGGGCGAACAGGTCGGCGATATCGCTGATGCTGTAGTCGTAGAGCAGTCGCTCGAGCTCTTTGTGTGTCTTCGTTCCTTCTATACCGGCCTGTACACCGTTGACGTACGTTTCTCCGAGGACCCGGCCCACGTGCCCCCCTTTGACGAACTTGTCCTCAATCCCTAACCCGTCCCAGTAGTCCTCGTGGAAATCGTAGTCGTCGTACCAGACACTGTCGTTGTCGACGTCCTCAAGCTTGTACGCCAGCCAGTCGGGAAGCACGGGCTGGTTCTCCTGAAGTTCGTCTTCGTGACGTGCGGTGGCAGCCTCCGCGAGGTCAACGTGGTTGGGGAACGACGACTGCAGATCGGACGTGAGGCCTGTTGCATCACCAGATCGTTCGAGTTCCTCGGCCCAGTTCAGCAGGTGCTTCAGGTCGAAGTAGGCGCCGTTGTAGGTCAGCGTTCGTTCTACGTCCTTCCCGCGGCACCACTCGATCATCCTGTGGAATAGATCGACCGTGTGCTCCGCTTCCCACCCACCACGCCGGAAGAGGACAGTAGTGTCCGGCTCTTCGAGTGTCTCGTCCCTGTAGGCCAGTCCGACAGAGATCCATTCGTAGTACCTGGTGTCGTTATCGTCATAACCGGGCTCCTCAAACGGACTCGCCGTCTCGATGTCCAGTGCTAAGTCCCCCATATATGCCGACTAATCGGATAGGAAAGATGATAAAACTCTCGGACGGAACAGACTGTCTACCCACGTTTCGAGTGGAGGCGCGGAAACCGGAGCGGAGTATTTTGATTTTGTGCCCTTAGGCACACCCCTAACGGGAATCAAAACCCCTCGGGTTGGATTCCGGTGAGGCGCCGGTTGAGCACGACCGAGATTGCCTCTCTCGAG
>SDGW01000443.1_pt1 | contig 17370 bp, 21 predicted proteins | sample 2873831 | NCBI WGS metagenome assembly SDGW01 (sample SAMN08132700, study PRJNA421101) | hypersaline lake metagenome | isolation source: celular fraction 0.22 microns magnesium sulfate-rich crust from ephemeral... | place: Spain: Penahueca Lagoon, Toledo | collected 2011-07
CGTCGTCGAGGTCTAACGACCTCACGACTCGCTGACGACTGACCGACCATGACATCCGATCCCCTCGAGCGAAACGACGACGCCGTTCTCGCCCCCGACGAGTTGCAGCTAGAAGACGATCACGTCGACGAACTGGGCGAGAACCGCTATCTCGTTCGATCGGACGACACGGGTTCGGACCGGTCGGCGGCCACCGAAACGGTCGACGGTTCCCCGACGGGCGAGGTGCACATCGGGGATCCGAACGACCGCCGCGCACGCACGGCACACGACGATCACGGGCTCGCCGACGCGGCCGACCCACACGGGGTCGACATCACGCTGAAGACCGACGGGGAGATCGCACGCCACCGCGCGACGTCACGCGACGTCCGCGAGGTGTTCGTCGACCTCCTGACGTGGTACGCGGGCCAGCTCGACGACGATATGTCGCCCAGCGAGGCGCTGCGGGTCATGCTGGCCGCGTCCGATCTCGAGGTCTGAGACGACCGCCCCCGTCGAATCGCTCACGGACGACAGGTCGTGAGTAGACAGGGTACCACGGCGTTTCCTTTTTCACGCGACCCCGAACCGACCAGTGGTAACGACGCGACGGACCGCGAATACGGCCCTTTTTCCACCTCGAGCGCGAATCCGGGGCCATGAGTGAGTCACGCGAGGAGTTCCTCGCCGGCGAGCGCCCCGACGACGTGGCGCTGTTTCTGGCCGATTCGTTCGTCTCGGACGACCGCCTCGAGCGCTTCGGCGATCCCGTCGCGGACGGGACGCTGATCGTCGTCGACGGCGAGCGGGGCCGCAACGCGTTCCAGGCGGCGACCGGGACCGGCGCGATGGAGTTCGCCAAGTCCGCGATGAGTACCGAAGGCGAGATCGACGACGACCTCGCGGGCGGGCAGTGTCCGGACGCGGGCGACGGCGACCACGCGATCCAGTTCGTCTTCGCCTTCGCGGAGGAGCAAAACGAGGAGGTCGGCGGCATCTACGCCGACGGCGACGTGATCCACGCCTACGCCCAGTGTACCTGCGGGACGGCGTTTTCCGACCGCTGGAACGTCACCGAGTCGTAGCTCCCGCTTGCCGAGCGGCGCAGTCAGCGGGAGGCCACAGGCTTTTGCGCTTCAGCGGCGTGTTCGCTGTTATGAGCGCGACCGAAACGCCGTCGGAGACCCGCCGCGGGTTCGGTCTCTCGAGTCGCGACGCGCGGGTGATCGGCGGCGCGAGCCTGCTTATGGCGATCAACGTGGTCGTGATGTACGCCCTCGCGGTGACGCCGCTGGCGGCGGTCAACGACTACCTGTTCTCGGTCCCCATCGTCGGCGCGCTCGCCTACGGCGCGGCGATCATGGCCGGTCAGCTGGTCGCCGAGCGCGGCGTCTCCGGCGGCGATACCGGGATCGCGTTCGTCGGGATGGTGATCCTGCAACTGGCGTTCGGAATTTTCGGGGCCGGCGTGTTGCGGTTCGCTCCCCGCGAATCCCAGCTGACGATCCTCGTCGTGACGGCGATCGTCGTCGCCGTGCTGACCGCCGTCATCTCGGCGTACGTCTACGCACGGTCGAAGACGTTCGAGCACTGGGGCTCCTGGGCCAACTACGCCTTCATCGGCGGCCTCGTCGCGATCCTGATCGGGACGTTCGTCGCGCCGGTGTTGCTCGTCGGATTCGTGCTGATCTTCCTCGGCTTCCTGCTGCGGCTGGGCTGGGAGATCTGGAAGGTCCGGGACGAGCGGGCCGCGTCGGTCGCGCTCCAGACCATCGGCGTCTACATCGCCGTCGCCGGCGTCTTCGTCCACGTGCTACAGCTCGTGTTGCGGTACGTCGCGTCTCGAGGGTAATGAGTCGGAGTTGCTCGAGTCCTGCCGGTCTTCGAAGAGCGAGACGGAGAGGATGACTCCCGACCGGTTTTCTGTGTATTGAACGGTTGACTCAGACGAACTGATAAAACGAAGCGTTCTGCTGGCGTGGCAACACGGAGGAGCCACGCCCTCCCCAGCCGATTCGCTCACTGCCGTTCGCTCATCCCTCGCACAACGTCGTCGGCCACCCTCACTGTCGTTCGGTTGGCCGACAGCGCGCGCCACCACACGTCGATCGACCAGTGGAGTGCGACTTGCTTCCCATCGCTACTGCTGATCAGCCGAGTAAGATGGGAGAGGCGAAACCGAGTAGAGTCGATCAGTTCTCGTTTTCGTCGCCGTCTTCGGCCGCTTCGTCGACGACCTCGCGGAACGCGTCGAGGATGACCTGCTTCGTCACCGCACCGCGGGTCGTCCAGTGGTTCGCGAAGTCGAGCATGTCGTCGTAAATGTCGGGCTTGCAGCCGGCGGCCTTCGGGTGGCCGCCGCCGTTTACCTTCCCCGCGACCTCGTGGCAGCGGTCGAACACGTCGGTACCCCGGATCGACGCGGAGCCGGCGGGCTTGACGATCACCGAGGCGTCGGCTCCCCGCTCGCGCATCGCTTCCGCGACCTCGTTCTGCGAACAGCGGCCGTAGGTCACGCCGACGGTGTAGCCGCCGATCTCGCGGTACTCGGCGCGCCCGACCGCCCGGTCGATCAGCGCCTCCTTCTCGACGCGGCGCTCGGCGATGTACTCCTCGACCCACGCGGGCAGGTCGGCGCCGTACTCGCGAACGACTTCGACGTACTCCGCGGGATCGGTCCAGTAGGCGTAGTCCGCCAGGTCGTCGCTGCGTGGATCCTCCCGCAGCCAGAGGTCGTGGTCTCTCGTCACGGCCGCCAGCTCCTCGTACATCGGATCGAACTCGTACGCGAGCGAGCGGTAGACCACGTCGGCGGAACACTCCTCGTCGGAGTCGCCGATCACGAGGTCGACGCCGGCCTCGCGGACCGACGCCGCGACGTCGTCGCCCCACTGGTGGTGGTCGTACCACGAGACGCGATCGGCCGTCTCGAGGGCCGCGTCCAGTTCGTCCGCGACGTACTCGTACCTGTCCGGCGCGAGGTCACAGACGAACAGGTCGATGCCGTCGTCGGCGTACTCGGCGACGCGGGCGAGCGCGTCCTCGACGTCGTGGGGGCTGGCCGGGAGCAGCGCGACGCCGTGGGGCGTCGGCTCGGGCTCCTCGAGCGGGTCGTCGGCCTCGCCGGCCGCGACGGCCAGCCCCGCCTCGTCGACGTCGTCGGTCGCGTCGGCGACCGGCTCGGCCTCGTCGTCCCCGGTCGCGTCCGCGTCGTCCGGCTCCGGCACGTTCCGCACGTCGTCGTAGGCCTCGCGGAGCAGGGCCACGCAGGCCAGTCCGTCGGCGTCCGGGTCCGCGACGACCGCGACCTCGGCCCCCTCGAGGGCGGCCTCGGCCTGCTGCTCTTCGAGGTCCTCCTCGAGTTCGTCGGGCAGGAAGAAGCCGGTTCCCGGGAGGACCGATTTCCGCGAGAGCGGGAGATCGCCGCTCTCGATGAGTTCGTCGTACATGGTAGTCCGTGAGTGACCGCGGGGGAAGTAATCGCCGGTCTCGAGAGCGCCGCGGGCCGACTCGGGGCGGCGTCAGGCGTCGGCCGTCGACCCGTCGCCGTCGTCGCCGGCCGGATCGAGCTGGCGGACGGTCAACACGGGCACGGGCGAGGTACGGACGACCCGTTCGGCGACGCTGCCGAGCAGGAGCCGGTTCTCGCCGTGGCGGCCGCGGGTCCCGGTCGCGACGACGTCGGCGTCGACCTCGCGGGCGTACTCGCAGATCTCGGCGGCGGGTCGGCCGTCGCGGATCGCGGTCGTCACCCCCCTGTCGGCCCGGTCCTCGACGGTCGCCAGTGCGGCGTCGGCGGTCGTCTCGAGGGCGGTGCGGAGTTCGTCCCGGAGCTGCTGGGGCGAGGCGTCGACCTCGCTGGCGTCGACCACCGAGAGGGCGTGGACGTCGGCCTCGAACCGGGCGGCGAGGTCGAGCGCGACGTCGACCGCCCGTTTGACGCTGTCGGAGCCGTCGGTCGCGACCACGACGGTATCGAACATAGCGGGGGGTTTCGCTCGCGGGCGCTTAAACCTCCCCGTTCGACGGGGTGAACGGCCGCCGGCGCGCCGGTTCGGTGGGGTGGCTTTTTCATGCCGGCCCACCCACTGCCGCATATGGACGCCAGCGAGCCGTTTACCGTCGACACCGTCCTCGCGACGGTCGACGGGAGCGAGGAGTCAGCCACCGCCGTCGAGTACGCCGTCGCCGTCGCCGACCGCTACGACGCCAGCGTCCACGCGCTGTTCGTCCTCGGGCGCGGGGTAGTCCGCGGGTTGGACGCCGGGACGGTCGACGAGACCGACGTGGCGGAGACGACCCGAGACTTCTTCGACGACGTCCGGCGGATCGCCGACGACGCGGGCGTCGACCTCGCGACCTCCGTCGACGACGGCTTCTCCCAGACCCGGAAGACCCGTCATCCCGGCAACGTCGTCCTCGACACCGCCGACGCCGTCGACGCCGACTTCATCGTCCTCCCCCGGGAGCCGGTCACCGGCACCGAGGCGGAGGTCCTGGAGAAGGCGGCCGAGTACGTCCTCTCCTACGCGAGCCAGCCCGTGCTATCGGTGTAGCGGCGACTGGTCGTTCCGTACGGAGCCCGTCTCAGCCCTCGGGCTCGAGTCGGATCGCCATCTCCTGTTCGAAGCTCTCGGTGCCGGTCGACTCGAACCCGACCCGTTCGTAGAGGGCGATCGCCGGGTTGTTCCAGCGTTCGACGGTCAGCCAGACGCGCTCGATTCCGATCTCGGCCGCGTGGCCGAGCAGGTTCTCGAGCAACACGGTGCCGATCCCGGCCTGCTGGTAGGCCTGCAGGACGAAGATCGCCAGCTCCCACTCGATGTCGGCGTTGTCTTCGACCGCCGACGGATCGTCGGTGTCGGGAACCAACATCGCGTGGCCGATGGCGTCGCCGTCGTGAAAGGCCACGACGCTGACGCTGGCGTCGCCGATCGCCTCGAGCCAGTTGCGGATGCGGCTCTCGCCGGTCGGCGGGATCCCCTGTGCCCGATCGGCCGGATCGAACGCGAGGTACATCTCGACGACGTCGTCGAGCGCGTCCTCGTCGAACGCGCCCACGGCGCGGATCTCGATGGTGCGGTCCTCGCGGTCCTCGATCGTCGTCGGCGGCGCGGGGAACGGTCCAGACGGTTCGTCCGGATACTGACGCGAACCCGACATCGTTATCGCACCAACTTGACCGTCGTGGGAGCGTTCAGCAGGACGAACTCGGTGATCGGACCGAGCTGGATCTTCCCCATCGGGCTCAGGGTGCCGCCGCCGATGACCAGCTGATCGAACTCGCCCTGTTCGGCGTAGTCGACGAGCGCGCTGCCCGGATCGCCCTCGAGTTTCTCGACGGGTCTGTCCTCGAGTCCGGCCTCCGCGAGCGCCTCGCGGGCCTGCCGGTACATCTCGTCTTGCGATCGCTTCGACTCGGGCTTGTCGACGATGACGACGGTCAGGTCGTCGCCGACCTCGCTCGTTCGTTCGATGGTCCGCTGGAGCGTCTTCACCGACTCGTCGCTCCCGCCGAGACCCAGCAACACGTTCATACACGTGACTGTGAGCCGATACACGAAAACGGTTGTGCCCTTTTCGGCCCGAACCGCGCCGGGCCGACCGCCGCGGGCTCCGATCGCAGACGTTGTGCAGGACGACGCTGTTAAGAGCGTGTAGTGAGTACGGTGACCGAATGAGTGATGCAGCGCTCGATGTCGTGGAGTTCCTGCTCACGACGAGCGTGTATTCGGACGACCGGACGCTAGACGAGAACGATCTCCCGCCGGCGTTTCGCCGGGTCTACTGGACCGGCGGTGTCGAGGGCGATGGCGGGGACGACGAGGGGAGTTCCCGCAAACCCGCGGGGATCGATCGCCCGCTCTCGGTCACGACCACGACCGCCCGGGAAGCGACCGACGTCGACCGGCCCTGGGAGGCCGTTTCGGACCTGATGTTCACCGAGCGCGACGAGTTCTCGGGGACGATCACCCTCGCCCAGCAGGGGATGGCCGAGGAGTGGTTCGCCGAGCGAGTCGACGCCGAGCGCCTGCTCGAGAATCCGACGCTGGCGAAGCACTTCGAGCGCCACGACGACTACGAGTTCGACGTCTCTCACGAGGAAGCGCGGGAGCGCAACCGCCCGATCCAGGCCGATCGGGTCTGGATCGACGGCCTCCTGAACGAGTACTTCGACGAGGAGGACGACGAGGAGATGTTAGACCTCGTGGAGGTCCGCGCGCCCGAGGAGGTCGACATGTCGCTGGACGACCTCGTGCTCACCGAGGACCAGCAGAACGAACTCGACAAGATCTCGAAGGCCATCGAACACCGCGACTACCTCGCGGACATCGGCCTGCGCGAGATCGGGAAGTTGCTGTTCGTCGGGCCGCCGGGCACCGGGAAGACCTCGACCGCGCAGGCGCTAGCACAGGACATGGACCTGCCGTTCGTCGAGGTCAAACTCTCGATGATCACCTCGCAGTACTTAGGCGAGACGGCCAAAAACGTCGACAAGACCTTCGAGGTCGCCAAGCGACTCTCCCCCTGCATTCTCTTCATCGACGAGTTCGACTTCGTCGCCAAGACCCGCCGCAGCGACGAACACGCCGCGCTCAAGCGCGCCGTCAACACCCTCCTCAAGAGCATCGACAACATCTCGCTCATCGAGGACGACGTCTTGCTCATCGGGGCGACCAACCACCCCGACCAGCTCGACGACGCCGCCTGGCGGCGCTTCGACGAGATCATCAACTTCCCCAAGCCCGACCACGGCATGCGGGCCGACATCCTCGGGCTCATCACCCGGACGATGGACATCGACGAGTTCGACCCCCAGCTCATCGCCGACGTCACCGAGGGGCTGACCGGCAGCGACCTCCGGATGGTCCTCCGGGAAGCGGTGCTCGAGGCCCTCACGGAGGACCGGACGACGCTGACCCAGCAGGACCTCCTGAACGCCGTCGAGGAGTTCGAGGAGCGCGACACCCTCAAGAACATGGACATGATGGAGGGCGACCACGACGCCCTGGTCGCCGGCGGCGATCTCGACAAGGCCAGCGACGGCGGTCACTCGCACGATCACGATCACGACCACTGACGGTCCCTCCGCAGCGGGGACGGTTCTCTCGACCCGTCGCTAGTACGTAATCGGCAGTCAGTGCAGTAGTCGTCTCCGTCCCGTTCGGCTGCGTTCGCGGGGTCAGGGCCGATCGGCGGTGGCGGGTTCGCCGCCGCCAGTAAACTCGTTCGCGTAGTCCTCGACGAACGTCCGCATCCCGCGCGGATCTCGACCGAGGAGCCGCCGGCTGTCCGCGGTGACCCGACCGGCGAGCCCGAGACGAGCGATCGTGTAGATGCCGCACATGAGGAGGATAAAGTCCAGCGGTTTCCCGCGTCGACGCATGCGGGCCGCGAACTCGATCGGGGAGGGTCTCGGATACGTGATCGGCCGCTCGAGAACGTCGCGAAAGACGGCCGCGACCTCGTGGTAGGTCAGCGCTTCGGGGCCGGTGAGGTCGTAGGCCCGGTCCCCGTGGCCGGATTCGGTCAGTACGATCGCCGCGATCTCGCCGAGGTCGCGCGCGTCGACGAAACTCGTCTTCCCGTCGCCGGCGGGCACGAAGATCTCGTCGCGCTCGACGACGTCGGTCCGGTGAACCTCGAGCAGGTTCTGCATGAAAAACGACGCCCGGAGCAGGGTGTGGGCGGCGTCGGTCGCCACGACCCGCTTCTCGATTCGGTGGTGGGGTATGAGGACGTTCTTCTCGGCTCCGAGCGTCGAGAGGTACGCGACGTGCGAGACGCCGACGCGGTCGGCCGCCTCGGCGAACGCCGCCACGTCCTCGCCGTCGACCGTGGGCGGCCGAACGAGAAAGAGGCCGTCGACGTCGGCTAGCGCCGGCCCCCACGTCTCGGGTTTCTCGAAATCGAACGTCACGACGTCGGCGGCGGCCGGGAGCGTCGACCGCGCCGTCGCCGGATTTCGGACGCCGACCCGGAGGTCACAGGGACGGTCCGCGAGCGCGTTCCCGACGTGTCGCCCGACGGTTCCGGTTGCGCCCGTCACGAGGACGGTTCGCGTCATCGGTCACGCCCCCAGTAGACGAGCGTCCAGACCGACGCGGCGGCGACGGTCACGTGCATGATCATGAGGACGACGACGCCGGCGACGGTGGCGGCCGGATCGCCCGCGAGCAAGGCGACGTCGGGGACGAACGAGAGGACCAACACGGCCCCGGCGACGCGGAGAAAGGTGCGATCGACGTCCGCGACGTACCGCCCCAGCAGTCCGTAGACGACGGTCGCACCGACGGCACCGAGTACCGTCAGCGAGACGACCGGCGGGACCGTCAACGCCCGGAACCCCGGTGCGAGGTCGAGCGACTCGATTCCGACGATCAGGGCCACGTTCGCGAGTACGGAGAGTACGACGGCGAGTCCCCCGCGCACCGGGAGAGAGCGGCCGTGACTGTGACTTCGACTGGACGGGTGTTCGGACACGGTCGACGGTACGAGCGGCGACGTGATATATTCCCGACTTCACGGGCCGGGAGCGCTCCCACGCGTCGAAGTGAGGCGGTCGCCGTATCCGGTCCGCCAACTGCGCGTCGTCGCCCGTCCCGCCCCGCGGGGAATACCCTTTATGCGACGGCTGTCAAGGAGCCCCTATGAGCGATGGCGCGCCACAGGGAGACGCCGCGGCGACGTTCGCCGACCGGGCAACGACCGACCACGGCGAGGCGATCCGCGACATCGTCGCCTTCGGCGACGCCGTCCGGGGCGACGACCGCGGCGTCCACGCGTCGGTGGAACTGCTGCTGGTCCTCGAGGAGGAGGATCCGGAACGCGAGCGGCGACTCGAGGCCCTCGCCGAAACGGTCGGGGCCGAGCACGGCGTCGTCGTCGAGCTACACGTGCTGCCGGCCGAGCGGGTCGAGGCGAATTCGGACCACCCGTTCGTCCGGACGGCGCTCGAGGAAGGCCGATCGTATGTGTAGGCGACGGACCGACGGTCGCGACCGCCGCGGGTCGAACCGCCGCGAGCCGGCGACCCGCCGCGCCGCCGGAGGGGCGTGCTGACGATGCGGGTGACGCTGCTCGGCACCGGCGACACGACCGGGACTCCGACGGTCGGGTGCGACTGCGACACCTGCGACGCCGCCCGGGAGCGCGGCGTCGAGCGCACGCGCTTTTCGGTCCACGTCGAGAACGAGCGCGTCGACGAGTCGCTGCTGATCGATTTCAGCCCCGACTTCCGGTATCAGTTCCTCCGCGACGAGGTTCCCCTGCCCGACGCCGCGGTCGTCACCCACGTCCACTTCGACCACCTCGACGGGCTGGGCAACGTCTTCCGCGTGCTGGACTCCCTCGAGGTCTACGCGGCCGACGAGACCGACCCCGAGACGGGCAAGAGCGTCGCCGAGACGGTCGCCGACGACTACGACTACCTCGATCCCGTCACCGCGGTGCCGACGACGCCGCTCGAGCCCGTCCGGATCTGCGGGCTCGACGTGACGCTGGTACCGGTCGAACACCCGCCGCTGGTCTGCTACGGGCTGGCGATCGAAGACCCGGTGACGGGCGCGAAACTGTCGATCACGGGCGACACGAGCTACGACATCCCCGAGGAGTCCCGCGCGGTCCTCGCGGACGCCGATCTCCTGCTGGCCGACGGGATCGTCCCCGCGAGCCTCGCCGACTACCACCCGCTGGGCGGCCGCCACGAGGACTCCGACGGCGTCGCCCGGACGTTCGGAACGAAACACATGACCCGCGAGGGGGCGCTCGCGCTGGCCGAGGAGTTGAACGCCGACCGGACGCGACTGGTCCACCTCGCGCACTTCTACCCCGCCGACGAGGCCTTCGAGGAGCCGCTGGCGGTCGATGGCGAGGTCTACGAGCTGTAGCTCGGCCGGTTCGTCGACCGCGACGGCGAGCGCTCGCGACTCGAGCGCTGGATCCCCGAGCCGTCAGCCGAATCGGTCGAGTCCGGCCTGTCGCCGCCGCTTGCCGTCGGGGTCGGCTTCCCAGGCGGTTCGGCGGTCGCGTTCGGCCTCGAGGTCGACCGCGACGTCGGCCGCCGACCCCGGTTCGTAGCCCGGACAGTCCGGGCCGCACTCCGAGCCGGCGTCGACGATCCGCCCTTTCCACGCGCAGTAGGGCAGCGTCGCCCCGCTCGCGTCGTCGGGTCGGCAGGCCCCGCAGTCGGGGAACGCGTAGGTCCGCCAGCCCTTGCCGTAGGCCCGTTCGGCGAGCCGGCGGCGCGCCCGCGCCTTCGCCTCGGGCGGGACGACTTCGATCTCGGTTCGTCCCGGGTGGGAGACGAGCGGCTCGATTCCCGGTTCGTCGGGCGCGAGCGGTGCGGGCTCGCGGATCACGTCGATCTCGAGGCCGTCGCCCGCCTCCCCCTCGTCGCGGTGGATCCGCCAGACGCCGACCGCGTCGGGGATGCGGTTCAGATGCGCGCGCGTGACGTAGCTCTCGGTCGCGAGGATCGCCTCGTCGACCAGTGCGAGGCTCACGTCGGTCCGCAGCTGCATCTCGAGGTCGCCCGGCCGCCCCAGGTCGGGCTTGTTTTCGATCCCGACGATGCGGTCGTACCAGTCGGGGTAGCGGGCGACCTGCCGGACGTACTCCCGGTTGCTGGCCGCGCTGGCCTCGCGGTCGCGCTCGAAGAAGCCGATCTCGAGGGCCCGTTCCGTGGCGCTGCGGGCGCGCTCGGGGTGGCAGTCGTAAGCGTCCTTCCAGTAGCGGGCCCGCCCGGTGCCGACCGCCGACTCGATGGCGGCGTCGGGGATCGTCTCGCTGGCGAGTTCGACGCGGTCGTCGAATTCGGGCCCGGGTTCGACCCGGACCACGTCGAGGATTCGGCCGCCGGGGTCGGCCACGCTGCCCCCGAGCTGGCGGGCGACGACCCCCTCGCTCCGCTCCTCGAGGCGGGTACACAGCTCGAGTTCGAACGCGAACTCGGACACGGTACCGGAGAGGGGCGGACGGGAGATAAGTCGTCGGGATCGCCGGCTCGTAACCGCCCGCTCGCGTGACATTCACACGGTTCCGCTGGGGCCGAAAGCGACGGGATAGCTCGCAACCTTTATCAGTCGCACAGCGGAATCACTACCTAAGATTACTCATCGTCTTATGGTAGGAAATCGACAACCGGAGGTGAACATCGGGCTCGTCGGTCACGTCGACCACGGCAAGACGACGCTGGTGCAAGCGCTCAGCGGCTCGTGGACGGACCAACACAGCGAGGAGATGAAACGCGGGATCTCGATCAGGCTCGGCTACGCCGACGCCACGTTCCGCCACTGCGAGGGGCTCGACGAACCCGAGTGTTACACCGTCGAACCGGAGTGTCCGGACGGCTCCGAGAGCGAGCCGCTGCGGACCGTCTCGTTCGTCGACGCACCGGGCCACGAGACCCTGATGGCGACGATGCTGTCGGGCGCGTCGCTGATGGACGGCGCGGTGCTGGTCGTCAGCGCCAACGAGCCCGTCCCCCAGCCCCAGACCGAAGAGCACCTGATGGCGCTGGACATCATCGGGATCGACAACATCGTCATCGCCCAGAACAAGGTCGACCTCGTCGACGCCGACACCGCCCGCGACAACTACGACCAGATCAAGGAGTTCGTCGAGGGCACCGTCGCCGAGGACGCGCCGATCGTCCCCGTCTCCGCGGGCCAGGAGGTCAACCTCGACCTGCTGATCCAGGCGATCGAGGAGGAGATCCCCACCCCCGATCGGGATCCCGACGCCGATCCCCGGATGCACGTCGCCCGCAGCTTCGACATCAACAAGCCCGGCACGTCGGCGAAAGACCTCGCCGGCGGCGTCCTCGGGGGTAGTCTCGTCCAGGGCCAGCTCGAGGTCGGCGACGAGATCGAGATCCGTCCCGGCCGCGAGGTCGAGGAGGGCGGCCAGACGGAGTACGTCCCCATCGAGACGACGATCCGGTCGCTGCAGGCCGGCGGCGAGACCGTCGACGCCGTCACGCCGGGCGGCCTGCTCGGCGTCGGCACCGGGCTCGACCCCTCGCTCACCAAGGGCGACGCGCTGGCCGGCCGGATGGCCGGGCCGCCGGGGACGCTCCCGCCGACCTGGAACGAGTTCACGATGGAGGTCGACCTGCTCGAGCGGGTCGTCGGCGCGGACCAGGGCGAGACGGTCGACGAGATCAGCACCGGCGAACCGCTGATGATGACCGTCGGCACGGCCACGACCGTCGGCTCGGTCACCAGCGCCCGCGACGGCGAGTGCGAGGTCCGACTCAAGCGGCCCGTCGCCGCCGATCCGGGAACGAAAATCGCGATCAACCGCCGCATCGGCGCGCGCTGGCGGTTGATCGGCCTCGGTACCCTGACGGACTGAGATGGGGCAGTCGACGCGGGTCGCCCTCGACACGAGCGCGCTCATGATGCCGGTCGAACTCGACGTGCGGCTGTTCGAGGAACTCGAACGGTTGCTGGACTCGTTCGAGCCGACGATCCCACAGGCCGTCCTCGAGGAACTTCGCCGTCTCTCGGAGAAGGGCGGACAGGAGGGAACGGCCGCGACCGTCGGCCACGACCTGGCGACCGAGCGCTGTCTCGTCGTCGACACGGAAGCATCGTACGCCGACGACGCGCTCGTCGAACTCGCCCGCGAGGGCAACGTCGAGTACGTCGTCACGAACGACCGCCCGCTGCGCGACCGGATCCTCGAAGCGGGGAGACCGGTAATTGCATTACGCGGGAGAAACAAGTTAGCGATCACTCAACCATAGATGTACAAACGGGTTAGATTGAAGGACACGGTAGAAGTGCCACCGGAAGAGCTCGGCGACGTCTCGCCGGATCGAGTCAAGCGACTGCTCCAGGACAAACTCGAGGGGCGCATGGACGAGGAGGTGGGCAGCGTCGTCTCCGTCACGGAGGTTCACGACATCGGTGAAGGGACGGTCCTGCCCAACCGGCCGGGCGTCTACTACGAGGCGGAGTTCGACGCGGTGACGTTCGATCCGCAGATGCAGGAGGTCGTCGACGGCACCGTCGTCGAAGTCGTCGAGTTCGGCGCCTTCGTCGGCATCGGCCCCGTCGACGGCCTGCTCCACGTCTCGCAGATCAGCGACGAGTACCTCGCGTTCGACGGCGAGAACCAGCGGCTCTCCTCGAACGAGTCCGATCGCGCGCTCGGCGTCGACGACGCCGTCCGCGCCCGCATCGTCACCAAGAGCATCGACGAGCGCAACCCCCGGGACTCGAAGATCGGGCTCACCGCGAAACAGCCCGGCCTCGGCAAACACGGCTGGCTCGAAGAGGAACGGGAGAAACGCGAAGCGACGGCGGGTGAATAACCATGGCATCCGATCGGGTCGTCTGTCGCGAGTGCCACCGGGTCAACGAACCCGACAACGAGACCTGTGACGCCTGCAACTCCTCCTCGCTGACCGAGGACTGGGCGGGCTACGTCATCATCGCCCACCCCGAGGACAGCGAGATCGCGACGGAGATGCAGATCACCGAACCGGGCGCGTACGCCCTGAAGGTTCGCTGACGCGTGACTCGCGACGACCACGACCGCGACGACGCGTCCGACGACGACCAGCTACTGGTCCTGCCCGACTCCCTGCGCCACGAACTCAAGGAGCCGATGGGCCCGATCGAGACCGACGCAGAACGGCTCCTCGCGGCCGTCGACGGCCCCTTGATCGCCGTCGGCGACGTCGTCACCTACCACTTCCTCGAGGCGGGCCACCGGCCCGACGTCGCGCTCGTCGACGGCCGAACCAAACGCAGCGCCGTCGACGAGGAGATCCGCGAGGCGGTCACCGAGGGCGCGAGCATCGAGGTCCGAAACCCGCCGGCCGAACTCGGCGCGCCGGTCGTCCGCGCGCTCCGGCGCGCGCTCTCGACCGACGAACCGACCACGATCCTGGTCGACGGCGAGGAGGACCTGGTCGCCCTGCCGGCGATCGCCGCCGCGCCCGAGGGCGCGAGCGTCGTCTACGGCCAGCCCGACGAGGGGATGGTCCACGTGCGAGTCACCGACGACCACCGCGCGGAGATGCGCGACCTGCTCGAGCGCTTCGAGGGCGACACCGAGCGATTCTGGGCCCTGCTCGAGGGTTGAGTCGACCGTCGTCTCGTTTTCCAAGCGTACTTCGACGACCCGCTTGGCCCGCTCGTACGCGGCGTTTCCGTCGACGATCGGAGCCGGATAGTCGAGCGCGAGCGCCGTCCGCCGATCGGCCGCGGCGTCGACCACTCGACGATCGCGCCGGTCCGGCCGCCGAACTTCAGGCTCGGAAATCGTGATTCCCGGTTTATACGTTCTCCCGATAGAAAGGGAGACGAAATGGCACGTGATGCGCTTGACAGGTGTATCGACGCGATCACGACCCACAACCGGATCGTGATCGTCGTACTGTTACTGTTGACCGCCGGCATGGTCGCCGGGATCGGCCAGCTGGATACGTCCAATCAGGCCGGCAGCGGCGACGTCGGCGAGACGACGCCCGCACAGAAGGCCGAGTACATCGCCGACAACTACGGCGATTCGGGCAACGAGTCGAACGTCTCGGCGACGCCGGTCTATCTCCGCCACCAGGACGGCAACGCCCTCTCGAAGGCGGCGTTGATCGACTCGCTCGAGTACCAGCGGACGGTGCTGGACGACGACTCGGTATCGGCCGCGCTCGCCGACGACGGGGGCGTTGCCGGCGTCGCGAACGTCGTCGGGACGCGGGCCGCCGGGGATCCCAACGCGACCCGCGAAGAGCAGATCGCCGCGCTCGAGTCGACCGACGACGACGAGTACGCGGCGCTGCTCGAGGAGACGCTGACGGCCGAGTCGGGCGCGCTCTCGCTGTTGCCTAGAAGCTACGAGCCCGGAAGCACGACCGCCGAGAGCCACCGGATGGTCTTCCGGTTCGAGACGGACGAGGCCGACTCGGCGGGTGTGCCAAGCGACGCGCAACGGGCCCTCTACGAGGCCGCGCAGGACCGCGACGAGCCGAACTACTTCACGCTGGGCGAACACGCGGTCGGCGATCTGAACGAGCAAATGACAGCGAACACGACGACGCTGATCCTGCCGGTGGCGCTGGCGCTGATCCTCGGAATCCTCGCCTTCGCCTACCGCGACCTCGTCGACGTCGTCGTCGGGATGATCGGCGTCGTCGTCTCCATCCTGTGGATGTTCGGCATCTTGGGCTGGCTCGGGATCTCGGCCGGTATGACGATGATCATCGGGCCGGTGATGATCGCCGGGCTCAGCATCGACTTCGGGTTCCACGTGTTCATGCGGTACCGCGAGCAGCGGGGTAACGACGAAGGGATCCGCCCGCCGATGACCCGGTCGCTCCGTTCGGTCGCGGTCGCGCTCGCGCTGGTCACGGTGACGACCGCGATCGGCTTCCTCTCGAACGTCGTCAACCCGGTGACCTCGATCCGCGACATGGCCCTCGGGATCACGCTCGGCGTGTTCTCGGCGCTCGTCGTCTTCGTCACGCTCGTCCCCGCGCTGAAGATCGGCATCGACGGCCTGCTCGAGCGCGTCGGCGTCGATCGGCGCAAGCGGCCGCTCGGCTACGGGCGCTATCTGGGTCGCGTCCTCGGCGGCAGCGTCACCCTCGCGAGACGGGCGGCACCGGTCGTCATCGTCGTCGCGCTCGTCGCGGGGTCCGCCGGTGCGGTAGCCTGGCCCGCGCTCGAGCAGGAGAGCTTCCAGCAGCGGACCGAGCCGGTCGCCGACTGGAAGACCGAACTGCCGGGCCCGATGGCCTGGGAGGAGTCCGAGTTCGTCGAGAACCAACTGTACGTGACCGACCAGTACCGGTCCAGCGACGACGACCTCGGCCGGTCGGCCGTCCTGATCGAAGGGAACGTAACCGCCGACGGGACCCTGCAACGGGTGGCTGCGGGGAGCGATACCGCCCGCGAAGCCGGCGTCGCCTTCGATCAGCAAGGCGTCGATGCGGTCCGCTCGCCGCTGTCGGTCGTCCGGGCGACCGCCGCGGAAAACGACTCCTTCGCCGCGACCGTCGACTCGGCCGACGGCGACGGCGACGGCGTTCCGGACCGGAACCTCGAGTCGGTCTACGACCACCTCTTCGAGGTCGCTCCCGCGGAGGCGAGTCAGGTGATCGAGCGGACCGACGACGGCGAGTACCGGTCGCTTCGGGTGCTCGTCACCGTCGACCGCGGCGATACGTACGACGAGCGCGCCGACGGGATGCAGGAAGCGGCCGCGGCGATCGAGGACGGCGACGGGGACCTGACCGCCACCGCGGCCGGCCCGGCGGCCGTCACCCAGGCCGAACTGGGCGAGGTCACCGAGGGTATCCTCTACGTGTTGCTCCTCGCGCTCGGCGTGATCGCGGTCGCCCTGATCGGCATCTACCGGCTGAGCGAGGGCAGCGCGACGCTTGGGGCCGTGACCGTCGTCCCGATCGCGCTGGTCGCCGGCCTCGTCATCGGGAGCATGTCTCTGCTCGACATGCCGCTGACCCTGCTGACCGCGCTCCTGATGAGCCTCGTCATCGGGCTCGGGATCGACTACAATATCCACCTCAGCGATCGGTTCGCACAGGAACTCGGTCAACATGGGAGCGTCTACGAGGCGCTCGAGGCGGCCGTCGTCGGGACCGGCGGCGCGCTGCTGGGCAGCACGCTCACTTCCTCGGCGGCGTTCCTGGCGCTACTCCTGCACCCGCACCCGCAGTTCCAGAGCCTCGGCCTGCTGGTCGTGCTCGCGCTCGTCACCTCCTTCCTGGTGAGCGTGTTCGTCCTCCCGAGCATGCTCGCGCTGTGGGCGCGCTACGCCGACGTGACCCGCGTCGCAGCGGGGGCGGAACCGACGGCGGCCGGCACCGGCGACGACTGACGGCGACGGACACGTTTTTGTCAGACGGGCAACTATACGAACCGTGAACAGGGTACTTCCAGCCGGGTTCGGCATCGGACTGGTCGCCGGCGGCAGTCTCCGCGTCGCGTTCGAATCGAACTGGTTTCTGGTCCTCGCCGTCGTCACGCTCTATACCGGACTGGGTTACTTCACCGTGGAGTATCGCCGACTGCTGACTCGTGAATATCCGCCGTTCGATCGGTCGGTCGATCGATTCGGCTACGGGATCGGCCTCTTCGGCCTCAGTATCGGCCCCGTCGCCGTCAGCCGACAGCTCACGACGGCCGACGTCAGCGGGCAACTCTTCGTCGCCTATCTCGGCGTCGTCGGTTTTCTGCTCGTCTCGAGCGCCGCGGCGATCGAGAGCGAGCGCGACGGCCGGTAACGCCGCGAGCGGGACTACCTGACGACCGTGTGCTCGAGCGTGCCGATTCCCTCGACCTCGAGTTCGACGGTGTCGCCGTCCTCGAGCCACTGGCCGAGTTCCAACCCGCAGCCCTCGCCGACGGTGCCGCT
>SDGW01001490.1_pt1 | contig 17363 bp, 15 predicted proteins | sample 2873831 | NCBI WGS metagenome assembly SDGW01 (sample SAMN08132700, study PRJNA421101) | hypersaline lake metagenome | isolation source: celular fraction 0.22 microns magnesium sulfate-rich crust from ephemeral... | place: Spain: Penahueca Lagoon, Toledo | collected 2011-07
CGTCGCACCGGCGAGCAAGGCGGTGACCTGTGGCGGTGCGGCCCGGTAGGCCGTCGGGATCCAGAACTGGAAGGGGACCAGCCCCGCCTTGATCGCAAACACCGACAGGAGCAGGCCGAGCAGGCCGACGACCGGGACCGGCTCGAGGCCGTAGGCCGCCGGGTCGGCGAGCCGTTGGGCGAGGTCGGCCATGTTGAGCGTTCCCGTGGTCGCGTAGATCCCGCCGACACCTAGCAGGAAGACGGCGCTTGCGACCAGGTTGAGCGTCACGTACCAGAACGCGGCGCGGGTGTGCTGGGGGCCACCGCTGTAGGCGACGAAGACGTAACTGGCCATCAACATCACCTCGAACCAGACGAAGAGATTGAACAGGTCACCGGTGAGGAAGGCGCCAGTCACGCCCAGCGCGAGGAAATGAAACAGCGGGAAGTAGTAACTGCGTTCCTCGCCACCGGGGAGGTGTCGGGTCGAGAAGACAAGCGTTGCGATCCCGAGGATCGCGACCATCGTCAACATGAACGCCGACAGCCCGTCAGCGACGAGCGTAATGCCGAAGGGGGCCGGCCAGCCGCCGACCTGGTAGGTCGCGATCCCCGGCGCGTCCGGCGCGAGGACGATATACCAGTCGATCGCCGCGATCGAAATCGCGTAGGCTATGCCACCGGCCAGGCTCACCGCGGCTCGAGCCCGCGGATAGCGACCGAGCAACAGCGTGCCCGCGGCCGCAACGAGGACGATCAGCATCGGCGCGATCACGAGCTGTGAGTCAGTTCCAACGGGCGTCGCAGTCATCGTCGATCACCGAGTTCAGTTACGTCTAACGTCCCATGTTCCTCGTAGACCCGATACGACAACACGAGCGCGAACGCGGTCATGCCGAAGCCGATGACGATGGCAGTCAATACGAGCGCTTGGACCACCGGATCGGCCGTCTGGGGAGTGCCCCCACCGTGGCCGGCGAGGACCGGCACCGAGTCGGCGACCGCCGGCGCGATCCCGCCCATCGAAAGCAGGTAGACGTTCGCCGCCTGGCTGATGATCGCCAGCCCCCAGACGACCCGGATCAGGTCTCGCTGCAAGAGCAGAAAGGTCCCGAGGGCGAACAGCGCGCCGATCGTCGCCGCGAGGGCGATCGCCGTCATTCTGCCCCCACCACCGAGAGGATCGTCAGTAAGCCACCGACGACGACACAGTAGACGCCGAAGTCGAACGCGATCGCGCTCGCAACCTCGAGGTGGTCGTAGATCGGCACCCCCTCGAGCATGACGAACGTCTGTGTGAGAAACGGCTGCCCGAAGACAAGCGGCGTGAGTCCGCTGACGACTGCGATCGTGAACCCGTAGGCGAACAGTCGGCGGTATGCGACGACGACACGATCCCGCGAGGGTTCCTTGCCGGGGTCGACGTCGCGGCCGAGAATCCCTCGCTCCAGAAAGTCGAGGCCGAACCCCATGTAGATGATCGCGAACGCCGTCGTCGTCAGCACGCCGCCGATGAATCCGCCACCGGGGAGGTTGTGGCCCTCGATGAACAGCGAGATCGCGACGACCAGCACGATCGGGACGATCGCTCGCGCGGTCGTGCGCATGATGACCGTCGTCATTCGTCGTCCCCTCCTGTAGTGGTGTCGGTGTCTCGCGTCTCGATCGGGTCGTCATCACTGTGGGCAGCGGATCGCTCGTCGCTCCTGCCGCGCATGACGATCAGTGTCAGGATCGAGATCGCAGCGAGTGCAATTACAGCGAGTTCGCCGAGCGTATCGAAGCCACGGAAGTCGACGAGCGTCACGTTGACGATATTCGTACCACCGCCCTCCGGCACGGCCTGTGCGGCGAAATAACGGGCGATGTCGGTGCTGCCGGCGGGACGTGCGCCGCTCGAGACGAGGACCGTGACGAACGCGGTCACGCCGACGACGAGTGAGAGGGCGACATCCCGAACTGTCGTCCCGACCGCGAGCCGCTCGGTCGCTGGGATTTCCTCGATCACGAGCAAGAAGAGGACGAGCACCAGCGTCTCGACGACGAGCTGGGTCAACGCGAGGTCGGGCGCGCTCGCGAGGATATAGAAGATGGCGACCATAAAGCCGAGAATCGAGAGCGTGAGCACGCCCGCGACGTGGGTATCCGAGAGCACGACGGCCAGCGCCCCGACAACTGCCACGAGCAAGACCAGCCCCATGGCTATCGTGACCTCGAGACCGACGGCGATCGAATCGATGGCACCGGCCGCGACGAAGCCGGCGAGTGCGAGCGTGCAGATCCCGCTCAGGACCCACGTCGCGTACGTCCGCAGGAGGCCGTTATGAATCGTTTCTGCGAACCAGCGACCCTCATCGGTGAGCCCCTCGATGATGACGTCGTACCACCAGTTCGGGCGGATCGGCGGCGTCGACCCCACAACCCCGCGGATACCGTCGTGAAGGCGATCGTAGAACGGGAACGCAGCGAGGCCGACGGCGATGGTGACCGCGCTCATCCCGACCGGCGTCGAATACGTGGTTGGGAGGCCGACGTGCATCTCGCCGGGATCGACCGCCGTCGCCTCGAGGCCGGACTGGACGATGATGTCGACGGCCAGTTGCGGATCGACGCTGACGACCGCTGCGAGCAGTGCCAGCACGGCCGGCGAGGCGAGCATCGGCACGGGCGGGCTTTGGACGTAGTCGAGTGCTTCGGGACGGTCGCCGAAGAACAGCGAGAGGAATCGCAGCGAGTAGAGGACGGTGAAGATACTCCCGAAGACGGCGACGGCGGGGTAGAGCCAGCCGAGTAGTCCGATGTCGTGATAGTGGCTTGCCTCGACGGCGGCCTCGAAGAGCAGTTCCTTCGAGTAGAATCCATTGAACGGCGGAATCCCGGCCATGCTGAGTGCGGCGACGACGGTGATCGCAGCCGTCACCGGGAGGTCGTGGCGAAGCCCGCCGAGCTTGTCGATCTCTCGAGTCCCAGCTTCGTGGGCGATAATTCCGGCGACGAGAAACAGTGCGGCCTTGAACAGGGCGTGATTGAGCAGGTGGAAGACGCCAGTCTCCGCGCCATAGACGGAGGTAAACCCGAAGCCGGCGACCATCAAGCCGAGGTGGCTCGCCGTCGAGTAGGCCAGCAGTTCCTTGATGTCCGTCGCCGCGACGGCCATGATCGCACAGACGGTCATCGTCGTCAGACCAAGCGTCGCAAAGAGGACGAGCCACTCCGGGCCGACGAGCATGGGGCGGACGCGGCCGATGAAGTAGACGCCGACTTTGACCATCGTCGCGGAGTGGAGAAACGCCGAGACTGGCGTCGGTGCGGCCATCGCGTTGGGCAGCCAGAAGTGAAGCGGGACCTGTGCGGACTTGGTCCCCGCACCGATTGCGAGCAGGCCCAATACGGGAAGAAACAACCCTCGCTCTCGCAGCGCCGCTGCCATCGCGTCGGGTTCTGCGAGCATCGCGGCGAGATCGAACACAGCACCGGGACCGAGGATATCTGCCGCGACGATCGACAATATGAGAAAACCAACGAGCAAGAAGAGGCCACCGCCGACGGTGATGAACATGGCCATTCGGGCCGCATACTGTGAGGAGTCGTCGGCGGTGTAGTAGCCGATCAGCACGAACGAGGCGAGGCTGGTGAGTTCCCAGAACAGAAAAATCGCGATCAGATCGGCTGCGAGCGCGACGCCGATGATCGAGCCCATGAACGCGAACAAGGCGGCGTAGTATCGCATGAGTCCCGACTGGCCGTGCATGTACGCCGGCGAGTAGGTGAAAATGAGCGCGCCGATACCGCTTGCCAGCAGCGCGAACAGTAATGCCCAGCCGTCGACGTAAAACCGGAGTGCGATGTTGAGTGCGGGAACCCACTCGAGCGCGACGGTTCCCTCGCTCCCGTATTGGGTGGCGAGCAGGCCAAACGAAAGCAGCGCGACGACGGTCCCCGCGAACCCGGCTTCCTCTCCGAGGAGGCGAAAGAACAGCGGCGTGAGTGCTGCGGCGACGAACGGCACAGCGACCGCTGCGACGACCACCGCCAGATCGGGAGGCATTCGGTATACCGGGATAGGGCGAGACCATCCTTAAAGAATTACCTTCTGAACACTCGAGTGCGGACCACGGACGATCGAGACTACTGGACGATCGAGACTACTGGACGACGAGCTGTCTGGCTGGCGCGGCCGTGGCGATCGCAGAGTCCGACACGCTTATTCGCGAACGGCGACGAATCACGCCTAGTGAGTACCGAGACGCCCGAACCGACCGAAACCGAAGCGTTCGAGCGAGTCTGTGAGACACTCGTCGAGCGGATCTTAAACGGCGAGATCGAGCGCGACGAGGTCGAGAAAGCCAAACTCGAGGCCTGTTCGGAGCACTCCGCGCCGAAAGTGCCGAAAAACTCCGAACTGCTCGACTACGCGCCCGAAGAGCACCGCGAGACGCTCGAAACGGTGCTCCAGCGCAAGCCGGTTCGCACGGCCTCCGGCGTCTCGCCGGTCGCGATCATGACCTCGCCCGAGCGGTGTCCCCACGGGAAGTGTCTCTACTGCCCCGGCGGTCCCGACTCGGAGTTCTCGTCCTCGCAGAGCTACACGGGCGAGGAACCCGCCGCCGCCCGCGGCGTCCAGAACGACTACGACCCCTACGGACAGGTGACGCTGCGACTCGAGCAACTGCGCCAGATCGGTCACCCCGTCGACAAGGTCGAACTCATCCTCATGGGCGGGACGATGACTGCCCGTTCTCATGACTACCAGGAATGGTTCGTCAAGCGCGCGCTCGAGGCGATGAACGACTACGACGTCGACAAGGAGCCCGAACCGGCCGAAGGCGTCAGTTTCGCACAGGATCCCGAGGAGTACGAGTGGAAGTACGTCGAAGACGTCATCGCAGAAAACGAGACCGCCGACATCCGTAACATCGGGACGACCTTCGAGACCAAACCCGACTGGTGCGATCCCGAGCAGATCGACCGGATGCTCGAACTCGGTGGGACGAAAGTCGAAGTCGGCGTCCAGACCACCTACGAGCGGATCAACCGGGAGATGCATCGGGGCCACGGCGTTCAGGAGTCGATCGACGCCAACCAGCGGCTGCGAGATTCGGCGTTCAAGGTCGGCTTCCACATGATGCCGGGCCAGCCGGGTATGTCGAAGGAGATGTGCCTCGAGGACTTCCGGCGACTCTTCGAACAGGAGCAGTGGAAACCCGATTACCTCAAAATTTATCCGACGCTGATCGTCCGCGGAACGGCGACCTACGACTGGTGGCACAAAGGCGAGTACGACCCGCTCGACAACGACGAGGCCGCAGAACTGGTCGCGGAGATCAAAGACATGATCCCCCGCTATACGCGCCTCCAGCGCGTCCAGCGGGACATTCCCGCGGACTTCATCGACGCCGGCGTCTGGAAGTCGAACCTCCGACAGCTCGCCCGCCAGCGCATGGCCGAGCACGGCTGGGAGTGTGAGTGTATCCGCTGTCGCGAGGCCGGGATGAACGACGAGGAACCCGACAACGTCGAACTCGACGTGATGACCTACGACGCCTGTGGCGGCACCGAGCACTTCATCTCGTTCGAGGACTTCGAGAAGGACCTCCTCGTGGGCTTCTGTCGGCTTCGGTTCCCGAACGATCCGGTTCGCCCGGAACTCGAGAACACGGCCCTAATCCGCGAACTCCATGTCTACGGCTCGGAGGTCGCAGTCGGGAACGAAAGCGAGACCGACCAGCACCAACATCAGGGCTACGGCCGCCGACTGATGGAACGTGCCGAGGCCCTCGCCGCCGACGCCGGCTACGACAAGGTCAGCGTGATTTCGGGCATCGGCGCTCGAGAGTACTACCGGAACAAACTCGGCTACCATCAGGACGGGCCGTACGTGAGCAAACGGCTCTGAGTCGGCCCGATCGGGCTATTTTCCTGCCGCGTTCGACTCGAGTGCGGCGAGATAGAGGAAGTACGCCAGCGCCGCGACGACCAGTGACACCGCCAGCACGGTCACGCCGACGTACCCATTGAGTGCCGCGCTTGGATTGCGCCAGAGGTAGACGCTGCCCTCGATCGCGAAGGCGGTCAGTCCACCATAAAAAAGCGCCAGCACGGTCGCTCGAACCACTGCGATCGCGCCACGCTCGCGGCTCTGGAACAATTCGAGGACGAACAACAGCGCGAACACGAGGAGATAGAACGGGCCCGGAATCGCCTGCCCAAGCGTCTGCGGGCCGGTCACGGCGATATACCCGTAGTATGCCAGTGCGAGCAACACGCCGCCGACCAGCGTCAGCGAGAGCCCGTAGCCGCTGGCGTCCTCGACGGTCGATGGAACGACGCCGTCGCTCGCACCGGAGCCGTCCGTGCGTGTGGTGGCGACATCGCCGGACTCCGATCGCTCGTCCGGCGGGCTAATGCTCGAGTTCGAAGCCGTCGGTGAGCTCTCATCGCCGTTGCTGGCCATATCGGCTGTTGACCGTCTAGCACAAGAAAAGTTAGCACATCAATGACAGCTAACCAGTGTGACTCGTCTCCCAGTTCGAGGATGCATTGCGTCGACGGGACCGACTCGATAACTGCCTGTTCTGGTACCCACCTGCAACTCGAGCGTCGGAGACACCGGCTGTCACGGCTGGCATGAGTGGGTCGGCGTCTCGAGAGGGAGACGTATATGCAGTGTCAGAGCGTACCATTCATATGGCTTCGAACTCGCCGAGCAACGTGGCTGATCGCATGAGATGGGCCGGCTCGAGAGCGATCGTTGCTCTGCTTGTGGGGGTCGTCGCGGTCGCGGGCTCGTTTGCTGTCTCAGGGAGGACGCCGTCTTTCGTCGTCGCCCCGGTCGATGCGTTCGTTGTCACGACGACGCCAGCGGTCGTCCTCACGGTTGTGATCGAACAACTGGGCCGGTTGGGGGAGACGCTTGCGTCGCTCGTCGCAGTCGCGCTGACGATCGGGCTTTTCGCCGTCGTCGCCCAGTTTGCACTGGTCGGTGACAAGACGCTGTCGCCGCGCCTACCGGTCCCAGCGTGGGTGAGCCAGCCGGCAGTCGTCGGAGCCGCGATGGCGCTTCTCGCGTGGCTACTCGTCGATGACATCGCGTCTGCCGTCGGGACAGCGGTTCCCGCGGCGATTGTGGTTGCGCTCGTGAGTGGACGACCCGGTGGCGGTGGACCGGTTCCGGCAGCGGGCGTCGACGCGAGCCGTCGGCAGCTGCTCGCCCTGACGGGAGGGGCGTTCGGATTCGGAATCGTCTCGTACGCGATCGGTTCGCGCCGGTCGACTGGTATCGGGCGAGAACTCGAGACGGATTTCGAAGCGGACGCGACGGCGCTCAGCCAGCAGGCAACCGACATGGAACTCGAGATCGACGGGATTCCCGGCCTCGTCAGCGAGTCGTCAGCGTTTTTCACCGTCGATATCAACAACATCGATCCCGTTGTCAACGCCGACGATTGGACGCTCACAGTCACTGGGAAAGTCGACACCGACTACACGCTTACGTACGACGACCTCGTCGACGGCGACGTGCGGACGGGCTACAACACGCTTCGCTGTGTCGGCGAACAATTGAACGCGGACTTACTCGATAACGCGGTCTGGACGGTCGTCCCCGTCGCACCGCTGCTCGAGCGCGCCGGCCCCGGCGGGGGCTGTGAGTGCGTGCGAGTCCGGGCGGCGGACGGGTACTACCAGCAGTTTCCCCTCGCTGCAATGGAACGTTCAAGTGGGTCACGGAATTCGAGGTGCTCGAGGAGGAAGTCGATGGCTACTGGGAGGAACGCGGCTGGCACGGCACCGGTCCGGTGAACACAATCGCGAAGCTCTGGACGACCAACGAACTCGACGACGGCCGGGTGCAGGTCGGCGGGCACGCCTATGCGGGCACCCGCGGGATCGAGACCGTCGAGGTGTCGACCGACGGCGGCGACAGTTGGGAAACTGCCGAGTTGAGCGAGGCGTTCGATCCAGCGGCCGTGCTCGGCGACCGCGACGCCTGGCGGCAGTGGCAGTACACCTGGGAGCCACCGGCGGGTGACAGCGAGGTGGTCGTCCGCGCGATCGACGGCACCGGCGACGTCCAACCAGCAGAAGAATCGAGTCCGTTCCCCAGCGGCTCGAGCGGCTGGGTTCGCGAGACTGTGAGCGTCTAGGTCACATCCGCCCGGACCGCTGAACGGAAGACAAGGCTGTATCAGTCGATCGTGACCTCGAGCTCGAGCAGACCAAGATGCGAGGGCGCACCGCCGCCGTTTTGCCTGAACTCCTGTGGAGTGGAGTTGACGACGTTGTAGAAGTCGGCCTGATCGGTTGGCACCAGAACGCTGCCGTCGTCGCGCTGGAGGAACGCCGGTGTGTCGGTGCCTTCGATCAGCTCGCGCTGTTCGTCCCACTCCTCGCCGCCGTAGATGAACGTGCCAAAGGAGAACCGGCCCGCGGCGAGTGCGTCGTCTTTCGACATGAACATCCCGGCCTCTTCGGCGTTGAACTCCTCGTCGCTCACCCAGGCGATCGCCGCGATGTCGTCGGCCTGGAGGAGATAGAAGTCCCAGGAGAGCGTCGCGTCGAACACCGCCCAGACGCTGCGGGGCCCGATCGTCTGGACCTCGACGCTGAACGCGGGGACGACCTGCGAGCCCTCCGGTTCCGGGACGAACGTGGCGTCGTATCCCGGTACGCGGATGCCGCGATCGTGATAGGCGATCCCGTCCATGTCGATGTCGGCCTCGATCCGGTCGACGATCCCGTGGACGGTGGCCCCGCCCTGGGATTCGAGATGGTCGAGGAAGTCAGGGAATCGCGAGACGTCCGTCCAAGGCTGGCCGTCGGCCCCGCTCATACGCGGGCACCCCCTCGAGCGGAGCGCGATCGGTTCCAGTCCCCAGCACGCGATACCGTAGCAGCGAGATCGTGTGGCTGTCCACCGACGGCGTGGGTCATAGTAGCAGGTGTGTGCCGGCGCGGATTAGGCGTTCCGACCTCGGGCGGCTACAGACTACTGTCAGTCAGTTCCGGTGGGACCGCGACTGCCCTGCGGTCCAACCGGGACACCGTGACAGCAGCCCGTAGGCGGGGGCTGGAGCGACACGCCTTTTTGACCGGGCCGGGCAGTGTGCAGTATGGATCCAAAGCGGGAACTCACCAGCGTCGACCTCGCTGCTCTCGTCGGGGAATTCGGTGCCTACGAGGGCGCGAAAGTCGACAAGGCCTATCTCTACGGCGACGATCTCGTCCGGCTCAAGATGCGCGATTTCGACCGGGGTCGCATCGAACTCATTCTCGAGGTCGGCGAGATCAAGCGCGCGCACACGGTCGCACCCGAGCGGGTGCCCGACGCCCCCGGCCGACCGCCGCAGTTCGCGATGATGCTTCGCAACCGCCTGTCGGGGGCTGACTTCGCCGGCGTCGAACAGTACGAGTTCGACCGCATCCTCGAGTTTACCTTCGAGCGCGAGGATGGGACGACCCGAATCATCGTCGAACTGTTCGGGCAGGGCAACGTCGCCGTCACCGATGGCGAGTACGAAGTGATCGATTGTCTCGAGACCGTCCGGCTGAAATCCCGGACCGTCGTGCCGGGCTCGCGCTACGAGTTCCCCGAGTCCCGGACGAACCCGCTGACGGTCTCCCGCGAGGCGTTCGACCACGAGATGAACGACTCCGATACAGACGTCGTCCGGACGCTTGCGACCCAGCTCAACTTCGGCGGCCTCTACGCCGAGGAGGTCTGTACCCGCGCCGGCGTCGAGAAGGGACTGGACATCGCCGACGCCGACGAGTCGGTGTACGACCGCGTCTACGAGGCCATCGAACGACTGGCACTCGACATCCGGAACGGGAACTTCGAGCCGCGACTCTATCGCGAGCGCGACGACGCGGACGACGGAGACGATGAGGCAACCGAGGGGCAGGTCGTCGACGTGACCCCGTTCCCGCTCGATGAACACGACGACTTAGACGGCGAGCCCTACGACACGTTCCTCGAGGCGCTGGACGACTACTTCTTCCAGCTCGAGCTCGGCGAGGACGAGGAGCCGGAGCCGACCGAACAGCGACCTGACTTCGACTCGGAGGTCGCCAAGTACGAACGCATCATCGAGCAACAGGAGGGTGCGATCGAGGGCTTCGAACAGGAGGCCGACGCGTTACGCGAGCAAGCCGAACTGCTCTACGCCGAGTACGGGCTGGTCGACGAAATCCTCTCGACGATTCAGGACGCCCGCGCACAGGACCGACCGTGGGACGAGATCCGTGAACGATTCGAGGAGGGTGCCGAGCAGGGCATCGAAGCCGCCGAGGCGGTCGTCGACGTCGACGGCAGCGAGGGCACAGTGACGGTCGACCTCGACGGCGACCGGATCGGCCTCGTCGTCAACGAGGGCGTCGAACAGAACGCCGACCGACTCTACACCGAAGCCAAGCGCGTCGAGGAGAAGAAAGAAGGCGCGCTCGCGGCCATCGAGGACACCCGTGAGGACTTAGAAGACGCCAAACGCCGCCGCGACGAGTGGGAGGCAACCGACAGCGAAGACGCGAGCGAGGGCGGAGAGGACGAGACGGACGACGAAACACAGCGCGACTGGCTCGCCGAGCCGTCCATCCCGATCCGCGAGAACGAACCCTGGTTCGATCGCTTCCGCTGGTTCCACACCAGCGACGACTACCTCGTGATCGGCGGGCGCAACGCCGACCAGAACGAGGAACTCGTCAAAAAGTATCTCGAGCCCGGCGACACAGTCCTCCACACGCAGGCACACGGTGGTCCCGTCACCGTCCTGAAGGCGACCGATCCCAGCGAGGCCTCCTCGAGCGATATCGAACTTCCCGACTCGAGCATCGAAGAGGCCGCTCAGTTCGCCGTCTCTTACTCCTCGGTCTGGAAGGATGGCCGCTACGCGGGCGACGTCTACGCCGTCGACGCAGACCAGGTCACCAAGACGCCCGAGAGCGGCGAGTACTTAGAGAAAGGCGGGTTCGCGATCCGCGGCGATCGGACCTACTACCGGGATACGCCGGTTGGCGCGGCCGTCGGCATTCAGTGTGAGCCGTACACTCGCGTGATCGGCGGGCCACCGTCGGCAATCGAGGATCAGGTGGAGACGATGATCGAACTCGAGCCTGGCCGATACGCACAGGCCGATACGGCGAAACGGCTCTACCGCCGGTTCCGAGAGCGCTTCGAAGACGAGTCGTTCGTCCGGAAGATCGCCAGTCCCGATCGAATACAACACTTCATGCCGCCGGGCGGGAGCCGGATCAAGGGCGACTGATACGGACTCCTGTCAGTCAGTGCCGATGCACACGCGACCCGCACTGCGGGCCCACCGGGACATCGTGACAGCAGCCCGTATGAGACAGGTTGCTAGTAGGACTGCCCACGGGTAGTCAGAGAGAGGATCGACATTAACCCCGAAATAGACGGGTCAACACTGATTAGTGGCCATCGAGTAGGATAGTTGATGGTACTGCTCGAGGCACTCGTCCCCGCTGTCCTCGGCGGGCTCGATTTGATCCCCATCATCGGCTGGGTTGGCGTCGCTGCGATGGTGATCGTGGTCGGGGCCGTGGTATTTTTGGCACTCGGCCTTGGCACGCAATCGTCTCAGGGAGAAAGCGCCGAACCGACGCCGACCGACGATGACGCTCACACTACTGGCACGGAAGAGCCATCTGATACGGCGACAGAGTCCAGATCCCACTGACGAGTGAGACGCCGTTTGAATTCGGCTCCTACTCGGAGTCCTCGGGTCGAGCGTATTGCTCCGCGGACGAGCCACGTGTGCCGTCGTCTCGATCCTCAAACGGCGCGATGATGCCCTCCTCGAGTCGGGAGAGACAGTCGACGACGGTATAGGTACAGTCGCCGTCAGCACAGGGGGCGACACACTGGAGGTCACCGTCCGTGTAGACGGCGACGCACACAGTCGGGACGCGAACTTCGGCGGCCCGATGACCGATCATCGAGGGCGTCTCACGCCAGTCGAACGCCGGCTCGAGATCGTAGCCTTCTCGGTTGGCCCACGACTGGAACGCCTCGATGGTCTCCGTTATCGACGGGCCGGAATCGCTGAGTTCCTCGAGTGAAGGTCTCACCGCTGTCCACGTCGAGACATGGACGGCGGCGTCGAGCGCGTCCTCGAGCCGGCGTGCTCGCGCGACGAGTTCTCTGAGCGATTCCACGACGGCCGCGGATGCGTGGGCGCGGACGAACACCTCGATCCGGACCGGCGTCGTGAACTCCGTGCTCGAGTCTGTCATTGTGTGTCTCAGCCTCGGTTCGGGCCTCACGTATCCGAGCCACCGGTCACCATCATAAAACTAGCAACCTCCGAGCGGGATCGACTCTCAGGCTCCGCGCAACATCGATGCGTCCACGCCGTCGTCTCGGCGATCGAATCTCATAACGGGGCCGCGGTATCGACCGTGTTCACCAGCGCGCTCGAGTGTCATTCGAACGAACACCTCGGTTCGGAGCGAGTTTCGGGTCAGCTCGCTCGAGCAACGGCGGAGGGGTATCCTCCCGGTACCGCTATCGCGACTCGGTTGCCGGTTCGTCGACGTGCGATTCGCGAACCGAGATCTCGATGTCGGTTCCGTCCTCGAGTTCGATGGTCGGCTGTCCGGGCTCGCCGGTCTCGATGCGGTCGCGCTCGCGGTCGACTGTCCGGGTCCGCTCGCGCTCGGACGCGTCGTAGGCCGAACTCATGGCGATCAGGAACCCGACCATCGCGGTCACGAGGGCGACGGCGGCGATCGCGACGGTCCCGACTGGAGCCAGGACGCCGGAGAGGACCTCCCCGGCGACGAATAGCGAAACCGACGTCACGAGCGCGATCAGCGTGAGCAGGCGGGCGAGCCGACCGGTATCGAGCCCGTGGTAGCGTTTCTCACCGCTCGTATCAATCAGTACTGCCAGGACGCCCAAGATGCCGGTGTACGAATCGTCGGTCTGTGCGTTTCCGAGGGAGTGAATCGACTGTGCGATCCACACACCGGCGGTGAAGTTGAGAAATGCGACGAACGAGACGAGTCCGATCTGTCCGTCGACGAACAGTCCCGCGACCAGGGCCCCGAGAAACGTCAGTGCCATGATGGCGTGTGTCGCGAGCGAGCGCGTACCGAAGTCTTCGAGTCGCGCTGTGTATCCGGTGTTCATACTCTGACGGAGGCGTGCAACGTCAATAGTGTCATGCCCTACCTATGTCAATAGTTTTAAAATAACGTGACTGTCGTGGATCGGTGATCGAGTACTCAGTTCGCCTGACGACGCAGACATGGGAGCAGCGAGCAGTTCGGTTCCGCACTGGACGACCGATCGCAGTCCACTTACCGCGGCCACGCAAACTCACGGCCATGCAGATCAAAGACCGGGAGCAGGTCGAGGGCGGCCGCGAACGGATCACCGTCGTCCCCGAGAGCGTCGACGATCTCTGGCACCTGCAGTACGTCTTAGAGCCCGGCGACCGCGTCGCAGGCGATACGACCCGGCGGATCCAGCGCAACGACGACCAGATAGGAGCTCTCGATCGAGAAGCGATTCAAGCCGGATCAGGAGGCCCGCCTCGAGGAAGCAGAGCAAGCGACCGAGAACCCCGATGTCGCCATCGCGACCGTCGAGGAGGGGCAGGCCCACGTTCACACGGTCGCCCAGTACGGCACCGAAGAGCGGGCGACGCTTACCGGCCCGACCGGCAAGGGCGAGTACGCCCGCGAGCGCTCGGAACTGTTCGCGGAACTCGCAAAGGTTCTCAAACGCCTCGAGGTCGACGCGATCATCCTCGCGGGTCCCGGTTTTACGAAACAGGACGCATACAAGTACTTAGAAGAGAACGAACCCGAGGTCGCCGATCTGGTCACGATGGTCGATACGGCGGCGGTCGGTGACCGCGGCGTCCACGAGGTCCTGAAACGTGGGGCCGTCGCCGATGTCCAAGAAGAGACCCGCATCGAGAGCGAGGCCGAGTACATCGACGAGCTCACGAAGCGGATCGCCGAGGGCGCGAAAGCGGCCTACGGTCCAGAACAGGTCGAGAAAGCCGCCGAGTTCGGCGCGATCGACCGCCTGCTCGTCCTCGACGACCGACTCCGGCAGGAACGCGGCCCCGACGGCGAGTGGGACGTCGACGTCGACGACATCGTCCGGACGACCGAACAGAAAGGCGGCGAGGTGACGGTCTTCTCGAGCGAGTTTCCACCGGGTCAGCAACTCGCCAATCTCGGCGGCATCGCGGCGCTATTGCGATATCGCCTCGAGTAGCTCGCTGCCGCCGGTGCTTTTTCCGGGCTATTCGATCTGCAGTTCGTCGCTGGCCTCGAGCAGCTGGATCAGGACGGACGCGAATAGCGAGCCCGAACTCCAGATCGCGGTCTCGCTGTCCTCGTCGCCGACGACGCTCAGGAGGATGCTATCATCGTCGGCGATGACGATCCGACCCGACCGTTGGTCGTCAGTCCGCTGGGTGGGGAGGTTCTTGACTGTCACGACATCGAGATCGGTAAACCGATCTCTGACTGCCGCTGTTCGGCTCACGACGACGACCGTCACGCCGGCTGCGGCGCGCTCCGTAAGGGTTCGTTCGATCGCGTCGGTGACGAGCTCCGGAAGCCGGGTGCCGAAGACGATCCGCTCGTCCGCCTGCGAGAGGATGTCGGCGGTGCGATCGTCGACGCGGTCGCGGCCACGCACTGTCCAGATGTCCTCCTGCGTTTCCTCACCTGTCGACTCGCGTTTGACGGTTTCGACGTACTCGAAGGCCTGGTCCTGCTCGCGTTCGAACCGGTCACGAAGCAGCTCACGTGCCTCGTCGGTGCTGACCGGCCGGTACCGGATCGGGTTCGACTGCTGGACCTCGAGTAAGCCCCGCTCCTCGAGGCGCTCGGCGACGCCGTAGACCTGCGATCGTGGGACGTCGACGACCTGGGAGACGTCCCGGGCGGTGCCCGAGCCGATGCGGTGGAGGCCGATGAACATCTTTGCCTCGTAGGTCGTGAGCCCGAGCCGTTCGAAGGCCGCGAGGGCCTCGCCCTCGCTCTCGCCTTCGTCCTTGTCGTCGGTCATCGCTCGTCACCAGTGCCGTCGTCGGGGCGGCCACCGTCGCTGGCGGGGGACGTACCCGTGGCCGCGGGCGACTCGAAGGGGACGTCGGGGCCGAAGTACCGCGTCCAGAGGACGAGCAGGGTCGGCAGGACGAGCACGCTCGCGACGAACGCGTAGATGATCGTCAGCGCGGTGATGATCCCGAACTGCTCGAGCACGGGCAGGATGGCGAAGACGAGGACGCCGAACCCGCCGACGGTGGTCGCCGCGCTGCCGAGCAACGCGCCGCCGGTTCCCGTTACCGTGGTGTGCATGGCGTCCCAGACCGAGCCCTGACGCTCGAGCTCGAGCGTGTACCGTGCACTGACGTGGATACTGTAGGCGACGCCGAGCCCGATCGTCAGGCTGGTAATCATCCCCGTCAGGACGTTGAAGGGCATCCCGATCAGGTACATCGTCCCGAGGATCCAGCTGACTGCGAGCGCGACCGGGAGCAAGGTTACGGCACCCAGGGTCGCGCTGTTGCCGGTCAGCCAGTAGGCCAGCGTCAGGAAGACGAACACGGCCACGAGCGTGATCAACAGGCTCTCGAGGACGGTATCGAGCAGGTCCTGCTCGACGACGTAGTTGACGATCGGATCGCCGGTCGCCACCACGGACCAGCGATCGCCGCCGTCGTCGAAGTCCGCCGCGATCGCACGCATTTCTTCGGTCGTCTCGCCGGTCGAGGCGTCGCCCTCGATCGAGACGATCAGCCGGAGGGCCTCGTACTCGCCGTCGGAACGGTAGAGTACGTTGCTCGCGGCTTCGGAATCGGCCTCGTAGAGGTCGTCGTACAGCGCCTCGAGGTTCTCGTCGGGAACGCCGTCGCCGTCGGTGTCCGACTCAGTGAACGACTCGTTGAACGATTCGTTCTCGGCCGCGACCCCCTCCATGGCCGACAGTGGGCTGCGAACGTCGGCCTCGCCGCTTGCCAGCTCGTACGCCACGTCGCTGTCGGCGGCGTCGTCTCGGGCGTCTGCCACCCGTTCGAGCGTCTCGTGGTGGGTTACGTCCCCCCTGACGAGTAGTTGCGCCTGGGAGTCCTGGCGCTGGAAGTTCTCGTTGACGTACTCGAGGTCGGACTTCGCGCTATACTCGCCAGGCTGGAACGGTTCGGGCAGGTTCTGCGTCCAGGCAGGCGGGCTGTCGGCGAGGAAGTCCTCCTGGTCGAAGCTGGTATCCACCTGGGTCGCACCGTAGACGCCGCCAGCGGTCACGACCAGCGTCACGAGGAGCAACACCAGCGGGGCTTTTCGGGCGATGGTCGCTCCGATGGAGAGCACGTCAGCGAGTCGGCCGCCACCAGTGCCGAACGCCCGCTTGCGCCGATCGATCCCGCGAGCCTCGAGGCGGGAATCGATCTCGACTTTCGCCGCGGGGATCAGCGCGCCGAAGACGACCATCGCGGCGAGGATACCGAACGCGCTGACGATGCCGAACTCGCGGATCGGGCCGATCGGACTGACGAGGTTCGAGAGGAAGCCGATGACGGTCGTCGCCGTCACCCAGATGAGCGCGACGCCGACGCCGGCGAGCGCGACGGACATCGAGCCGCGCACGTCAGTCGGCTCGCTGCCAGTTTGCTCAGCCGGGACGCGTGGCGTCTCGCGTTGCTCACGGCTCCCCCCGGTCTCCGTTCGCTCATCCGAGACGTGCGGCGTCTCGCGCTGCTCCCGATGGCGCATAAAGACGTGAATCGCGTAGTCGATCGAGAGCCCGATCAGGAGCACGGGAATGGCGACGAACATCTGGTTGAACGCGATGTCAGCCCAGCCCATGAAGCCGAACGTCCAGAGCAACACCGCAACGATGCCTGCGATCCCGAGAACGATGTCGAGCGGATCGCGGTAGGCGATCACCAGCGCGACGACGACGAACAGCAGGGCGAGTGGCGAGACGATCGCCAAGCTGTCGCCCATCGATCGGTCGATCTCGTCGGTGATGACACCCGACCCGAAGACGAGCATCTCCTGGTCGCGATCCTCGGCGAGGTCGCGAAGCTCGAGTTGGCTGTCAGTGATTTCCTCGTCGACCGACCCCGGGCCCTGGAAGTCCCCGCTCGCGGTCGACTGCGTCACGACCAGCATTCGTGCGTCGGCCTCGGTCGACCCCGGCTCGTAGGATGTCGGCATCAGTCGCAGGGCAAAGTCGCCGACCTGATCGTTATCTTCCGAGAGGACGTCGGTAAGCGTCTCCTCGTACTCGGACTCGCTCATCGAGTCGAGTTGCTCGATCTGGTCGTCAAGTGGCGGCTGGCCGGCCGCTTCGAGGTCTTCGCGATCGTCTTCGAGGTCCTCGAAGTCCTCCTCGAG
>SDGW01000445.1_pt1 | contig 17318 bp, 17 predicted proteins | sample 2873831 | NCBI WGS metagenome assembly SDGW01 (sample SAMN08132700, study PRJNA421101) | hypersaline lake metagenome | isolation source: celular fraction 0.22 microns magnesium sulfate-rich crust from ephemeral... | place: Spain: Penahueca Lagoon, Toledo | collected 2011-07
GCCACCGAAGTCGGCGTCTTCGAACGAAACAACTGCGTCGAACCGGGCGTCCGTAATTGTGGTCGTTCCGTCGACGGAGAGTTCATCGAACCGGCCCGAGCCATGCAGTCGCATCCCATCAAACGTAATCGATCCCTCAGCCACCGTTAGCGACGTAAGATCGAGGTTACGTCCGAAGACAGCCTCTTCGAAGCTGAGCCGTCCGCTGATAGACGCACCATCTAATGACGCCTCCTCATCGAACCTTGTTCGAGCGAACGAGCAGTCATCCTCGACTGAGAGACTGTCAAAGGTGGCCGGTCCATCGAACCGCATGGCGTTGGCCGACAGCTCCCCTGCTAGAGATGCGTCTTCGAGGTCTATCCCGGTCGAAAACTCAGCGGCGTCAAGCGTCATTGGCTTTGCATCGGTTACGGCCACTCGCTTGAACGACGCTTCCCGAGCGAACGCTGCCTCTTCAAACGTTACTGGACCGGCGATCCGGGCATCGTCGAACTGCGCGGTGCCGTTGAAATCCGTATGTGCTGCATCGAGTTCCCCCTCAATGGTTGCGTGGGGGAAGCGGGCGAGGTGCGCAAATGAGACGTTGTCGAAGATCGTATCTCCCTGACACTGAAGGCCGTCGAATCGGGCCGTATCAGCGAATCGAACACGATCGAACCGTGCCGCCTCACGGAACTCTGCCCCAACGAAGCGGGCGGGTCCAGCGAACCGAGCGTCGTCAAACCGACCATCGCCGTCGACGACCACGCCTGTAAACACACACTCGTCGTCGAACGTCGTGCTATCAGCCGAGAGGCCCCCTCTGAATGTCGATCTCGAGAACCGAACCGGTCCATCAAATGTGGCACCGTCCAGAATGGCTCGATTGCGGACGCCGATATCTTGAACAGATGCGGCAGACGCCACTCGTGCGTTCGAGAGATCAACCGTCTCACGAAAGACGGTGTTGTCGAGCACGAGTTCACCGCCAAAGGTTGCCCCTGTGGCGTCTAGCGGCCCGTTAACGCTGTCAATACCGGCCGTGTCGACAGGACCAGTGCAGGCAACCCGATCGAGGGAGAGAGGGCCATTAACAGCGCCGTCGAGAACGAGACGGCCGTCGATGTTCGTCCGATCAAACGCGAGCGTGCCGACCGTCGTGACCCCATCGAACACGACGCCGTCGCGGAACTCACAGTCAGTGAAGGCACAGTCGCCGCCGAACACAGCGTCGCTGACTGCCAGTGACCGCTCAAAAGTCGTGTTCGTTACCGACCACTCCCCTGATACGGTGGCTGGTGTCGCTTGTGGACCAGGAGAGTCACCGACCAGCTTCACGCTATCACCGAAGGTCACGCTCGCGAGTGATCCTTCATTAAACTCGGTGGCGATGAACCGTGTCTGGCCGTCGATATCGACGTGTGACCAGTCGAGTTGTTCGACCGACGAGCGCTCGCACCGAAGCGTATTTCGGCAATCCGTATCCGTGATCGATAGTGTCGCTACTGTCGCATCGGTCAGTTGAACCGGCCCGGCGAGTGTCGACTCCTCGATAGTGAACGTTCCTTGGACCTCGAGATTGCCTAGGCCGAGCAGTTGATCGAACCGTGACTGGAAGACTCGGAGACCGTCCTGGAATGTCGAGCCGTCCAATCGACACTCCAACCCGAACCGGTTCCGGCGGAAGTGCACGCGTCGACGGAAGGTCGCGTCATAGAACGTCGAGTGACCTGATAGAGTACAGTTTGAGAACCGGACGACGTCGCCGAAATCGGCATCCCCGAAGGCAAATCCCCTGTCGAAGGCCGACTGCTGAGACATCAGTCCATCACGGAACTGTGACCGTTTCCCGATAATCGCTGCGTCAAACGTTGCGAACTCAGCACGGAACTGTCCGTGAACGACGGTGTCCCTTATGGAGAGTTGACCGTCAAGTTTCGAGCTGCGAATGCGTACTGACTCGGTAATCTCAGCGTGGTCGAACCGTAGCGGTTGGTGGAGAAGGCTATCAGTGATCGAAATCCCTGCGACCGTCGCATGTCTAAAGTCGATCGGGTAGCGCTGTGCCGAATCGAGTTCGTGTGACGAAAGCGCGAATGTGTCGAGTGAGGCACCGTAGAACTGCAAGTCGCGGCGGGTGGTCGCTGATTCGACCGCCTCGTAGAACCGGCGGCGTTCCAGTGTCCCATCAGTGTCTTCAGCGGGAGTATGGAACACGCACGTCTCTGCATCGCCTTCGGCGCTGTGGGGACAGTACCACTCTCCATACTGGAGTTCCCGCCAGTCGATAGAACTGACCGTCTCAGTGTGGTCTTGCCATGCCTCGACGTCGAAGACAAACCCGCAGCGGCCGTCATCGCGTTCTTGGACCCGGGCAACCCCAGCGTTGCGCAGTTCCTTGCCTGCAGGCAGTGGGTCGGTGAACGACTCCTCCCCAGCTGACTCGTTCTCGGTGGCAGCCACGTCAGGGGTATCAGGAGCAGTGACGACACCACGATCTGTCCCTGGCGCCAGTGAGGAATCTGCAACCTCGCCCCGCTCATCCCGGACGATGACACTTTCGGCATCCGCTTGCAGGCGGCGGATGATCCGCGCTCTGACGTGGTCCGGTGTGCCCGTTATCCGCAGGCGGACGTGTGCGCCGGTAGCGTCTAAGTCATCAAGTTGCTCCCACGCCTCTTCGTAGGTCGGTGGCTCATCGAATGCCACCTCTCTTGTTACCAGTGGTGGGGCGTCAATGGCGATGCGATCGAACTTCGGTGGGCCCTCCCCGAACGTGAGAACTGACACGCTTCCGGGGTACTCGGCATCTTCCCGTATGGAGTCGTCGAGTTCGGGTACGAGTACTGGGGCGTACGCAAGCGCACGCCCGTCCCGGGACGAGTGGTGTTCTGCGCCGCTCCCAAGCAATAGTGCCTCGACGCGATCGTCAATAAGTCCGATCAGTTGGCCGAGATTCCAATCGGCCGCCGCTGCCGGCGCCGGTGGGCTCACCCGGGCAGTTGAGGCGAGGATACCGTGTGTTGAGTCGGGCGGCGATATGCCCACGATCTCCTCGTGGAACTGCTTGCGCGCCACACCGTGAGCTGAAAGTGTCCCAACCCGTGTGCCCGCAGTATCCAGTATGCCGACGAGCCTTTCCTCAACCATTGATTCGAAGGCCTCGTGTCCCTCATTTTCTGGAGTCGCAAGCACCGACACGCCCGCCTCTGAGAGCCGTGTCAAGGTACGTCGGCAATGTTCAATTGCCTCCAACGGAGGATCGTCATCGAACAACGCCCCGGTCAGAATGACGGCATCCACGTCTTGGTTGATCGCAGCTGTGACTACTTGGTCCAGCGCCTGTTGTGGCTCACCTGCTTGCGGGTGATGTGCTCCAAACTTACCGAGCTCTACTGCGCCAACGTGCAGGACCTTCGGAGCCCCGTTACCCCTGGATATGCTGTCGGCTCCTTGGTCGACCTCTGTGCGTGATTCTCGTGGACGGCCTTCAGACAGCTCCGTGAGGCCCTCGGGAAGTGGTGATTCTTCCTCCCAGACCATCGCTCGAGCATCCAATGCGCCAGCGTCCTTGAACACCCGCTCGACTGATCGTCGCTCGTCCGGAGAGCTAACAAACGCCGTGACGACCGACCCAGAGACTGCCTGCTCGTCGATATCGGCTGCGAGTGCGTCAGCGTCGACCCCGTCCCTGTAGTTGACTCGGTAGGTTCGAAACGGGCGGACGTCGAGTTCATGGGTACGTCTGTGGACTCCCGAATCATCAAACGTGAATTCGATAACCTCTGCAGACTCGTCGCGGTAGCCACGACTCGTCCGCTCTGTTGCCCCGGCATACTGTCCAGGCAGTTCGCCATCGTCGTGGTGGTTCGTATAGTGAGAGTGGCCAAGAAGCGCTAGATCAAACGAGACGGATGATTCCTTCTGGAGTTGATCTAGTGTTAGTTGGCTGTAGGAAGACGCCATAAGCGGGGCGACAGACTGGTGCAGACAGATAACCTTCTCGCCGGCAGGCGATCCAGAATCGAAGTAGAGGTCAGGGTCTTCCCACCACGACTCGTCGTGGTAGTCGACCCCATACAGTTCGACCGAGCCGCAGCGACAAGGCTTTCGTCCGAGTCGGATTCCGAGTCCAGCGTCGACAATTGTTTTGGCCCACCGCTGCTCGCGCCCAGCCGCGTCGATGTCGTGATTACCAAGGACGAAGAAGAAGGGAATATCCGCGTCGGAAAGCTCCTCTAGGGATTGGAGGGCACGCTTTGGGAGTTGTTCATCCCGGTCGGATTCGTGGGTTACGTCACCAGTGTGTACGACCCCATCGACATCACGGTTGATCGCGATAGAGATCGCGTCGGCGAACGCCTTAGTGAAGTCGACTTCCCGACTCTTCTCGCCGTACACGGCATAACCAAGGTGGGTATCGCTGATGTGTAACAACCGTGTCGGCTCCCCTGTCCCCGTGTCGGCCATGTGAGTAGTTCACGAGTGCCCCCTCAAGGTGTTGAGAGTTTCGAACCCAGGAATCGCTTCCGGCTTGATGCTGGTGGCGAATCGCTACACTGTCTAGTGTATGTAATAGAATAGGAATACGGGTGCTTCGGGCCGGATAGTGACCTCGGGCCGCTAGCACGACTTTCTGGCTGTGCAGTTGGTTTCTGAAGTAGTTGGGAGGGGTTCCTATCGTGACATCCGCTTGTAGCGACTGCACAGAGCTCCTTCAGATCACCCAATAAATTGAGTATCTGGGGAGTCACTCCCCACCGTGCCTCGAAACCTCTACGACTGCACCGCGGCCGAACTCGCGACATCTCCCGTTGAACACCTCCCACGCGACACGACGCCGAGCGATGCCGCTACGTGGCTCGACAGAAACGGATACGATGCTGCACCGGTCTACGACGATGACGACCCAGTCGGATTTCTCCACGTCAATGACGTCACGACCGAGGATGACGGCGACAGCCTCGACGATCACCTCACGCCGTTGACTATCGAGTACATGATCAGCGGTGACGCCATGTTCCCGGCAGTTCTCTCCGCGTTGATTGAGTCCCCTGTGTACTTTCTCGGTGGCCATAACCACGTCTCCGGCGTCCTCACTCGTGCCGATCTCAACACCGCACCGGCCCGTATCTACCTGTTCGACCGAATCACGTATCTTGAGGAGCATTTCCGCGAACTCATTCTTGACACGGCCCCGAACTGGAAGAACACGCCTGTCACCGTAGAGGAGCTCGATGCGATCGAAAGCCGGTATGAAGACGCACAGGTTGCGAATGTTGCCTTAGAAGAAATCCACTATGCGCAGTTCTCGACGCTCGAGACGATCGTGACGAACGTCGAATCCTGTTGGGACGCCTGTGGATTCACCACGAAGGGGGCTGCAGATAGCCGACTCCACGAGATTACCGAACTCCGTAATGACGTCGCACACGCGAATCTCCTCGTCGAAAACACAGATAGCGACAGATTCCTCAATACTGGTCGCACGACGGAGAACCTCTCGACTACACTCGAAACGATTGACCACATGCTCACTCATCTCCAAGACGCAGGATACGATCCGGACGATGCGCGGGCCCCACAGTCGCCCATGGCGGCGGAGATCAACCCATCGTCCGATTAGGCCCTTTCATCAAACCGCTACTTCGGGTGCTCAGTCCTCTTCGCGTAATTCGTGTCGTTAGTACACGGTTTTTGTGTATAGAACCGTCCGCGAAATCCCCGGTAGATAGTTCGTGCATATGTAATAACCCATCTTCTAAATTTCTTGGTATTTGATGCTTCAATAAAAAACGGAATTCCTTTAATATCTCCTATCCTTTTTATAGCAACCGAACCAATACTAAGTCGAATCTATGTCGGTCCCCTCTGTCGGTTGTACGTATACTGAGAAGGTCTACGGAATCAGCCATACAGGTAATCCGATGGTCCAGAAGGACGACTGGGTTAACCCAGTCGTCATCTTGACTAATGACGATAGCAACTATTCTGAGGGAGATCAGATCCAGTTCGTGGTAAAACAAAAGCTGGATACCCATTACCAGGGCCGACTTCCTAGTAGTGAACCGACTCTCTCCAGCCCTACATTTCATCGAATCTATCGAGGGGAAGTGTTCGAGACCTCGAGCTCCGGAAACCCAATAATTCGTCATGCTGACTGGGACAAATCCGTCGTGATCATCACCGAAGATTCGGAGACTTTCTCTGCAGGGAACAACGTCAAATTTGTTGTCAAAAAGGAAGTTGGGCAGCGTTATCAGGCGCTTTTGAGTCATAAGGCTCCAGCCGTAAAGCCTCACTATGGGTCAAGGGCGGTCATTCCTATTCACCACGATGGGAAAGACAATCAGTCAGTAGGTGACACTCGGTCAGAGAAGCACGCACTGAGACCCGTTAAGGACCGGGAATAGGCTACACCGTTTATCAAGGCTATTTCCGATACCAGGGACGCCTATCGTCTCCATCGGTCTGACCTCTGTTGAAATTTGCAGTACGGAAAACCTGTGGTAACTACAGAGTAGATCAACCGCCAATTCCACCGGGAATCCTGAATAAAGAAATCGTGCTATCAACTACTGCAGCCACTCGAGTTGAGTGAGCGTCGAACGAGTACAACGTGTTCTATCGCTGGTGAACGCGGTGTTCAAGACTCTACTGTCTCATTGTCGACGACTACGAGGCGGCGGACGTGAGAAACTGTTCTAGCGGCCTGGAGTCCGTTTCCATCTATCCGATCCTGTCGGTCAGCGATTAGCCGCTACTTCTCTGGCCAAGAGTACGTCTGCAACCCTATTCTCATACTGCAGCCGTTTGAGTTGGGTATCTCGTAGCGGGCTGCTCGATTGTTCACGTCAGTGTCTGTTGGGAGAGCTCGCTACTCGGGGAGTGTGACCTCGTAGGTCTGCATCAGCTCTCGCAGCTTTGGGCCATTAACGAGCTTGACGTTACGATTTTTCGCGACCGTCTGGGCTTCGCTCGTGAAATCACTCGTTGTGACAACAACGACGGCGTCGATCTGCTCGTTTCGGGCGTAGAGCCCGGAGTATTTTTGAATCGCGTCGCTTCCGACCTTATTGGTCGGGCCATACCGTTTCGCCTGTATCAGTTGCTTCTGTTCGAAGGGAGTGTTCTTCCAGGCGACGATATCGACACCTCGATCACCGGAGCCTTTGGTGACCTCGGTCTGCCACCCCTGTTCGGCCCAGACCGTCGCAACGAGTTCCTCAAAGGCTCTCTCGTCCATGTGCTGGAGAGCATCGAGCGAGACGTTCTCGGCGTCGACGCCGATGCTGTTCGTGGCTGTGTGGCGACCGATCTCCTGTTCGATATAGTCTGCTTTCGGCTGAAACTCGGCTTTGTCCTCTGGGTGTGTCGCGAATATGACCTCCCCTCGGTCTGTTTCGAGTACGAATTTGTTCTTCATGATCCCGGTTCGGACGGAGACACCGTGGATCTCTGTGTACGGGATGAACTCGTGGAAATCGTCGCCGCGATGGCGCACCGTAAAGTGAATACCCCGATCGGTGATGCACATCGCACTTTGGTAGTAGCTGCTGACGCCACTTTTCTCGTGGTGTTCCCCGATCGTGACTCCTTTCGTGATGTTGCTACAGAAGTACTGGGGCTGTTCATCTGGGTCGAAGTAGTCGATGATCGGTGCCCCATACGCCGCTAAGGAATCGTCGTCGCCGTGTGGCTCACGGCCAACGAGCCGAATCGGATCGATCTCTCCTCTCGCCTTTGTTGCGAGTTCCTCCGCTCGCTTCGTTTTCGCTTCCGATACCATTTGTCAGAGAGATAGTTGTGAGCTGTGTATATACCTATCCTCCCACGTGGCGTTACTGTGCGTATCTCCCGACGAATCGTCTAAAACTACGAACTCGTACTCCCTTCGACGCACGAATGTGTTCGCCGACTATGGTCAAATCTCCTCCGAGAATAGCATAAACTGGTTAATACGGAGATCGACGAATACGAACTCTCCAAGGGCTGTTCCACTATCGGGGCGGCTATTTACGCCGCTCAGTAACTCTCCCGACTCAGAAATGCCGAGGTAGAGAACGTCTCCTTCCGAGACCGCGTCCCCAACCTCGCCGAAGGCGCTCCCGTTTCCAGACACGCTCACCTCCGCTTGAGCAGGGATTTCGGCGCCGTTCACCATCTCTAGTTTGGCAAACCGGCCATCGTCGGTTGTACTGGGCTCGAATCGAACGCCCTCTTCTTGGGCCGTGCTCAGCCAGGATGGCTCAGAAACCGTTGCTTCTCCGACCTCGTCAACGGTGATCGTCGAATGGCGTTCAACCGTTCGTTGATCGCGTTCGACGGTCATCTCATAGGTGATCCGTTTGATGTACCCTGCAGAGGATACTGCGATCGTGGCAGTAACATCCGACAGTGAGTCGCCGAACAGCGCGTTCATGAGCTGCTGTTCGTTCGCCACGCCAGTCGACTCGTAGGTTGCCGCGTACTCGTCTCCGACCTCTGTGACCGCTTTTGCGCTGCTCCACTCCACTCCTCGAGTAATGGACTCGACTAAGGAGAGTCCGAGAATCGTCTGTGGACGTACTGCGTCGTTCTCAACCCGATAACGCTGCTCGAAGCCGGTGTCCATTCGGACGTATGTGGAGTCCCCATCGGACGGTGACCAACGGGTCTCAGACAGCCCACTCGTCTCGTAGGTACTCTTGAGCCCACTCGACGTGTAGATGTTCGTCTGCGTTACCGATCGCGTCATATTCGGGCGGTTGGTGTCCCGGTCGATCTCGACCGTTGCAGCCCCCTGGTCGATCATCGCCGCGCGATGGGTGTCGTACAATATGCCATCGGTGATGCCTTCCTGGGTGGCCCCTTCGGGATAGGTGAACTCTTCGAGCGTCGGCTTCGATGGTGTCTCCGTTGATGTCGCAGTGGTTGTTGCGGTCGCTGTCGGGGATTGCGCTGCGTCCGTTGTTGGTGTCTCCGTGTTTCCGGTGCTCGAGCAGCCAGCGAGCGCGGAGCTGATTACGAGCCCTTTCGCAAGCAACGCCCGCCGTCCCACGCCTTCGCGGTCCATGTTGTATGTGTGTGGAATATCCTCACTGTTAATAAGTTTCTGCACTCTCTATCACTATTCAAATTTTGCCGAGAGAGAATAGCGACATGACCTTTTGACTGTAGTAAAAATGTGGTGGGAAGCCACTGTACGCGTGCTCTATCGTTGTTTCTCTGCACAGGGCGGGGGGATGATAGACGGTCTCGGGAAGCTAGTCTCATCCTCACGAGAGTACGTCTGAAACAGGCGTTCGGAGTAGTTGCCCGCGCCTCCGTCGATCCAGCTTCAACCCCACGAGGGTACGTCTGAAACCGGGAGATCCTCCTCCAGCACGCCGCCGATGTCGTCGCTTCAACCCCACGAGGGTGCGTCTGAAACGTGCTGAAGCGGTACTTCTGTCGCCGAACAATACCGCCCAGAAGTAGTTTCTTCCGGTGCTCGAGTGGAATTGCGAGTCTATCGAGCACAGACTACAATGGGCTGGCGTCGACGGCCAACGGCTGAGAGCGACTGCTCGATACACGACGCCGTTGAGACAATCGATATGCGCCCCGACGATAGATCCGTTATCACGGTGCCGCTGACGTAGTGGTCGCTCTCTATGCCGGTAGTGTCTAATCGGCTCCTTACAGACCCCTGTGCGGTACTTCGCTGTATCGGCGGCAACATTCTTGGACCCCGTTCTAGTGGGCCGTTTGCCAACTGAGACTACACCTTTCACAGCGCCATCAATCGACCATGCGCTTGGAGAGCCACGCTGTGCGGTCAGTGGATGGTAGTATGATAACTCTCCATCGTGTCCGCTGTATCTTTATCCCGTGCCACACAGAACCAGAAGACAAGATGGCTCTTCGCGAGGAGTTGACGAAGTACTCACGGCGCTCATCGACATTGATCGCGGATTCTCCACAAATGGACGAGGAGAATACGAAGCGAAAGATCATCGAACCGTTGATTGATCTCCTCGGATGGGATATTCTCTCCGCTGACGTTGAGCTTGAGTATTCTGTACAGATGGGGTCGGGAACCAAGAAGGTAGATTATGCACTCAAGATCGAAGATACTCCTGTCGTCTTTGTGGAGGCGAAAGGATCTGATACCGATCTCACGACTAACCACGAAAAGCAGCTACGGAGCTATATGCGACAGGTGGGGGTCGATTGGGGCCTTCTCTCGAACGGACGCGAGTTCAAGATTTTCAGACGAGACTATTCCAGCGATCGACCTAATGAAATCTCGCTCGCGGAGTTTTCACTTGACGAGATCGAAGATAAGGAGCAACCTCTGACTGCTCTCTCGCGGGAGTCTGTCGAATCTGGCGAATCCCGACAGATCGCAGAGAAAATTGAATCCGTCCAGCGAGCAGTCCGAACGCTACGAAAGGAGAAAGAAGGAATCGCAGAAAATGTGACCAGAATCGTCACTGACGAGATCGGGGAAACCGTCTCACAAAGAGTTGAGGATGAGGCGAAGAATTTCGTTGATAATCTGATCTCCTCATTGGAGGAGCAGGCTCACGAGACTGCTGTAGAACAACCTCCGGCCTCGTCGGCGTCCAAGACGAAGTCCATGTATGAAATTCGGATAGTACGGGACGGTTCCGAAATCGAACGGGTGACTGGAGATACGCAAGCCAAAGCGATAGCACAACTCGTGGATTACCTTATCGAGGAGGAGGGACTGTTAGAGCAGATCGCCGTGCCATACGTTCCTGGCACAGGGAACGGAAGTCGTGCGTTAGTGAACGATGAGCCAATTCACACGAATGGAGTCGAGATGCGGCAGTACGAAGAGCTCGCTCAGGGGTACTACCTGTTTACCTCGCTTAGTGCAGAAGACAAGAAACGGTATGTCTCCGAACTCCCTGAGAAAGTCGGGCTAACGTGCGATTTTGTCGACTGGTGATTCTTCGAGAGGCACTATACCTCTTAGGTGGGTCGCGAAATCCTCCTGATTCACTTCGATATCTTCCCTCATTGGGGGTGCTGAGTCAGTCCAAGTGGCTTCGGGAAACCCCGTAGACAAACCATTTTGTGGTTGCGGATGGTCCGCGATGTGTTCACCGACTCCCGATCGTACGAGGATACGTCTGAAACTCCTTCCAGATACGGTGCGTCTGGTCGCCACCGGGGCTTCGATCCCACGAGGGTGCATCTGAATCGGAGAACGGAATCCCACGGCTGCGAACGCTCGTCGAGCTTTACCCCCACAAGAGTGCGTCTGAAAACCCGGCGGCATTGATGGAAGGTATCCCCACACTCGTCGCAGCTTCAACTCCACATGGATTCGTCTGAAACACGACGATCGCCCCAGCGCAACGTGGCCGCTCTCACAGCTTCGACCCCACGCCGGGTACGTCTGAAACTTCGATCCGGTGCGTCGACTCATCGATGTGCTCAGCGCTTCAACCCTACAAGGGTGCGTCTGAAACACCCGCTACTGTGGCGGGCCGGGACGATCATGCTTCAGCCCCACTGGAGGTTCGTCTGAGGCGCCTAGCAGGTGGTCAGCGTCGAGACCGTACCGATGCTTCGACCTCACAGGGGTCCATCTGGAACGTGATCCATCACCAATCAGCGGTGTCGTCGGTGTTGCTTCAACCTTACCGGAGTGCGTCTGGAACGCACCAACGACGACGGCGACGACCACGGCGCGTGGCTTCAACCCCCCAAAGTACGTCTGAAACTCGACCGGACCGATGATCGACGGGTGTTCGGTCAGACGGACGCTTCAACCTCATGAGGGTACGTCTGAAACACGCTCCAACAGCGTCTCGACTCACTGGACCGCACGCTTCAACCCTAGGAGAGAACGTCTGAAACACCACGAGCAGTTGGAGGCCGGTCCCAGCAGTCTCGCTTCAACCCCACGAGGGTACAACTGGAATACCCCGTTTCAGTTCCGCAGCACGGGCACCGGTGGACGCTTCAACCCCACAAGGGTACGCTGGAACAACCGTAGGAGCAGGTCCTTGTACGTCTCGTCGCCGCTTCAACCCCACAAGGATACGTCTGTAACGATGCCCGATCTCGGGCACACAGACCGCTAGAGTGGGGCCCACACCAAGTAGGTTCCGTTGACCTGCAATCCCCCAACACCCCCCGGGGGGGTCGACGGAGAACGAGTGCTCGATACACGATGTGGACGACTACGACGATCGCACTGACGATCAGTAGGACACACGAGAAAGATGCTTACAGTGTCGTTAGCAGTTTCCTGCGACTCCCTGTCGCCGTCGTCTACGACTTTTTGGCGACTGGAGGGCCAGGCCTATGGCTGGTCGCGTAAGCGAGCATCCGCGTGGTGCATCAGAACCGCAACCGCATATTATTTTTAATCATATGCGGTGGGTGGTGGTTTGCCCCACCGCGGGTGTGTTCGACGATGGCTGTGACAGCCTTTCGCCGTGCCTCCCTTACGACAGTGTAAGCGGTTTTGCTGAATCATTCGTCTACTCGCCAGAGGACTCTCTTTGTGTCGGCACTGTCGACTGTCGCCATTTCGCGGTACTCGTACAGCCCCCCGTGGACATGCACCCGACCGCTGGTCGCGTCGACAGCTTCCTCACCGCCGGATATCTTTGCGAGTGTTTGCAGCCCCCGGTAGACCTCGTTCGAGGCGGGGTTCCAGCCGAGTAGCTGTTTCAGCCGGTGTTTCAGTCGGCTCGGGTTGTACTTCGCGTTGGCTTTCGATTTTGTGTCGACGCCTATCCGCCGAGTGGCTTCCTGCCCCGCGTAGTTGCTCCCGCCACCGAGCGTCCAGGCGAGATCGTCCCAGTTCTCGTGCATCGTGACGGCGATGTACTCACTCGTCAAGAGTTCGTCCTCCCGGTCTGACTCGTCGATCTGGGTGTACGCCATCAGCGGCGTCTGTGCAGCATCATCGGCCGGCTGCTGGCCCTGCTCGAGACGCTCGAGGCGGTCATCAACGGCGTGTTTGTACTTTCGGAACTGGGCACGGAGCTCGCGAATATCGCTCCGGAGTTCTGTGACGTGCGCTTCAACTTCTTCGACGGTGAGATCATCGGCCTCTTCGTCCAGGTGCTCGAGAAGCGCTTTGTCGTCGTCTGTGAGGAGTTCGTCAGTGCTCATGTGTCGTCCTCCGTCTCGTGGTCACGGCTATCGCTGGCCGCAATCTCGCTTGCTTGGTGAAACGCTACCTCGGCGTCGGTGCGACGAATGGCCGCTCGGCGCTGCCGGATCGCCCGCCGTTGGGGTCCGTCGACGCCGAGTGTGATCGCCACGTCCAGCCATTCATCGAGACGGTCGAGCTCGTCGATGGCACGGATCACCGGCCGGGCGTCGACGTCACTGCAGAGGAGCTGGGCAACTGCCCGTCTCGTCGCGTGCTCGTCGTGTTGCACTATCGCTCACCCCCGATGTAGTGGCTGCAGCGATCATCCCGTGGCCGATCGCCTTTCTTGTGGCCGGCTTCGCGATTGCCGTCGGCCATCACGGTCACGCGATTGCCACGCTCCTCGCAGGTCCGCTCTCGTGGGCCGTCGGCGTCGAGCCAGTGTTCCTGTGCCCGCCGATCGAGTTCCGCACGCGTGATCCCCCAGCGGCGTTCGAACGCTGTCTGGGAGTCCTCGGAGTGAGACTGGGTGTTCACTCGCCCACCACCTCGTCGGGGTCGGCGGCGGCGAGTTTGGCAGCGAGTGCACTGCCCTGCCCACCCGTGCGTTGGGCCTCGCCACTGCAGTGGCGACAGCGTTTGCGGTGGCTCACCTCCGTACGCGGGACAAGTTCGAACGCATAGTCGGTGTTCGCGGCCCGGCAGGCCGGTTCGCCGTTTTCGACATCGTGGACCCGCCGTCGATGGCGAGAGTTACGCCGTGTGCTGACGGCGACGAGCTCGGTCATGAGCGAAGCACCGCCTCGGGATCATCGGCGGTGCGGAGTTCGCGTGCCCAGTCCCGGTTCGTGTTCGTGGCTGGGTCGTACTCGTCGGCGCAGTTGGCACATCTGTTGACGTGGTCGGGCAGGGTATCCCGGTCGACGATGTGAAACGGGATGTCGCGTTTGCCAAAGCGACAGGCAACGCTCCCGTCGGCGTCGAGGTCGTGATACACATCGAGTGAGTGCCAGTGGCTGGTGCGGATAGCGACCTTCATCGCTGGCCCTCCAGGCGATCGATCGCCTCCGGGCCGGCGACGGTGTGGGTGCTGGCGACGTCGATCAGTCGTTTCTCGGTCGCGTGATCGGTCCGGCGACTGTGGGCGTGTGCGGCCGCCGCTGCATCGGCGCGCGCTTCGATCGGGGTGGCTGCGCGATGGAGTTGCTCGTGAGCGGGGCAGTCATGACACACCGAGTGGGCGATACTGTGGCGTCGTGAGGCGGTGGGGTTTAGGTCCCGGCCGCCGTCTGTCGTGTCGTCGCGAGTCATGCAGTGACGCGACCCCACGAGGCGTCGGGCGTGTTCCAAGCACGCTTCGACGCCCGTATTCGTGGGCGCCGAGATTGCCTCGTGAGCGTCGCATACCTCGGCTAATTGTCCCCCGCCACTTAACCGTTCTGTACGGAAGGGGTTATTGCGTAGAACTGGCTCCTCCGAACCCTGATGAATTAGTACCCCGCGGTCAAATTGGTCAGTATGTCGAAGCGCGGGCCCGAACCAGATATCTCGGACGAGCGTTTGCTCTTCGAGATTATGCTTGTACGCGGGCCTGCTGCATTCGCCTCGGAGATCGAGGAGCAGGTCCCTCTGTCGCGCCAGCGCATCTCCAAGCGACTTGGCCAGCTTGAGGATGCTGGGTTGGTGGTCTCGAAGAAGGCAGCAGGCCGCCGGCTTTGGTGGGTAACTGATGCTGGGAAGAAGCAAGCCTCCGATACTGTGCGCGAAAGGCTCTCTTAGGCGGGCGATTCTCGAATCCACCAGCCGTACCCGCTGCCACACTGCTTCCTGGCGAGGAACCCTCTTTCCTTGAGTTTCCGAAGCCGTACGTTCATCCGCTGGCGGCTGATATCGAAGTGGTCGGAGAGCTCTTGTGCGGTCGCGAACGGGCCTCTGACTTTCTTGATCTTGACGAGAATCTCGTCGTCTTGGACGTCTCCAGACTTTGACTTGACACTCATTTTCCTTACTCTGCCGTAGTGTTTCTGTATGGAAAGGGTTTATGGTGGTCGCGCTGCATAGGTGTAACTGAGAACACGCGGCGCTAGCCAGCTCTACTGCGGAAGTAGAAGCTGGCCGTCTGCTGAGACAGACGGCCGTGTTGTTCTCTACCCGAGAACGATGTCTACTACGCACGCCACGCCCGATAAGGGCACCGACGCACTCGCACTGCCGGCCAACTGGACCGAGACCGACACCACCGAGATCGCGCGCTTCGAGCGCGATGACGGTGCTGTCCTCCGTATCCGCCGTGGCCTGCCGACTCGGAGCGCTGACCGCTGTAACCGCGCGACCCACACTGAGGCCGATGGTCAGATCCGAGTCCTCTACCACAGCGAACCGCTCCCGAGTCCGAGCCAGGAGATTCACACCGGCGGTACCGTCGACGACGCCCGCACGGCCGCACTCGACTACATCTGCAACCACTGCACCGAGCACGATCGCCAACTGGTCACCGACGCCGTGGGCGTGCTGCACTGCCCGGCATGCATGGAGGGTCGGTAGATGTCGGCTGAGTACGCTGGCACACGACCCACTACGGGTGAGACATGCCGCCACTGTGACGACGATGCCGTTGTCTGTGTGGAGATGGGGCCGGTCTCCTTCGGCCTCTGTGTCGAGCATGCGCCCGAAGATATGCTGGAGGGCGAGCGATGATGCCGACCTACGAGCGCCGCGAACAGACCTACACCGACGACGAACGCGAGCGTGCACAGGCTGTCGCGGGCGCCGATGCCCTGGTGTACTGTCCGGACTGTGAGACCAGCCACCCGGCGATGCGAACCGACGACGGGTACGACGTGATGTGTCCGAGCCAATGACCGAGTGCCCACGCATGACCGGCGCGCGCGTTCGTGAAGCCGCTGCGGAGATCCGTGCCTGTGACGCGGTGCTCGGCGTCGACGTACTCGACCCAGCCGAATCCGGCCGTGGGCGATGGGCACTCGAGATCGTGACGACCGAGCCACTCCCCTCGCCGGTGCTTGAGCGACTCGCCGCCCACGATCTCTCGGTCCCGGATGCGGTGGCCCGTGGTGCGGTGTGGCGAGCGCTGGCGACAGCCTGAGCCATCCTACGCGGCGACCCCCATCGCCCCGCCTCGATCCGCTTACGAATCGGCACAACCCATTCTGGAAGATCGTCGACGTCGGCGCGCATCCCCTCGATGTAGACTCGATCGATCTCAATCCCGTCAGCGGTGACTGCAAAGTCGAAACTGAATCGGCCGTTGACGCCCGCCGCCAGGATCGCTATGTACGACTCCCGATCGATCGGGCTCACTTCGACGAGCACATGCGCCGGCCCATCCGGATAGCCGTGTGTCTGGGTGTTGATTGTAAACTCCCCTTTCTGGGCGTACTGCCGTGCCGTTGTGGCCATACTCGGTCCGAGGGGCCACATATCCGTATAACGCTGAGGAGGGTGGTTTCGAAACCACCCTCCCAAGGGTTTAACAGGACGCGTCAATCTGTTTCGGTCGACCCCCCGGGGGTTTCGGGGAGATTGCGGGTCGACGAAAACGATGAAGTGAGGTCCGGCAGTTGAGCGCGTATGGTGGGCGAAATCACCACAGTTTCAGACGCACCCTCGTGGGGTTGAAGCTTCGCGACGGACGTCGACGTCGAGCCGCTGATCGAGTTTCAGACGCACCCTCGTGGGGTTGAAGCATCCTCGGCGCACAGCGCGCGTTTATCGGCGCTCTCGTTTCAGACGCACCCTCGTGGGGTTGAAGCTCCGGCCTGCCCTACGCGCCCGTCGAGGGCTCCGGTTTCAGACGCACCCTCGTGGGGTTGAAGCGCGCGGACTCGAGCCGGTCGATCTCGGCGTCGACCGTTTCAGACGCACCCTCGTGGGGTTGAAGCCACTCCTGCGACGCCTGATCGACGGCGTAAGCCGTTTCAGACGCACCCTCGTGGGGTTGAAGCAATCCGCTCTACGACGGCGAATCGAGCGACCTCCGCGTTTCAGACGCACCCTCGTGGGGTTGAAGCATCTCGCTCAGTGCGCCGCAGCACTGCCCCGGTTGCGTTTCAGACGCACCCTCGTGGGGTTGAAGCATCTCGCTCAGTGCGCCGCAGCACTGCCCCGGTTGCGTTTCAGACGCACCCTCGTGGGGTTGAAGCATGGACGACGTGATGTACTACCCAGTCGTCGTCGAGTTTCAGACGCACCCTCGTGGGGTTGAAGC
>SDGW01000446.1_pt1 | contig 17301 bp, 16 predicted proteins | sample 2873831 | NCBI WGS metagenome assembly SDGW01 (sample SAMN08132700, study PRJNA421101) | hypersaline lake metagenome | isolation source: celular fraction 0.22 microns magnesium sulfate-rich crust from ephemeral... | place: Spain: Penahueca Lagoon, Toledo | collected 2011-07
TCCTCGTCGCTGGGGTCACCGGTGACGACCGAGATGCCGCGGTCGGTGAGGTCCGTCGCGACCTCGCGGTCGTTCGTTACGACGACGAACTCGCGGCCGCCGTCGGCCAGTTCGTCGACGATCGGTTCCGTCAGTTCGCCGTAGCCGAGGACCAGGATGTGGTTCTCGAGGAGTTGGAGCTGTGATTCTGTCATCTTTCCGAGCGTCTTCGAGATGCGGTCCTGGATGAGCGGGCCAACCAGCGCCCCGATGGCGATACCGAAACTGGCCACGCCGAGGATGAGGACGGACATCGTAAACAGCATCGCCTGCACCGATTCCGGGTTCGGCGTCACGTCGCCGTAGCCGACCGTACTCGAGGTGATCAGCGTGAAGTAGAAGGCGTCGAGGATGTTGGTGATGCCGTCGAAGTCCTCGCGCAGCGCGTAGCCGCCGATGGTACCGTAGAGCTGGACGCCGATCAGCGCCGCGCCGGCCGCGATCTGGGTCGTCGAGAGGGCGAGCGGCTTGGTGAACCGCTTGCGCGTGACGAGCAGGGTCGGGAGCGAGACGAGCGAGAGGACGACCAGCGGGAGCGAGTACGGGCTCGACTGGAGCAGGCCCTGCGCCGCGGTCAGCGGGAGAAACAGGAGCGACGCCCACCAGCCGGCCCGCAGCCCGCGTCGGAGCGCGAGCGCGCTCCCGACCATCAAGAAGCCGGTGAGCGCGCCGGTGAAGGCGGCGGCGCTGCGGACGGCGTCGGGGACGTACTCGGCGAGGGGGCCGCCGACGGTGTTGGTACCGATGTTGACGACCGCCGTAGCGACCGAGAGCAAGGCGACGAGCAGGACGAGGAGGATCGCCGCTCGCGTCGTCAGCACTCGCCGCCAGTTGTCCGGCAGTCGCGCGCGAAGCGACCGGTCGTCGGCCATACACTCCGGTCGGCGACGGTATCAGTTAAACGTCCCCGTTCGGAACTCGCGGCGTATCGCCGCTCGAGCCGGAGACGGCTGTCGGTGCTACTTTAACCGCTCCGGCCCACTGACCCACAATGCCATCGCTTCCGGTCGAAGTGCTGCTCGGCCTCTATCTCGGCCTCCTGACCGGTATCGTTCCCGCGTTCGTCGCCGGTTCGCTGGGCTTTCTGGTGCGCTATTTCACCGGCGTCACCCTGCCCGGGTTCGGTGTCGTCGTCCTCGCGCTGTCGATCGCCAGCGTCCAGGGCGGACTGCTCGGACTCGTCGAGCCCACCATCGCCCAGTCGCCGCGGCTGCTCGTCGCCGTGCTGGTCGTCCTTATGCTCGCGCTGTACGCCCACAACCAGGGCGACAAGCTCGGCTCGGAACTCCCGCGGCGGCTCTCGCTGACTTCGCTGCGCCAGCGGACCCTCTCGGCCGATGTCGTCGAACTCGTCGGCGCGGTCGGTCAGGTCACGGTGCGCCCCACCGGCGAGATCCGTGACATGGAGGGGTACCCGCCGCTGCCCACCGACCTGCGCCGAACCCTCAAAGGCGGCTCGTGGCGGCTCCCCGCCGACCTCCCGCTCTCGGAACTCGAGGCCCGCCTCGAGGAGCGGCTCCGGACCGATCACGACCTCGCGGACGTCGACGTCGCGATCGACGAGCAGGCGCGGGCGACGATCACGGCCGCGCCGCCCTCCGGGGGGCTCTCCCGGCGCGTGTCGGCGGGTCAGCGAGCCGTCTCGCTGACGACGCTCGTCCCGACGGGGCTCGCGAGCGGGGACGCGGTGAGCGTCCGCGTCGGCGACCGCTCGATCGCCGGGACCGTCGTCAGCGCCCGCACCGAGACCGACGCCGACCGGAATGCCGATCCGACGGAGCCGTCGGACGCGGTCGCGACCGACGGCGGCGAGGCTGCCGAGCCCGCGCCCGAACCGAAGCCCAACGCGGCGACCGCCGGCGGCCGGGGTCGGGTGACGATCGCCGTCTCCCGGCGGGACGTGAAACCGATCCTCGAGGCCGATTCGCCGCGTCTCGTCGTGCGATCGCGGGGAACCAGTCGGGAGTTCGAGGCGCTCTCGCTGGTCAAACGCGAGGGGTACGCCGTCCGCCGGCTGACCGTCGGGCCGGCCGGGGCGACCGACGAGACGATCGCCGAGACGGACGTGACGGTCCTCGCGGTCCGCCGGCAGGGAGCCGAAACCGGCGAGCGTCGCCACGGCTGGGTGTTCGCCCCGGGGATCGAACGGCGGCTCGAGGCCGGCGACGAGGCGTTCGTCGCGGGCCCCGACGACGCGGTCGAGGCGTTCGCGGAGGCGATCGCCCGATGATCGCTCCCGCGCAGGCGATCCCGACCGAGACGCTGCTCGAGGCGATCCTGCGAATTATCGGGTTCGCCCTGCTCGCGGCCGGCAGCGGGGCCGGCGTCGCCTTCGTCTATCGCTGGTACAGCGCCGACGGGATCCCGGAGGGGATCGCGGTGCTGTTCGGCGTCGCGCTCGTCGCGATCTGGCTGAACACCCAGACGGCGCTCCAGCAGGCGATCATCGGCGACACGGGGCTGCTCGAGCCCGGAACCGCGATCTACACGGTCGCTGCCTTCGCCGCCAGCGCGGTCGCGGCCGACGGCGGCCGGCGGCTGGGCGATTACCTCGCCCGGGACGTGTTCGTCGTCGCGACCCCGCGGACGATCACCGAGGTCACGCAACTCGTCCGCTCGGCCGGTCGGGTCGTCACGGTCGAACTTCCGGAGGAGATCGACGACATCGAGGGCTACGACCCCGTCGACGAATCGGTGAAGGCCGACCTCGCCGGCCAGACGTTCCTCCTGCCGCGGCGGCTCACCGAGGCGGAACTGCGCGAGCGGCTGGTCGCTCGCCTCGAGCGCGACTTCGGGATCGGCCACGTCGACGCCGATCTCGAGCCCGACGGGACGGTCACGTACCTCGCCGTGGGGAGTCGGCCGGCCGGCATCGGCCCGACGCTCGCGCCGGGAACCGTCGCCGTCGCGCTCGCGGGCGACCCCGCGGCCGACGCCAGCCCCGGCGACGCCGTCCGAATCTGGGCCCGCGGCGAGGACGGCGCTGCTCGACGGGTCGCGGGCGGGGAACTCCGCGGAACCGCCGGCGACGTCGCGACCGTCGCGCTCGACGCCGAGGACGCCCGCGACCTCGAGCCCGACGGCGACTACCGGCTCGTGACGTTACCGGGCAGCCCCGACGCCGAGCGCGACCTCGTCTCCCTCCTGCGGGCGGCCGACGAGACGGTCCGGACCGTCACCGTCGGGGCCGACGACCCCCTCGCCGGGCTGTCGGTCGACTCGCTGCCGGTGCTGGTCCTCGCGCTCGAGCGCGAGGGAGAGGACGACGCCGAACACCGGCCGCTGCCGGCCGGCGACGTTCGGCTCGCGGCCGGCGACGTCGCGTACGTCCTCGGCCGACCCGACGCGTTGCGCCGGGTAACCGAACGGACGCTGGCCCCGGCCGACGAGTCCGCGTCGGAGGCGGCGGCCGTCGACGACGCCCGAAGCGAGGACGCCGATCACGCGCCCGACCGACCGCCGGAACGGCCGCGGGAGCGGTAGCTACTTGCCGCCGGCACCGATACCGCCACGTATGCCCACGGAGTGGAAACTGTTCGCGGACCTGGCCGAACGCGCCGGCGACAAGCACGTGACCGTCGACGCCGGAGCCGGCGACACCGTCGGCGACGCCCTCGAGCAACTCGTCTCGAACCGCCCCGACCTCGAGGGCCGCGTCATAGAGGACGGCGAACTGCGCTCCCAGATCAACGTGCTCCGCAACGGGACGAACGTCTTGGTCGAGGAGGAGGGGATGGAGACGGTGCTCGAGGAGGGCGACGAACTGGCGCTGTTCCCGCCGGTCAGCGGCGGCTGCCGCGATTAGGTCAGATCGATGCCCAGCACGAAGTCGGGTTCCTCGTCGATCTCGACTCCCGCGTAGGGCGCGTCCGTGACGAATCGAGCGGTTTCGGGAATCAGGACGCGCGTCTTTTCCGCCCCGCAGTCGGCCGCGTCGCGGGCGATCGCCGCGAACAGCGAGCGGGCGGCCCCGACGCCGTCCCACGCGGCGACGCCGTACTCGGCCCACCGCTCGGTGTCACCGTCGCTCGAGTCGTCCGATTCGTCCCCGTCGACCGGCCGCTCGTACGCCCGCGATCGGTAGGCCGCCCCGGCGAGTCCGCCCTCGCCCTCGACGGCGAAGACGGCCGTCTCGTCGGCCAGCCGCTCGAAGTCCTCGCGCGCGAGTTCCCGCACCGCCCACGACTCCTCGGGCGCGAGACCGAGTCCGTTCAGGTGCGTGCGGGCGTCGCCGTGGGTCCAGTAGCGCCACGCCGCGGCGGGGTCGCTCGAGACCCGATAGGGTCCGTCGGCGTCCGACTCGAGGTCGGCGGCAGCGTCGGGGTCCGGATGCGCGAAGCGGAACTCGGTGATCGGTTCGTAGCCGCTCGCTCGCGCCGCGCCCAGCGAGGCCGCGTTCCAGGAAAAGACCATCACGCGACCGACGGTCGCGCCCCGTTCGCGAGCCCAGTCGAACAGCGCCTCGTTCAGCTGCTGGCTCACGCCCCGCCGGCGGTAGTCGGCCGCGACGCGCATCCCCTGGAACCAGGCCTCGTCGTCGGAGAGCATGACTCCCTGGACGATGCCGACCGCCTCGCCGTCGATCGCCGCGAGGAACGTCTTCCTGCCCTGTCCGGGCTCGTCCTCGAGCCAGTCGTGGTAGACCCGCGGGATGTAGTCGCCGCCGCGCTCGGGCCAGATGTCGTCCGTGAAGTCGACGACGGCCTCGTAATCGTCGTGGGTAGCGCGGCGGATCTCGATGGACGGGTCCGCGTCTGCGTTAGCTGGCATCGATCGATGAATGGTATCTCATGTGGTCCGTCGGGAAAGTGCTTCGCAGAACTGGACTGGCGGTGGCGCGCGCTCGAGGAAGAACGAATCAGTCGAGGAGGCGTGGCAGTCCCGCCGACAGCGTGAGTATAGTCGTCCCCTCTACATGTGTATTGATCACAGAGGTGTTCTCATAGCAGCCGCTTTCGGTGTCCCATACCCCTCTCCAACCGGAGTCGGTCACCCGTCGCAGGTGTCAGCAGTCACCACAATGTCCCAACGAAAGCCTGAAGCCTCTCGAGAGGAAGACAGCGGAGTCGGTCGCCGCGGGCGACGAGAGGTACTCGCGACGGTCGTCGCCAGCGTGAGTGCGTTACCGGGCTGCGTTTCGAGAGCGGACGAACGGGACCACGAGACTATCGTTCGCCAGTATTCCGTGCAGCTGCCTACTGGGACGGAAGCGATTCGCATTCCCGTTCCCAGGTCCGTGTATCGGGAGGCCCGTGAAGAACCGGCCGCAATTCCGGACGCCGTTGCCGCTGCTCGGAACGCCGAATTTCTCGACGACGTCGTTCACCGTCTCACGGACTCTTCGTCCTCTCTTGCCGAGGCGCTTCGTACCGTCCAATCGTTCGTCGAGGCGATCGACTACGCCACGGACCTGGAATCGACGGGGAGTACTGAATACGTCCGCCACCCGTCCGAGACCCTCGTGGACGGTGAAGGCGACTGTGACGATAAAGCCGTTCTCCTGGTCGGCTTCCTTTCTCGTCCGCCCTTCGAGTATGACACGGGTCTCGTCTTCCCGCCGAAACATTGTGCGACGCTCGTATCGCGGACGGCTCTCTCCGATCGATCGCTCTCGGACGATCCGTTAACCGTGACGGTCGATCAAACGGAGCTCGCGTATCTCGAGTCGGTTTCCGCGGTCCCTGTAGGACACTGGGCGGGAGACCATGGAGAGGGGCCTATTCTCGCCTCGTACACGGATTTTTGGACGATCCACGATACGGGTGCGTTGATAACATCGGCTGAGCAAGCCGTGGAAGGCGATTTGCTCCCGCTACTTCGAGCGTATATCTAGCATACCGTTCGTCGGGTCGTCACGGAGTGGGACGTGAACCGTTCTCTGCCCGCTCGAGAGTACCGCGGCAAAACCGATCCAGCTTCGTTCCGACGCCGCCGTCACTCCCAGGGAACCGACCGTTCCTGAATCTCGCCGGCCAGCGACGTGCCCATCGCTTCTTCGACGTCCGCGCTGTTTTCGAGCGCCCACATCAGCTTGACCTTCGCCGTCCCCGGCAGCGTGTCGCCGGCCTCGACGACGCCCGCCTCGAGCAGGTCTCGACCCGTGTCGTAGACCCGGTCGCAGACCCGTCCCTCGAGACACTGGCTCGTCATCACCACGGTCGTCCCGTCCGCGATCAACTCCTCGAGGCGCGGGATCAGATCGGTGTGGACGTGACCCAGTCCGGTCCCTTCGACGATCAGCCCCTCGCTGCCCGCGACCACGTCGAGGAACGCGGGGTCCATGCCGGGCGTGAACTTGAGGAGTTCCACGTCGTCCTCGAGGTCCTCGCGGAGCTCCAGTTCGCTCGCTCCCCGCTCCCGATACTCGCGCCGGAACGACACCTCCTCGGTCTCGTAGTCGACCTCGCCCAGCGGTGCCGCGCCGACGGTCTCGAAGGCGTCCCGCCGCGAGGTGTGGTTCTTCCGCACGCGGGTGCCGCGGTGGAGCGCACAGCGGTCGTCCGACTCGGTGGCGTGCATACAGACCAGCACCTCCGCGCAGTCGCTCTTGGCGGCCTCGACCGCCGAGACGGCGTTCATCACGTTGTCCGAGGACGGTCGATCCGCGGAGCGCTGGGAGCCGGTGAAGACGATCGGTACCGGCGTCTCGAGCATAAAGGCGAGCGCCGACGCGGAGTACTGCATCGTGTCGGTACCGTGCATGACGACGACGCCGTCGGCACCGGCCTCGATCTCCTCGTGGACCGCCCGGGCGAGGTCCTGCCAGAGCGGGGGTTCCATGTTCTCCGACAGGATGTTGGCGACGACCCGGCCGCGGTAGTTCGCCCGGCCGGCGAGGTCCGGCACCGCGCGAAGCACGTCCTCGGCGTCGAACTGCGCCGTCACCGCGCCGGTGCGGTAGTCGACCGTCGAGGCGATCGTCCCGCCGGTCGAGATCAGCGAGATCGTCGGCAGGTCCTCGTCGAACTCGATCTCGGAGCCAGCTTTCTCGCTCTCCGCTTCGTCCGCGTCGGGTCCCGTCGAATCGGTCCCGTCGATCTCGTAGACGTCTTCGGCGAGGACCTCGACGTCGGCCTCGCCCCGGTCGACGCCGACGTTGTAGCCGCCCTCGAGTTTCACCACGAGCTGCTCGTCCGTGCTCGAGGGGAGCAACACGCCTTCGTACGTGCGGTCCGCGCGATCGACGCGGACGCGGTCGCCTGGGTTCATGCGTGGCCGTAGCGCGGCCCCGGACTTGAAGCCACGCTTTCGGTCCCGCGGCGACCCGATTCGGCCGGAGTCCAGGCGGGAGACGCGCCGTTTTCGGAAAACGTCGTCAAACGCAACAAATAAGCCGGAGACGGAGTACATACGGATATGCGAATCGAGCCGCAGGCGTTCGACCGGGTCCTCTCCTCGATGTGTACGGAACCCCACCCGGCGGCGCGCGACGCGGCCGAGCGGTTTCTCGCGACCAACCCCGGCGATCCGGGCACCTACCCCGGCGTCTCGGAACTCGAAGAAGACGCCGTCGCCCTGCTGAGCGAGATCGCCGGGCTCGAGGAACCGGCGGGCTACATCACCAGCGGCGGGACGGAAGCGAACATCCAGGCGGTTCGGATCGCCCGCGAGCGGGCCGACGGCCGGAACCCGAACGTCGTTATGCCCGAGTCGGGCCACTTCAGCTTTCGGAAGGCCGCCGACCTGCTCGAGGTCGAACTCCGGGTCGTGCCGACCGACGACGACCACCGGGCCGACCTCGAGGCCGTCCGGGCCGCCGCCGACGGCGACACCGCCGCGGTGATCGGCGTCGCAGGGACGACCGAGTACGGCCGCGTCGACCCCATTCCGGAACTGGGCGAGATCGCGAGCTCGGTCGACGCGACGCTGCACGTCGACGCCGCCTGGGGCGGCTTCGTCCTCCCCTTCACCGACCACGAGTGGCACTTCGACCACGCCGCGGTCGACACGATGGCGATCGACCCCCACAAGATGGGCCAGGCCGCCGTCCCGGCGGGCGGGCTGCTCGTCCGCGACGCGAGCCTGCTCGACGAACTCGCCGTCGACACGCCTTACCTCGAGTCGACCTCGCAGGCGACGCTGACGGGGACCCGATCGGGTGCGGGCGTCGCCAGCGCCGTCGCCGCGATAGAGGAGTTGTGGCCGACGGGGTACCGCCGGCAGTACGTCCAGTCGCAGAACAACGCCGAGTGGCTCGCCGACGCCCTCGAGAAGCGCGGCTACGAGGTCGCCGACCCGACGCTGCCGCTGGTGGCGGCCGACGTCCCGCGGTCGACCTTCGACGCGCTGCGGGCCAAGGGCTGGCGCATCTCGAGAACTGCGACCGGCGAACTGCGCGTCGTCTGTATGCCCCACGTCACCCGCGAGATGCTGGCCTCCTTCATCGGGGATCTGGACCGGCTCGAGGTGCGCGCGAGCGTGCCGATCACGAGCGACGACTGAGCTCCGACGACCGTCTCACTCCTTCGCGCTCACTACCTCGAACCCGTCGTCCGTCGTGCGGACGTACAGGAGGACGTCGTCCGGTCCCGGATCGACCACGTCGTCGAGTTCGGGAGCACACCCGGTCATTCCGATGGCGTTGAATCCACAGGCGTCGCAGACGGCCGCGTCGGCCGACGGTTCGTAGCCGCCGTCGCGTTCGGTGGCCGGGAGGTAGCCCGCGTCTTCGATCTCCTCGTCACACGCTGAACAGTACAGCGTCGGTGTCGAGGCGAGTTCCATGCGCTGTCAGTAGGCCGGCCTCCACATAGAGCGCTGCGGTAGTTTCTCGGCTCGCTCGCCGGTCGGTCTCGGCGCGTTCGTCGAAATCGGGCGGCCGACGGTACTGGCGGGTCGATTCGATCCCTCGTCGCTACGGGACGTGAGGGCGACGGGTGCCGGTCGGACGATCGAAACCGGCGGGTTTTACGCCCGCGAGCGCAACGTGACGACCATGAGCCACGACGACTTTCCGACGGACGAACCCGCCGTCGTGACCTGCGGGCTCCCCTACGCGAACGGGGACCTCCACATCGGTCACCTGCGGGGGTATATCGGCGCGGACGCTTTCTCCCGCGCGCTCGAGACGCTGGGACAGGAGACGGCCTACGTCTGCGGGTCCGACATGCACGGCACCCCGGTCGCCGTCAACGCCGAGCAGCAGGGCGTCGATCCGGAAGACTTCGCGCTGGAGTGGCACGACCAGTACGAGGAGACGTTCCCGCAGTTCAACGTCGACTTCGACAACTACGGCCACACCCACGACGAGACCAACACCGAACTGACCCAGGAGATCGTCCGCGAACTGGACGAGCAGGGCTACGTCTACGAGAAGGAGATCCAGGTCGCCTACGACCCCGACGCCGACCAGTACCTCCCCGACCGCTACGTCGAGGGGACCTGTCCCTACTGCGGCGCGAAGGCCCGCGGCGACGAGTGCGACGAGGGCTGTCAGCGTCACTTGGAGCCCGGCGAGGTCGAGGACCCGACCAGTACGATCACGGGCAACCCCGCCGAGTACCGCGAGCGCACCCACAAGTTCTTCGCGGTCTCGGAGTTCGCCGATTTCCTCACCGAGTTCTTAGACGGCCTCGAGGGCACCTCGAACGCGCGCAACCAGCCCCGGCAGTGGATCGAGGACGGCCTGCAGGACTGGTGTATCACCCGGGACATGGACTGGGGGATCGATTACCCCGACGACGACGACCTCGTCCTCTACGTCTGGGTCGACGCGCCGATCGAGTACATCGCCTCCACGAAGCAGTACTCCGAGCGCGTCGGGACGGACGAGTACGACTGGGAACGGGTCTGGAGGGAGGACGGCGAGATCGTGCACGTCATCGGCCGGGACATCATCCAGCACCACGCGATCTTCTGGCCCGCCATGCTCGAGGGCGCGGGCTACAACAAGCCCCGCGGGATCGCCGCGACCGGCTTCATCACGATCAACGGCAAGGGGCTCTCGACCAGCCGGAACCGGGCGATCTGGGCCAAGGAGTACCTCGACGAGGGGTTCCATCCCGACCTGCTGCGGTACTACCTGACGACGACGGGCGGGCTCCAGCAGGACGTCGACTTCTCCTGGGACGCCTTCCAGGAGACGGTCAACGGCGAACTCGTCGGCACCGTCGGCAACTTCTGGTACCGCTCGCTGCTCTTTGCCTACCGCAACTACGAGGGCACTCCCGACGCGGACGTCTCCGAAGAAGTCCGCGAGCGCATCGAGGGTGCCATCGGCGAGGTTCGCGAGAACGTCAACGACTACTCCATGCGCGGAGTCGGGGGAGCGGCGACAGAACTCGCCCAGTTCGGCAACGAGTACATCCAGCGCAACGAGCCCTGGAAGCTCGACGCCGAGAGCGAGGAGGCGTCGCAGGTCATCCGCGACTGCGTCCAGATCGCCAAGGCCGTCGCCGTCCTGCTCGAGCCGATCACCCCCGACAAATCGCAGGCTCTCTGGGAGCAGATCGGCGAGGACGGCGATATCGCCGACGCCCACCTCGAGGACGCGCTCGCGGCCCCGCCGCGGAACTTCGACGAACCCGGCGAACTCTTCGAGAAGATCGAGGACGACCGCGTCGACGAACTGACCGAGAAGCTCGAGGAACGCGTCGCGGCGGCGTCCGACGAGGACGGGGCGGACGAAACCGAAAACGACGAGAGCGCCGACGGGGAACCCGGCGGTATGGCAGACACCGACGACCTCGAGCCGCTTTCCGACGAGCGGATCGGGTTCGAGGACTTCCAGGAACTGGACATCCGGGTCGGCCGGATCGAATCCGCCGAGGGGATCGAGGGCGCCGACGATCTCGCGCGCCTCGAGGTCGACATCGGCTTCGAGACGCGACAGGTCGTCGCGGGGATCAAGCAACTGCACGATCTCGACGAACTGCCGGGTGAGAAGTGCGTCCTGCTGGCGAACATGGAGAAGGCGGAGCTGTTCGGCGTCGAGTCGGACGGGATGATCCTCGCGGCCGGCGAGGAGGCCGACCTGTTGACGACCCACGGCGACGCCGCGGTCGGCGAGAAGATCAAGTAGGCGGCTCGCTCGGAGGAGCGATTCGAGCGACCGCGCGGTGGCCGTTCGATACCCCCGCCACGCTAGTACTTGTCAACCCGCCTCAAATACAGCTATGAGGCTAGGTGCAATATGTTCGCGTATGTCACAGAGTGACGGGCGCGTTCGAGGGGTCGTCGGTCGAGACGCGCGGTCGAAATGGCTCGCGGGGCTTCCCGCCACCTGCGGTTCGGCGGAGGCCAGAGCGCTCGTCGCGATCGCCATCTCGCTGTTTTCGCTCATGGCGCTCGGCAACCTCGCCGGACTCTGGTAACCGCCCGGTCCGGTCTCCGTCGCTCGAGGATCGGCGCGGGGGACCGGAATTCGTCGCCACGCGGTAGTGGCGTTCGGGAGCGCCGTCGCCGGTCAGTTCGAGCGGATTATACCTCGTCGACGAGATCCGAGAAGTCGTCGGTGTCGACGATCGCCATCGTCTTTCCCTCGAGGCCGTGGCGATGCAGCGTCAGCGCGGACTTGAACGCCGCCTCGCGGTCGGCGGCCTCGAAGGTGATCAGGAAGTCGTACTCGCCGAGCGCGGCGTAGGAGTCCCGGAGTTCCGTGTTGTGACCCTCGAACTCCGTCCTGATCTCGCCCCAGATCGTCGCGAGTTCCTGGGCGTTCTGGACGTCGCGATCGGCGAGATCGACGAGCGTGGCGTAGGTCGGCATGTCGGGTCGGAGGGCCGATCCGGGGAAAACGGTTGGCGTGGCAGGCGACGGGAATCCGACTGACGGCTCGAGACTGGTACTCGAGCGCGAGTAAGCGGCCACCTTTTAGGGAGTGGTGACGGTAGCCCCCGACATGAGAAACGCGAAGATCGTCTGTACGCTGGGCCCGGCGTCGAACGACCGGGGAACGATCCGGGAGCTTGCCGAGGCGGGGATGTCGGTCGCGCGACTGAACGCGAGCCACGGGAGCCGCGAGGATCGCGCCGCGTTGATCGATCGCGTCCGCGCGGTCGACGAGGAGCGCACGGAGCCCGTCGCGGTCATGCTCGACATGCAGGGCCCCGAGATCCGGACCGCTCCCCTGCCCGAGGGTGAGACGGTATCGCTCGAGACGGGCTCGGAAATCCGCTTCGTCGAGGGCGAGACGGCGACCCCGGAGACGGTCGGGCTCTCGCTGTCGATCGACGCCGTGGGGCCGGGCGACCGGATCCTGCTCGACGACGGACTGATCGAGACGACCGTCCTCGAGAACGAGGGTGAGGGCATCCGCGCCCGCGTCGACACCGGCGGCGACCTCGGCGGCCGCAAGGGGGTCAACGTCCCCGGCGTCGAACTCGATCTCGACGTCGTCACCGACTCCGACCGGCGGGACCTCGAGCTGGCCGCCGCAAAGGAGGTCGACTTCGTCGCGGCGAGTTTCGTCCGGGACGCCGAGGACGTCTACGAGGTCGACGAGGTGCTCGAGGCGGCGGGGGCCGACATCCCCGTCATCGCGAAGATCGAGCGGGCGGGCGCGGTCGAGAACTTGGACGAGATCATCGACGCCGCCTACGGCGTGATGGTCGCCCGCGGCGACCTCGGCGTCGAGTGTCCGATGGAGGACGTCCCGATGATTCAAAAGCGGATCATCCGGAAGTGCCGCGAGGCGGGTCGGCCGGTCATCACGGCCACGGAGATGCTCGACTCGATGGTGACGGCGCGTCGGCCCACCCGCGCGGAGGCCTCCGACGTGGCCAACGCTGTCCTCGACGGCACCGACGCGGTCATGCTGTCGGCCGAGACCGCCGTCGGCGACCACCCCGTCGCGGTCGTCGACGCGATGGACAGCATCGTCCGCGAGGTCGAGGGCTCCGACGAACACGCGGAGTTGCTCGAGCAGCGCGTTCCGGCCGCCGGCGAGGCGCGGACGGACGCGCTGGCCCGTTCGGCCCGCTTTCTGGCCCGGGACATCGACGCGGACGCGGTCGTCGCCGCGACCGAGTCCGGTTACACCGCCCTGAAGACGGCGAAGTACCGCCCCGGCGTGCCCGTCGTCGCCTCGACGCCGAGTCAGGCGGTGCGCCGCCAGCTCGCGCTGACCTGGGGCGTGACGCCGCTGTACGCCAACGTCTCGGGACAGGGGGCCGGTGCAGTCGTCGAGAAGGCAGTTCAGGCGGCCCTAAACGCAGGCGTCGCCGAGAGCGGGGACACCGTCGTCGTCCTCTGTGGCATGATGACCGAACTCGAGGGGGCGAACACGACGAACATGCTGAAGGTCCACGTCGCGGCCGACGCGCTGACGACCGGCCAGGTGGTCGTCGAGGGCCGGGTGACCGGGCCGGTCGTCCACGTCACTGACGGCGACCTCTCGGGGATCCCCGAGGGCGCGATCCTCGCGCTGCCGGCCGATTTCGACGCGGAGTTCTCGAGCGAGACGGATCGGATCGGCGGGATCGTCAACGCCCAGCGCGGGATGACCGGCTACCCGGCGATGATCGCGCGCGAACTGGGCGTGCCGATGATCAGCGACGCGGACGTCGAGGCGCTGTCGGTTGGCGAGACGGTCACCGTCGACGCCGAGCGCGGCGTCGTCTACGGCGGCGACATCGGGGACCGTCCCCAGCGGCCCTGAGACGGACTGTCGTGGCGCTCTCCCGGTGCAACCGCAGGACGGTCGGGCTGCACCGGTCACGACTACGACGACCGTACGACCTCGCGCGCGGACCACGGGTTTTTGACGGCGGATCCGTTACGATGGGGCATGCCAGACGAACCGTCCGGGACGCGAGACGACGCCGACGACGGTCGAACCGACCGGTCGGTCACGGAATCCGATGCCGACGCGAACCGTGCCGACCCGGACGGGAACCGAGGTGTCGCCGACCGGAACGACTCGGAACGCGGTGATTCCTTCTGGGACGATCGCGACGACGATGACGGCCGCATCCCGCTCGACCTCTCGGGCTCGAGCGATGACGACGAGGACGCGACGGACGGCGAGGACGGGTACGCGCCGGAGTCGAACTCGACGGTCATCGAACCCGGCGATCCGGAACTGGAGAGCGTGCTGTTCGTCCTGTTGGGTGCGATCGCGATGGTACTGGTCCTCGTTCGTCTCGTGATGATCCCGCTCGGCTAATCGGACACGAACCGCTTCCGGCGGAACGGTCGGAAACCTGCCGATAAAATCACTCCCGAACTGCAGTAAACATTTAATCGGGGCGAGACCTTAGCCTCGGACATGGTGGAATCCCTCGCGGGGAACGTGCCGCTTTTGCTCTTAGTCGCGGGACTCGTGTTGATGGTCCTCGAGGCGGTCTCTCCCGGCGCACACCTCATCGTCATCGGCGTCGCGCTCGTCGGTGCCGGGCTGCTCGGCGTGTTGTTCGCGCCTTTCGCGAACGTCTTCGTGTTGGCCGTGTTGACGCTACTTATCGGTGCCGCGGCCGCCTACGTCTACCGCGAGTTCGACTTCTACGGCGGGAAAGGCACCGCCAGAACGACCGACTCGGACTCGCTGTCCGGCGCGACCGGCTACGTCACCGAGACGGTCACGACACGCAGCGGCGAGGTCAAACTCGAGGAGGGCGGCTTCGCGCCCTACTACAGCGCCCGGACCACCGACGGGCGGATCGAGGAGGGGTCGGAAATCATCGTCATCGATCCCGGCGGGGGGAACGTCCTCACCGTCGAGTCTCTCGACGCGATCGGCGAGGACGAGATCGATCGCGAGCTCGCGCGCGACCAGGCCGAGACCGAGGCGGCCGCCGAAGCAGATGCCGATTCGGTGGCGGATGCGGAACCCGACGGCAATCCGGCCGACGGCGACGCCGCGGCCGAGCCCGCCGACGCCGAACCGGAGACGGAGACGGAAACGGAACGGTGAGGCCCCGACCGGGGCCACACATGTCGACGAAACAAGGGAACGCTTTTCCCCCCGCCCCCGTAAGGCGGGGATATGGTGGTCCAACTCATACCGATGCAGGCCCTCGGTGGTGCCCTGCTACTCGTCGGTGCCCTCCTGCTCGTCCTCGTGATCGCCGCGCTACTGAGCGCGATCGAGATCGTCGACGCGTACGAGAAACGCGCACTGACCGTCTTCGGCGAGTACCGGAAACTGCTCGAGCCGGGGATCAACTTCGTCCCGCCGTTCGTCTCGAACACGTACGCGTTCGACATGCGAACCCAGACGCTGGACGTGCCCCGGCAGGAAGCGATCACGCGCGACAACTCGCCCGTGACCGCCGACGCCGTCGTCTACATCAAGGTGATGGACGCCAAGAAGGCGTTCCTGCAGGTCGACGACTACAAGCGAGCCGTCTCGAACCTCGCCCAGACGACCCTGCGCGCCGTGCTGGGCGACATGGAACTCGACGACACGCTGAACAAGCGCCAGGAGATCAACGCCCGCATCCGCGAGGAACTCGACGAACCCACCGACGAGTGGGGCATTCGAGTGGAAAGCGTCGAGGTCCGCGAGGTCAACCCCTCGAAGGACGTCCAGCGCGCGATGGAGCAACAGACCTCCGCCGAGCGAAAGCGCCGCGCCATGATCCTCGAGGCCCAGGGTGAACGCCGCAGCGCCGTCGAGAAGGCCGAAGGTGACAAACAGAGCGAGATCATCCGTGCCCAGGGTGAGAAGCAGAGCCAGATCCTCGAGGCCCAGGGTGACGCGATCTCGACCGTGCTGCGCGCCCGCTCGGCCGAATCGATGGGCGAACGCGCGGTCATCGACAAGGGGATGGAGACGTTGGCCGACATCGGCCAGGGCGAGTCGACGACGTTCGTCATGCCCCAGGAACTCACCTCGCTGGTCGGGCGCTACGGCAAGCACCTCTCGGGCAGCGACGTCGAGGGCGACGGCCAGGAACTCGAGAGCCGCGACTTCGACGACGAGACGCGCGAACTGATCGGACTCGACGACATCGCCGAGATCATCGGCGAGATCGATCAAGAGGCCGAGATGGACGTCGAGGCGATGGAACAGGAGGCCCAGGCGATCAAGGAGGGCCAGGACGCGGCGAACATCTCGGACCCCGACGAGGTCATCGAACAGATGGATCAGGACTTCCAGGGCCAGACCGACGGCGGAACCGGCGTGCCGAGCGACGAGGCCGGCGACGATCCCTCCGCGAACGACTGATCGACCCGCTCCGCACTCGCCGTCTCCGACGCGGCCGTCCGGTAACCGGTCGCTATCGGAAAACAGGACGGAGCGAAACCTGTTTTACCCGCCGCACCGTTGTGGGTCGTAGATAGCCATGACGAAGCCCGACGGGGTCGACGACGAGAAACGTGCGACCCTGCGCCGGTTCGCCGCCCTCGGTGCCGCCTCCCCGCTCGTCGGCCGCGCCGACACGGCGGCGGCCGAGACGGGCGAAAGCGACGCGCGCGACGCGATCGCGGGCTACCTCTCGACGACGCCCGGTGCCCACTTCTCGAAGATCCGCGACGACCTGCAGCTGGGGACCGGTGAAACCCAACACCACCTCCGCCACCTCGAGGACGCCGGCGCGATCGAACGCTACCGCGACGGCGACTACAAGCGCTACGTCACCGCCGGCCGGTTCGACGAGTTCGAGAAGCGGGCGCTTGGCTACCTCCGCCGGGAGACGCCCCGCGGCATGCTGATCGAACTCCTCCTGACCCCGTCGGCGACGGCCGCCGACCTCGCGGACGCGCTCGAGGTCTCCGCGCCGACGGTCAGCAAGTACGCCGGCGAACTCGAGGAGGCGGGCCTGCTCTCGCGGGCGGACGGCTACGCCGTCGAACGCCCCGAGACGGTGCTGGTTCTGGTGGTTCGACACGCCGACTCCTTCGGCGATCGGGCGCGGACGCTGGCCCGGAACGCCGACGGCTACCTGTCGTATCAGGGCGACGCCGCCGAGTAATCCGCTTCTACCAGTGGATAGAAGCGTAGCTTCTTCATTCGGTACTCGTCCTGCCGAGTCAGGCCATTCGGTAACGATGCAGGCGGAGTTTGCACTGGTGTTTCTCTCGGGCTGAAATGATAACTGGCGGCTCCTGCCGAATATATTGTCAATCTATTCGGAGAGAGCGGCGTAACGTTGGGTTGCACCACACTCTGGACAGAGGAACGCGTGAAGCGGCGTTTGATGCGCAACACCGAGGCGATCAAGGACACCTCCGTCTCTGTCGGTTTCAACATAGAGGTCTCCGATTCCCTCTGCGGTTACGTTCGTTTTCTCCATTCGAACATCACAATCCGAGCAGTGTCGATCACTCATCAGCCGAATAGTTATCCGTTGACGCTTCATAACGGAGCAGTCCTACGGG